>Ga0209979_1001708_pt1 | contig 23165 bp, 24 predicted proteins | sample AnhtaG_FD_183114 | JGI IMG/M metagenome (GOLD analysis project Ga0209979, IMG submission 183114) | Deep subsurface microbial communities from Anholt, Denmark to uncover new lineages of life (NeLLi) - Anholt_01485 metaG (SPAdes) (version 2) | ecosystem: Environmental > Aquatic > Marine > Oceanic...
GCCGGCAGGCAATCAAATTGGCGGGGCAGCTCACGCTCCCCAACGAATTGTGCACCTCACCGGAACCCGTCATGCTCTATTCTAGCCTAGTCTGGGAGTCTCCTGCCTGAAAGTAATATACATGACGAACTGTGCAATAAAGTGACTCATTTATTGAAAATTAAGGGGCGAGTGAGATAAGTACCAGCCCAAATACGATTAGACAAGAACCGAGAACACGACCTTTACCGAAGGGTTCTCCAAGCATAAGGGTACCAAACAAAACTCCTATGACTATTCCCACCTCCCGGGCTGGTGCAATGTAACTGACCCTAGAAAATTGCAGGGCAAACAAAATCAAGCCATAGGCAATGAACATCAAAAGACCCGACATGATAATACTGCCAGTCTTCCTTTTCAGTTCGATGCGTATTGCCTTAGTGCCGTGAATCCGACATACATATGGTGCGAGAAACAGAGTGCTGCCTAACACTAAGAAGTACATGTACAAAAAAGGATTAACATAGCTGACACCCATTTTATCCCATACTGAATACACCGCGATAACCAAGCCCGTAAATAAAGCATATCGTGCCCCAGCTTCCCGGAAAAATCTGAAGGGATCGTGGAAAACCTTCTGGAACTGCCCCCCCCAGTATACGGTAAATATGCCTAGAACCACAGAGATTATACCAACTATTGCCAGTGTCGTAATGATTTCTTTGAGTAACAACACGCCGATGACTGGCACCAATGCTGGGCCCGTGCCCCTTGCAACAGGATATACTAACGAAAGGTCAGCATAGGTATAGCTGCGTCCCAGAAAAACGAAATAGAGAGAGTGCAAAACAACTGTACCGGAAATGAACCACCAGCCTGGGTACGAGATAGGGTATCTCCAGATTAAGATAGCCGCAAGAGGAAGTAGCAATACACTTATAGATATCAGCACCCACCAAATAAATACTTCCTGATTGGTTGCCCGCTTTGCTAGGAAGTTCCAAGTAGCATGAGCTACCGCCGATAAAAGTACTAGTATAAGGGCAAGGGTGGTCACGGAGAGAGTATAGCATTAAATACTATTCGGGGGACAATAAAACTAACTGAAATATCTGGGGAAATTTCCTTACTGAGGAGATAAAAGAGACGGCGTGGGGCGAAGGCTACGACCAAACTGGTAGAGGACTACCAAATCTAGTATTACCGTGCTGTGTGCGGACAGCGGATAGATATGGTGCTCAATAGTGACTCCCACAAGGCGATGATAGGCTTTATGAAGGAAAATGGCTGGGCACCCGCTTAACAATATACAATCTAAACACCTGATATTTTGCTTATCAACCACATAATCACTGAACCTTCCTCTATATCGCTGGGGATATGACAGTATGGACTATTGTTGGTTAGTGAGAGGCGGTACCAAGTGCACCTTTTGCCTGAGCATTGCCTGAACAGTATCACATGTCCGATATTGGAAAGGATGACTACAGTTCCCCCGCAGTCGTGGCAAGATAAAAACACGGTGCTCACTCACTGCGACCGTGCACAATCTACTATTTTAATCTGTTATTTCAATCGAGACCAAAGTACCTTTACCAATCTGAGAATAGATATTAAAAGTACTGTTAAGGGATTTGGCTCTCTGCTGCATTCCAATTAGCCCTAACTTACCCTCAGCAGTAAGGTTCCTAATTGTTTTATTCAAGGAAAAGCCCTTACCATTGTCCTTTACCATTATTTCAAGGCACTCAGGAGCAAACTTTATGGTGACTACAGCCTCAGTGGCTTTGGCATGGTGCCTGACATTGTTTAAAGCCTCCTGGACTATACGAAAGATAGTGACTTCAGCTTCAGGGCGTAGCTTCTTCTCCGTACCATGTACCACCATCTTAGTGTTAATTTCACCTTCCTGGTTCAAGTGGTCGACCATCAATCTTAAGGCCGGCACAAGTCCTATATTATCTAGGGCACTTGGTCTCAGGTCAAGACTTAGCCTTCGTAAATTTTCTAATAACTGAAGAATTGCGTCCCTTATCCACTCTGCAGTTTTTCTCACTTTCGGACTAGTTTCGCTACTGTCACCAGACACTAAAGTTTGAGCACGATTCGCTATAACTAATAATTCCTGCACGGTACCATCGTGGAGTTCCTGAGCAATACGTTGCCGCTCATCTTCATGGGCTTTGAATATTTGTGACATGTAAACCTGACGTTCCTCTTCCCATTCCACTAATATTTGCCTTTGCTTCTCTCTCCACTTTAGCTCTAAGGCAATAGCCGCTACCATTGCTAAAGGAACGAAAGCAAAAGCCATATTACGTACCAAAGACTCAGGAGTAAGTGAGTAGTATATTATACGGGGTGATATTGCTGCCATAGATAATGACCAGGCAATCAGAGAACCCCGCCACCAAAAAACAAGAGCAGCGTAAAGGAATGGCATGAAAAATAGGCTACCGATGATATCATACTTAAATTCAAAGACTGAAAACCACCAAAACCACTCAAACCGATAATACCAGTCATAGTAGATAACAGCGATGGCAATAATAATAATACTGACAATCCAAAAATGGACGTTGACCAGCATCTTGTGTAGTTGCGGTGAACGAAACTTCAGCACTATACTCATTGAGAATCACCTACTCGAGGTCATCAAGACTGAGAAGACCAGACCGTAATGCGCAAATAACAGCTTCAGTACGGCTGCCAACGTTTAACTTGGAAAAAATTTCCGCTAGATAACCTTTCACTGTACTCTCACTAAGGTCTAACCTTTGAGCAATATCTTTATTGCTCATGCCAGTTGCCGCCAGTCTAAGAATTTCCAGCTCGCGACCAGTAATTTTTTCAACCGCACCCACCTGTAAAGGTTTTGTTATATGTCGAGCAGCATATTTGATTATCTGCTGTGAAACTGAAGCAGACAATACAGTCTCTCCGGCAGCCACTCCGCGCACAGCATGAATAACTTCGTCACCAAATACACTTTTGGTTAGATATCCGGCAGCACCAGCTTCAAGTATGCTGAGTATATGCTCACTATCGTCGTAGACAGTAAGAACCAGTATCGCTATGCTGGAGCATTTCGCCTTAATTTGCCGCGTTGCTTCCAGTCCATTAAGTTTAGGCATACCTATATCCATAATTACTACATTTGGAACCAGTTCTACGGCAAGCCTAACCGCTTCCTCACCATCATTGGCTTCAGCAATTATTTTAAAATCGGCTTGTTTGTCCAGAACACTTCTAAGTGCCTGGCGGAGCAAAGGATGGTCATCGGCCAGTATTATGCTGATGTTATCCGGTCGCTCTCGGTTTAGGTCAAACCCAGATGACAGTTCAATCATAGTAGCGCTATTATATCATAAAAAGGTATAAAAAATAGGGAAAAACACACGCCGTAATAAAGTACCCCACCATTTGGACAGGACGTAACTTTATGACGGGTTCTATTAGCCGTTGAACAGAATAGAAGAATAGTCTAAAATTTATTTCCAGAGGGGGCAATATAGGGGGAAGATTGGGAGATAAGTAACAGTGTTTTACAGGCATTCTTCTTGTAAAACAATCCTGAAAATAAGTCAAGCCTAAGGGCTAGAGACCCCAGGTGTGGGTGTATCCTTGAGCCCGTAGGCTTTTATTGGGTGTAGGCGGGCTCTGCCAGGGGAGACCAGGGTGGACGAGCTGAGCTGGGGCTGGTGCCCCTCCCGTTGTAGCCCTGGGCATAATCGGGCAAGTGGCATCCCGCCTTCCAGTGAGGAAATTTGCTAGTCAAGACTGCGAGTTTAAGTACTTCTAGGATAGTAAGAGTAAATAGGGGCTAGCCGCTGAAGGAGGTGATGTATGAGGTGATAGTATTGAATCTTTAGCTGACCAAAATCTAAGTAAAGGAGTTTTTATCAATGAAAAGGAAAATAGTGTTAATCCCGTTGGCATTATTGTTAGCCGTTAGCCTGATTGCTATCGGCTGTGCTAAACCGGCTCCAGCTCCAGCTCCGGCGCCAGCGCCAGCACCGGCTCCAGCGCCAGCACCGGCTCCGGCACCAACACCGGCGCCGGCAGCAGAGGTGTTCAAGTGGGTGTTACAATCAGCCGTCCCCGCCGGAGACCCCCATATGACGCATTTGCAAAGACTGAGCGCTAGCATTGAGACGATGTCGGCAGGGCGGCTGAAGATAGATGTACTCCCCTCCGGGGCTGTGGTGCCTCCCAAGGAGGTAGGCGATGCCGTTAATAAACGAGTCGTAGACGCCGGACAGTTTTGGACTCATTATATAATTGGTAAACATCCGGCTGCTGGTCTGTTCAGTTCTCCGCCGGGGGCTGCCGGGACTGGCATGGACCAAACCACCCTTGTGGCATGGTACTACTGGGGCGAGGGGCAGGCTCTGCATGAGGAATTTTACCACGACATAGTCAATCTGGACGTGATGCCCTTCATATATGCACCAGATGGTCCTGAAACCTTGGGATGGTTCAAGGAGCCAATCGAAACCTTAGACGAGTTCAAGAAACTAAGGTGGCGCGTGTCTTCTGGTTTGGCTCAGGACGTCTATAAGGAGATGGGGGCAACCCCGGTGTCCATGGCCGGAGAAGAAATCATGCCGGCTTTAGAGAAGGGCGTTCTTGACGCCGGAGAGTGGATCAAGCCTTCCACCGATATTAAGATGGGCTTTCAGGACATACTTAAGTACTATTGCCTGGAAGGTCTCCACCAGGCGGATACGCTAGCCATGATCATCATCAATGGGGATGCGTGGCGTGAGTTGCCGGCGGACCTCAAAGAGATAGTAGACGTTAGCATCAGGGCAAACTATTTAGAGGTTCTGGCATTCGACATAATAGACAACGCTGCGGCCCTCCACGAGCTGAAGACGGTGCATGGAGTCACCATATTCCCCGCCCCGCCGGGTTACGCCGAAGAATTCACTGCGGCGGTGACAACGGTAATGGCCAAGCTATCGGCAGAACATCCCTTCTTCAAGAAGGTGCTGGACTCCCAGATGGCTTTTGCCGCAAAAACCGTCCCCTATGAGACCGAGGTTAACCGGCTGTATGCCAAGATGGGCGCGGCTGCCTGGGAGTAGTAGTTGACGAAAATAAGCCAGGCTTGCACTCGAAGAGAGATGGCCAGGCTTGAAGTGGTTGATTGCGTTCGGACTTTGACTGGTCGATATTGGCTGGTTGTCGGTATCGGCCAGTCAAAGGGAATAGGTTGCGTAAATGCCCGGCAGAAAGGATAAACTTAATGGATTCCTGGCTGATAAGGAATATCGAAAAAGTTAGCAAATGGTCGGGACTAAGTGTATCCTGGCTGGTCGTCCCATTGGTGTTTGTGGTGGTGTACGAGGTAATTGCCCGCAAGTTTTTCACCCCTACCATTTGGGCTTTCGAACTCTCTTATATGTTTTATGGCACCCATTTTATGCTGGCTGCAGCCTATTGCTTGTATCGAGGGAAACATGTCCGGACTGATCTCTGGTATGCGACCTGGTCTCCACGGACGCAGGGACTTGTTGACTCGATTCTGTATTTATTCCTTTTTCTGCCCGGGATGTGTTTTTTCGTATGGTTAAGCTGGGACTACTTTCACGAGTCTTTTCTTTTAGGGGAAACGTCGACATGGTCGCCGTGGCGGCCCATTATATGGCCTTTTAAACTTGCTATCCCGGTGGCTGTCTTGCTGTTAATGCTTCAGGGGACAGCCGAGCTTCTGAAAAGCATCCGCCGTGTCCGAGGGATAGAGGTTCCCTCAGTTGTGCCCGAGGTAACGTACGATGAGTCTTGAAATCTGGGGCTTAATTCTCCTGGGGTTCATGTTGACTTTTATTTTTATCGGTTTTCCTGTTTCTTTTAGTCTAATCATTCTCGGTCTGGTTTTCGGTTATATTGCTCTTGGCGAACGGGTGTTCTACCTGATTACTTATCAAGTCATGACGACTATGACGCAATATGTGTTGGCGGCAGTGACCCTTTTTCTGCTTATGGGTTACCTGCTGGAGCGGAGCGGGCTTATGACTCGTCTGTTCCATGCTGTCCAATTGCTCGCCGGCGGTATGAAGGGCTCTTTATATCTAGCCGCCCTTTCATCGGCAACCTTGTTTGCGGCGGCGACCGGCATCGTTACCCCTGGAGTGGTTATTATAGGGATAATGGCTGGTCCCCGTATGTTGGCGTCTAAATATGATGCCCGACTTTCGGCGGGGGCGATTACTGCCGGCGGGACTCTGGGCATCCTCATACCTCCCAGCATAATGCTAGTGGTCATGGGTCCAGTGCTTGAGGTTTCCATTATGCGGTTGTTTGCCGGCGCCTTTCTGCCCGGATTTTTGCTCTCTTCCCTTTTTATAGGTTACTGTCTAATACGGAGTGCTTTGCAGCCAAGCTTGGGTCCGTCTTTACCTCCCGAGGAACGTTCCTCCTCAATCCTTTATTCACTTCGCGAGCTTGCTTTGGGGCTCATCCCGATAACTACCGTCATTCTGGCTACTTTGGGGAGCATTCTGACCGGATTTGCCACACCAACAGAGGGGGCAGCTCTTGGTGTCGTCGGGGCGCTAATCTTGGTTGTTGCTTACCGGAAACTCAACTGGGGGATGTTCAAGGAGTGTGTCTTTCGTACTGCTGAGACTACTGCCATGATTCTGGTTCTGATTGCGGCCTCCAACTTTTTGGGGTCTGTTTTCTCCCGCCTTGGCACCCCCGGGTTAATAGCAGACTCGCTACTGGGGCTCAATCTAGCTCCTACAGCTTATTTGGTCATCATATTGGCGGTTATTTTTGTCCTAGGGTGGCCTTTGGAATGGGTCCCTATCGTGGTTATCATTTTGCCGATGTTCCTGCCGCTAGTTCACACATTGGGGTTCAACATGGTGTGGTTTAGCATTGTGGTGGCGGTAACTTTGCAGACTTGCTGGCTCTCCCCCCCGGTCGCATTATCTGCTTACTACATTAAATCAGTTGTCCCTGAGTGGAGTCTAAAAGACATCTTTTTGGGAATGGCGCAGTTTATGGTTTTACAAGTAGGGGGCGTAGCCCTTCTCATTTCTTTCCCCCAAATAGTCCTGGCGCTTCCCAACCTCTGGTATGGGGCTTAGTGATTTGTGCCTTTATTTGGGCAGCTAGGTAGTTAGACATGACAGTAAAAACGGGTAAGGTCGTAATGTTTATGGGAGTGGACAAACCATTTCAGATGTTTGAATATCCACTGCCGACGAAGATAGAACCAGGAGCAATCTTGATTAAAACAAAACTGGCAACTATCTGTGGCTCAGACATGCATTCGTGGCTGGGCGATAGGCCTTTCCCGGTTCCTTCGGTTATGGGTCATGAAATGGTCGGGGAGATAGTTGAGTTGGGGGAAGGGGTAGACAAAGATACTGCTGGAAAGCCATTATCCATAGGTGACCGAATAGTATTCGTTTATATCTGGAGTTGTGGTGCATGTTATTACTGCAAGCAGAAACAATTACCTATGAAGTGTCTTAAACTATATAAGTATGGGCATGTTAAAAGTGATGTAGCCCCCTATTTTCATGGTGGCTGTGGAGAGTATGTTTATGTTAGACCGGGGACAGCTGTGTTTAAAGTTCCGGAAGATATGGCGGATGAGGAAGCGGCACCTTTGATGTGTGCTGCAGCCACTGTAGTAAGTAATTTAGACAAAGTTGGATTAGAATTTCAGGATAAGGTTGTCGTTTTCGGTGCCGGTATGATTGGCCTTAACGCTATTGCAATGAGTAGGGGATGGGGTGCTGGAAAAGTAATTGCAATCGATATTGTTGACGAGAGGTTAGAAGCAGCCAGGAAGTTTGGTGCTGATGTGGTGATTAATTCTAAAGAGTCTGATGACGATGAACTAATTAAAGAAGTAAAAGAGCACACTGGTGGATTTGGCCCAGACCTTGTCATAGAATGCACGGGATTCGCTGGGACAATATCACTTGGGATAAAGATGCTTCGTATAGGTGGACGTTTAGCCAGCGTTGGATGCGTCTATCCGGGACGTAAAGTCACCATAGACGCATCCGACGTAGTGCTTAAAGTACTGACAATTACCGGATTGCATAACTATGAAGCCAAGCATCTTGGATGGGCTCTTGACTATGTATATGCAACCCGCAGTAAGTACCCTTGGAAAGAGGTGGTCGGGCCTTTCTTCCCGTTAACTGTAGACGGGGTGACCGAAGCGTTTAAGGCTCTGCAAGAGCGCAGAGCGGTAAGACCCGCTATTATGGGAGGAAGGTAAATCAAAACAGCCATTTATGTTTCTACTCAAAGTTATGTTACTCTTCCTCGTTCATATATTAAACAGGTAACGATTAATTAAGGAGAAGGGCTATGGAAGATAATATTAAGGAAATGTATCTTAGAGCAAGGAAAGCTTTCGAAGAGGTGGAATTCTGGCCTCAGGAGAAGGTTGACGAGATGGTTGCTGCCGTAGGCTGGGAGTGGCAAAAGGATGAGACCACGAAGGCCTTGGCGAGGCTTGAGGTAGACGAGGGCAAGTTGGGTGTTTATGAAGATAAGGTATCCAAGATAAGAAACAAGGTGCGGGGTACCATGTGGGATTTCCGCGGCGTGAAAACATGCGGCCTAGTAAGAGAAGACAAAAAGAAGGGCCTAAAAATATTTGCCAAACCCATAGGAGTTGTTGCCAATGTGGTTCCTTGCACCAATCCCGCGGGAACGGTTTGTACCGTTGGTCTTGGTCTTTTGAAGACAAGAAACGCGATGATTGTTTCACCCCATCCGAGGACACAAAGAACCTCATATGTCACTACTGAATATGCAAGAAAGGCACTCGAGAAAGTTGGGGCGCCTGAGGACTTGTTTCAATGTATTAAAGAAACTAGCAATGAAAAGACGTCTGAACTCATGAGCGTTTGCGACTTCGCTATGGCTACTGGTGGAGCGGCACTGATAAAAGTGGTTTATGCAGCTGGTAAACCGGCTCATACGGTTGGAGCTGGCAATGTTGTATCGATTATGGATGAAACGGCTGATATAGCGGCTGCGGCCAGTAAGATTGCCCGGTCTAAGGTGGCTAATTATTCTACGTCCTGTTCCTCAGAAAACGCGGTGGCTATTCATGAAAGCATTTACGACGAGATGATAAATGCATTGAAATCGGAAGGCGGATACATGTGCAACACGGAGGAGCGAGAAAAAATAAGGAAGACATTGTGGCCGGATGGAAAAACATTAAATAGAGATATAGTAGGCAAACCTGCACCGTATATTGCTGAGGCTGCGGGGATTGATGTACCCAAAGACACAAGGTTTATCATGGTTATTGGGGAAAAGATAGGACCTGAAGATAGGTTCTCAGGTGAGAAATTATGTGTGGTTTTGACGGTGTGGAAGTGGAGCGATTTCAGCGAAATGCTTGAGCGCCTGAAGAAAATACTCAAATTCTCCGGCGAGGGTCATTCCGTCTCAATTCACACCAACAGAGAAGACCGCAGGGAGGAACTTGCCATAAGGGCTAATGTAGGCAGAGTAGAATGCAATATGCCCCACTGTCTGGTCAACACTGGAAGCTGGTATAATGGCCAGCCATGGACTGAAAGCCTGGGCTGTGGTAGCTGGGCGGGTAACATGACCAGTGACAATATTAATTGGAGGCATTTCCTTAATTATACCTGGCTTTCAGTTCCTGTTGACGAATACGTCCCTACTGATGAGGAACTGTTTGGAGACTATCTGAAGAAGTGGGGAAAAGATTAATATCTACCCAGAGAGGGTGAGACCGAGTGAGAAACAGTAAAATCATGACGGTCTCTGAGGCTGTAGGAAGGTTTATTTTTGATGGTGCCAGTATTGGTGTCGGTGGCATGAATGTTGTAGGCTCGCCTATGGCAATTGCCCATGAGATAGTCAGACAAAAAAAGAAAGAGCTAACTTTGTTGGGATGCAACTTATCGGTAGCCGCAGATATTTTAATCGGAGCTGGGTTGGTAAAGAAATGCGAATGCGGGACGTGCAATATTGGATGCCGTGGAATGCCTAGTATGGCATATTCGGCTAGGAAATATTACGAAGAAGGAAAATTAGAGATAGAAGATTATGAGCACCTGGCTATGGTGTCACGTTTTCTCGCCGGTGAGATGGGGCTACCATTCATGCCTGTTATGAGCTGCTTAGGTTCGGACATATTGAGGTATAAAGCACCATCAACAGGAAAAAAATTCGAGATTATTGAGAACCCGTGGAATTCAGGAGAAAAAGTACTACTTATGCCTGCGGCTACTCCTGATGTGGCCATTATTCATGTACAGAAGGTTGACGAGATAGGAAATGTCATAATGGAAGGATTTGTCGCCCATACACCTGAAATGGTCAGAGCTTCTAAAAAAGTAATTGTCTCTTGTGAGGAAATTATAAGTTCTGAGGAAACAAGAAATTATCCAGAGATGACTACCATACCACATATCTATGTCCATGCCATTGTAGAGCAGCCCTGTGGTTCTCATCCAACAGCTACCCTTCGGTATTATGGTTGTGATGTTGAGCACTTGAGGATGTACCAAGAATGTGCCGAAGCGGCGTTGAAGGAAGGAAGCTCAGGCATGGAGAGCTATGAACATTATCTACAGGAGTACGTGTTAAGCTGTGCTACGTTTGATGATTACTTAGAGAAAGTTGGTGGAGTAAGCAGGCTTACGGAGCTTAGGCGGAGAATGAGAGAGGTAATGTAATGGGTGACACTGTCTATGAAAATAGAGAGCTAATGGTTATTGAGGCATCGAAATACATTAGGGATGGAGAGATAGTTTTTGTTGGGTTAGGGTTGCCTGTCATTGCCTCGACGCTGGCTCAGAGGATGCACGCACCAAATATGACGCTCGTGATTGAGAGTGGAGTTATTGATCCACAGCTTAAATTGGTTCCCTTATCCATTGCTGACGAAAGAATCACGCGCAAGGCGGCTATGTTAGGGTCGTTACGGGAAGTGTTTGGTTGTATCTTACAGAGGGGCATGGTAGACGTGGGTTTTCTGGGAGGTGCTCAGATAGATCAATATGCTAATTTGAACTCGACTGTCATCGGTGACTATTATAAACCAAAGGTTAGATTCCCTGGGAGTGGTGGTGCGAATCCTGCTGCTTGTCATGCAAAGAGACTTCTAATCATCACGCCACATCAACAAAGGCGTTTTGTGAAGAAATGTGATTACATTACGAGTCCTGGGTATATCGACGGGCTATATGGGAGAAAGAACGCTGGTCTCAGGAAGTGGAATCCTAGTATCACTATTATTACGGACCTATGTGTTATGGATAGTGATTCTACGCTTTACCGTTATCAGGGTTCTCCAGGTTCAGGGCAACTAAGATTGGTAAAATTAATGCCAGGGACTACTGTAGAGCAAGTGGTAGAAAACACCGGTTTCGAATTGATAATGACATCGCCGGTAGATGTTGTAGATTTACCGACAGAGTCTGAGTTGAGCTTGCTTAGGGAAATAGACCCGGAGGGAATTTATTTCCAAGAGTAAACGGACCTGAGGTGGTTACCCTGCTATCCTTCCAGACGTGCAGAGGAAACCGGGTCAGGCGATGAACATAACCTATATGCCCAGAGGCTACACTCTCCATGATTGGATTTTCATCCAATGTAATACTGGGCAGCCGCTCGTAAGAGACATCCTTAAAAAGAGGCGAATAAGGAAAAGGAAATGAACTAGGAGGAGAAAGAATGAACAGAGAACCTTTGTTCCGAAGGAAGACTGCCATTTCGTATAAAACAGAAGAAAAGACTGTCTTACGAGGGTATGATTTGAGCGAATTGGCGGATGCGGGTTATTCCTTTTGCGATGCACTATTTATCTTATATCAGAATAGGCTCCCCACTGAGGCTGAGGAAAAAATGCTTCATTACGAGATGGGCGAGTTTATGGAGCATTCTATGTCTCCATCGGCAGCGGGAGCAGTCTCGGTTATCAGTGGTAGGCCCTATCTTCCGGCCGCGGTGGCCGCGTCAGTTATGACCTTTGGCGGTGCCCACGGACCAGGGGCAGCCCATGGTTATATGATGAATACATACATTGAACGGGCGCGGCAGGAGGGAATATCCCTTGATGAGATGGGCAGGATTTTAGTTGATGAACACTTGGACAATAGAATACCGGTTATGGGTTTGGGGCAGCCGCAGCACACTGATGGTGACCCGAGGGCAGAACCGACTCACCTCAAGCAGGAAGAATTAGGGGTAAGTGGCGTGTATCTTGAGCTTCAGAGAGCAATTGAAAAGTATTTTAACAGTCGGCGAGAAAAAGAAGGAAAAGCATATCTGGCAGTTAACATGATTGGGGCCGGAAATACGGCTTTAGCCGATATAGGTTTTTCTCCTAACGCTGCGTGGTGCATCGGTTGCGTTTGCCGTGCTTTCAGTTGCGCCGCTCACGCGCTGTTTACTATGAGGAAGGGACATGCCTGGGCGGCTTCCAAGAGAGAACCTATGGTGCAGATGCTTGACCTTTCCATGATTAAGTATGTAGGTCCTGAGGATAGAGAAGTGCCAAGCCAAGAAGAGAGACAGAAGTATGCCAAGAAACAAAAGGAGGAGGGAGAATACAAGAGATGGGTTCTTTAGATGACAAACGATTGCCTTATGATTATAAAAATAGAGAGTTTGGCACTGTACCAGAAGATACTACCAGGGCTCCTTTCCGCTGGGTTTCTGAAGTTGCCTACAAGAACATCCACCGCATCGTTGCCAGCGGATACGATACAACGGAACTGGTGGAAGCCGGATATGGCCTTATAGACGTTATTTTCATAGACTTTCAGGGTAGAATCCCCATGGTCGAAGAAGCGAAAATGTTGAATTATGTCATGGTTCTGAGCTTGGAAGATGGGCTGTCTTCGCCAGCTGCGATATCAAGAATTGTTGCTAAATCCAAGATCTATTTAACTCAATCATGTGGGGCATCCATTTTAGCCTTTGGGCATGCCTACGGAGCTTATTCAGCCTTTGGCAACATGCTTGATAAATATTTGGCGAGGGCTGAAAATGAAGGAAAATCTGCAGAAGAGGTAGCCGAAGTCCTGGTAAAGGAAAATCTAGACAATGAAGCTTTGGGTGTTTCCAATCTGATGCTGAAAGACCCGGCAGCCAAACGTATTTTTGCCTGTGCGGAGAAGCTTGGCGTGGCAGGTAAATATATTGCCTTCATGAAAGAAATTGTCAAAGCTGCCCAAAAAATAAGCAAGGAACCTGTAGATCTAGATATGCTCGGTGCTACGGGGGCTACCATGATGGATTTGGGCTTTTCCCCTGAGGCGATTTGGGCTATTGTGGCGGTCACTCGTGCCTTTGGAGCTGGAGCCCATGTTTGTGAAGAAATGGAGAGAGAAGGCTATATGAGATTGGGGCAAACCTTAACCCCCAAAGAAGATTACGATGGTCCTGCCGATAGACCTGTCCCCTCGCTGGCGGAACGGGCGAAAATCGCTAAACCAGGGCAAACCCACACTCCTGAGGAATGGAAGAGAGCCTTTGTTGAGAGGCAAAAAAATCCCGGTTCAGGATGGGCTGTTGTAGAAGAAATCAAGCTCCCCCCTAAAAAGAAATAAGAAAGCGAGTCAACGCGGTTAGAAGACAAGACGGTGATAGCCGTCTGTATAGTTGTTACAGTCTTTGTTTCACTTAGCCTACATTCATCGGAGGTAAGGCATAATTATGCAGATGGAACCAACGCTTGTAGCCGGTACTTTCGTTATTATTCTGGCGTTAGCGTTTTCCTTTTCCACAGGATTTAACGATGCTGCTAATGTGGTTGCGGTAGTTATTTCGACCAAAGTGCTTTCACCGCGAAAGGCAGTGCTGGTTGTGGGTGTTCTTGAATTTATTGGTGCCTATTTCTTGGGAACTGCCGTTGCTGAAACCATGGGTACCGGCGTTGTTGATCCGAATCTAATTAGCCAAGATGAATATGGAATAATAATAATCTTTGCTACACTATTGGGGGCAACCTTATGGAATGTCATCTGCACCATCTTAGGTTTCCCTGTCTCGGCATCGCATGCTTTAGTAGGTGGATTTGTTGGTGCCGGAGTCGCCGCAGCTGGTTTCGGTGCCGTTCAATGGTTTAATGTGGTTTTGATCTTTGTGGTCTTGATTACTTCGCCAGTGCTCGGACTTGTTGCCTCGTTTATATTAACAAAGTTTACAAATTTTGTCGCCAGGAGGGCAAAACTCACAGCTAATAGGTTAGTTATAGTTTTAGAAATACTGGCCACCGTCGGCTCGGCACTAGCCACGGGTGCAAATGCGGCACAAAGACCAATGGGAATTATTGTCTTCTCACTCATTGTACTGGGGTTATACCAACCAGCCGCAGAAGTCTTCGTGCCGACTTGGGTAGTGGTTACTTGTGGTATGGCGGTTTCGATTGGGGTTTTTTGTGCCGGTAAGAATGTGGTGAAGACAGTTGGCATGAGATACTATCGACTGAGACACATAAATGGTTTTTCCGCTCAAGCTACCAGTGCTGGCGTAATACAGCTAGCCAATATTATCGGTTCACCTGTTTCCACTACTCAAGTAACTTCGGGGGCAGTTATGGGTACCGGTGCTGCCGAAAGAATTAAGGGCGTTCGCTGGAGCGTAGGCACTCAAGTATTCTTAGTATGGCTTATAACAATGCCTTCAGTGGCAGTAGCTTCTGGATTACTTTACTGGCTGATGCTTAACGTAGTAAAATTCTTCGTCCTATAGGTTCAGGTTAAGAAAGGTAAGCGGATATAAAACACATATCTAGGGGGGTTCAGCAATGCCTTTTAATCTTTCCAAATTTTACAAGAGACCGACAAATATATTCTTTGAGCTCTTAAATGAGCAGTCTAAAAAAACCTTGCAAGGGATGAAAGCGCTAGAGACTTTTATGGAAGCTGCGGATGAAAAATCGGTTATAGAGGTAGGGTGGCTGGAAAAAGAGGCAGACGAAACACGGCGCTTACTTATTGAGAAACTGAATATAAGCTTCGTGACTCCTATTGACCGGGAAGATATTTTTACCCTCTCTAGAGCAGTAGACGACATCCTTGATTATTGCTATAGCACTGTGGATGAAATGGTCATGTTAAATGTTAAGCCAAACGCATATCTTAGAAGCATAGTAGCTGTATTAGGAGAGGCCACTGACCAAATACACCTGGCTGTTCTGCAACTGGGTAAACAACCCCGAGCTATTCTAGAACACGCTAGTAAAGCAAAAAAGCTGGAAAATCGTGTAGAGGATCTTTATCGAAAGGCCCTATCTGAATTATTTAAGGGTGCCAACGAAATAGGTGAAGTCTTAGACATACTCAAGATGCGAGAGATTTACCGACATCTTAGTAACGCCGCTGATCGTATCGATGAAGCGGCTAATGTCCTAAGTGACATTGCAGTCAAAATAACATAGGGGGTTCGAAAATAGCTATAGGAATCAGGCTGCGAGGTGAAATGGTTTGAAAGATGAACTGGATAGACTAGCCAAGCTGGAAAAACAGGTAAAAGCTGGTGGCGGCAAAGAACGCATTCAGCGGCAGCATGACTCGGGCAAGCTCACGGCACGGGAGAGGATTGACCTTCTGTTTGACTCTGGCACCTTCCACGAGCTGGATTTATTTGTCCAACACTGTTGCACTAGCTTCGGTATGGAGAAGGTTTCTATCCCGGCCGACGGGGTGGTCACCGGCTACGGAAAGGTGAATGGTCGTACGGTATGCGCCTACTCCCAGGATTTCACCGCTAGAGGTGGCACCCTGGGTGAGATGCACGCCAAGAAGATATGTAAGGTCATGGATATGGCAATGACCATGAAAGTGCCCATGGTCGGTTTGATTGATAGTGGTGGAGCTCGTATCCAGGAGGGAGTTAATGCCCTTAACGGCTATGGCAATATCTTTTTCCGTAACACCTGTGCCTCAGGTGTTATCCCTCAGATATCAGCTATCATGGGTCCTGCCGCCGGGGGTGCTGTCTATTCACCGGCAATGACCGACTTCGTCTTCATGGTAAAAAGGACAAGCCACATGTATATCACCGGTCCTAGTGTAGTTAAGGCAGCCACCAGTGAGGAGATAAGTGATGAGGAGTTGGGCGGAGCCATGACTCACTGCATTAAAAGTGGAGTGGCTCAATTTGCTTGTAATACTGATGAGCAGGCTATTGAAGAGATTAAAAAACTACTGGGCTACCTGCCGCAGAGTAATGTGGAGAAGCCCCCTGACATCCCTCCAGCCGATTCTCCTGATCGCAGGGACTTGGCTCTGGATGATATCATACCGGAAGCGTATAAAGCCTACGATATGAAGGCCGTCATATGCTCTATCGTGGATAACGGCGAATTTCTTGAGCCGTCGCGGCAGTATGCACCAAACATAATCACTGCCTTTGCCCGCTTAAATGGACACGTGGTTGGCATTATTGCCAACCAGCCTAACTACCTTGCTGGGTGTCTCGACATTAATGCCTCAGACAAAGCCGCCAGGTTCATCCGCTTCTGCGATGCTTTTAACATCCCTCTACTTACCATTGCCGATGTCCCCGGCTATCTGCCGGGTAGCAGTCAAGAGTGGGGAGGAATAATCAGGCATGGTGCCAAGCTACTGTGGTGTTACTCTGAGGCAACTGTTCCTAAGATAACTTTGATTACCCGCAAGGCTTATGGCGGGGCATATATAGCCATGTGTAGCCAGAGCTTGGGGGCTGATTATACTCTTGCCTGGCCTACGGCTGAAATCGCAGTTATGGGGGCGGAAGGTGCAGCGGCCATCATCCACCGTGAGGAAATCCAAAGCGCAGCCGACCCCAAAGCTAAAGAGAAGGAGAAGATAGAGGAATATCGTAAGCTACTCTATAACCCTTATGTCGCCGCCAGTCAGGGGTATATCAATGCTGTTATTCGGCCCAGCGATACGCGCCCGACGATAATTGCCGCACTTGAGGCACTACGCAATAAAAAAGAGATGCGTCCGGCAAAGAAGCATGGCAATATCCCACTGTAATGTAATGAAGGAGATAAAGAGGGCTGGATTTCAATTGTGCCAAAAGTGAGGTGAAATGCACAAAAATCACGCTAAGGAAAAGATCCTTAACGGCGGCACTGCCTATGGTGTCATCTGCAATTTTTATTTGCCTCCAATTGTGGAATTGGTCGGCCGCTTAGGGTTTGACTTTGTTCTGATTGATGCTGAGCATGGCCCGGCGGGAGTTGAAAGCTGCGAGCATATGGTCAGGGCAGCGGAAACCGTCGGGGTTGCTAGCTATATCAGGGTAGCTATGAATATCCGTCAGAACATACTTCGTTATCTAGACATTGGTGCTCTTGGCGTGCAGTTACCCATGATCAACACTCGGGCGGAGGCAGAGGCAGTAGTCGAGGCAGTGAAATACCCGCCACAGGGAAGACGAGGGCTGGCTTCGGTACGGGCTGCCGATTACGGGCTTACCATGTCCCTGGAGGAATATGCCCTAAAGGCCAATCAGGAGACCTTGGTCGCCATCCAAGTGGAGACCTTGCAAGCTGTCAGTAACTTAGACGAACTCCTTTCCGTAGGGGGCATCGATGTCTTCTTCATCGGGCCCAACGATCTGTCCACCTCCATGGGGTATGCCGGGCAGGTAAATCACCCTGAGGTGCAGGCGATGATTGATAAACTGGTGCGTACAATTCATACTGCCGGCAGGATAGCCGGCACCACCGCCTACACCCATGAGGCGTTAGTCAAAGCCAAAAAGCGTGGGTTTCAGTACATAGTTCATGGCGTCACGGCTATGATGGCCAAGTCCGCTCGGGAGTATCTGGAGTTGGCACGACAGACTTAAGTGGGGCAAGAGACTAAGAGGAGACCACAATTAAAGTCACGGGGTCGACTCGCCTAAAAGCAAAAACGCCGGTTTCTCCATGCTGAGAATAAAATAAGGGTATAAAGGGCTTGACTATATAAAAACTTTTTGATATAATAGCTAAAAGGTGGGAAAAATAGAGTAAGCGATAGTGAAAGAGCTGGGTAAGAGTTTAATGACTGAGATTGGCATATTCAAGGCACTGGCTAATTCAAGCAGGTTAAAGATCGTTAGTTTGCTATCTCAGCATGAGGAGCTTTGCGTGTGCGAACTAGAGGCTGCGCTGGGACATAAACAACCCTTGGCCTCCTATCATCTGGCTGTTTTGGAGGATGCCGGGCTGGTTACTCATCGCGAGGAGGGAACATGGTCCTATTATAAACTAAATGAGGAGAGGCTCAGGGAGCTTCTGTCACCGCAATGCTGTGACTCTCTATTAAAATAACAGGAGGTCATTGATATGAGTAAGAAAGAGGAGGACAAGAGTAAGGATTCAGAGGGCTTGCCGGGGGCGATAAAAAGGTTCTTGAGAGGCAAGAGTGGTGGATCTTGCTGTAAGGTAAGAATTGAAGAGGTAGAAGAAGAGAAAACGGAAGACAAAGCAGAGACCACCGAGAAGAAGTAGCCTAACTCACAATAAGCCTTGTCATATGGAGGCAAGGTTTCTTTTTAGTGCCCTAAATCAAAATTAGTTGATATATAAGGAGGCAGTTATTATGGCCATTATGGACAAGTTGGCGGAAACTGGGTATTGGTTTATTTACATCTCTTTAGAATTAACCATTCTTTTCCTAGTTATCTCTTTCATTATAGGAGTAATAACTAGCTACGTTTCCCCTCAGAGGATAAAAAGCACATTGGAAAGGCGCGGCAAGGGCCCCCTGGGGAATGCTCTGGGGACAACTTTGGGTGGCTTGTTACCATTCTGCTCCTGCTCGAGCATTCCCATGTTAATAGGCCTACTCAATGTAGGAGTGCCCTTCAGGATTGCAATGTCCTTCCTCATAGCTTCCCCCCTGGGAGTATTTAACCCCATAGTCATCTCCCTCTTTTCCGCTCTCTTTGGCTTAAGAGTTGCCCTAGCCTATATCGTAACCACCTTCATAGCGGCAGTTTTGGCCGGAATGGTCCTTAATTGGCTGGGCTTGGCTGACCAAATAAGGAAAGTAGCTGTAACAGGAGGAGCCGAGAATATCGATGCCATAACAGTAGCTGAGGGGACTACCAGATGGGAGAGGATTAAGCCTAGGTTGAGTAAATCGTGGCGGTTTACCCGAGACTTATATAAAAAGATGCTTCCTTTCGTGCTGGGCGGCGTTGCTGTAGGGGCGTTCATCCATGGCTTTGTTCCTGAGGACTTCTTTACCCAATATGCCGGACAATCAAATCCGTTTGCAGTTCCCCTGGCAGCCGCAATAGGGGTGCCCATGTATATCAGAACATCAACCATGATACCCATTGCTTCGGCGCTGGTTGGCAAGGGTGTAGGTCTGGGAACAGTGATGGCCCTCATAATTGGTGGTGCCGGGGCAAGCATACCAGAATTGGGTTTACTTTCAGGGATATTTAAAAAGAAGTTATTCATCGCCTATATAATAACCATATTCCTGATAGCCACTATAATTGGGCTGCTTTTTAATTTCCTGGCGGGGCAGCAATGGCTTTAACCACGGAACCAAAAGATGTGACGAGAGACTTTTACTAATATCTAACTGGCAGGCTCTGCTAGGGGGAACTGGGGTACTAGGGGGTTATCCTTTCTCCCACCTAGTTTAAATGGTTTACCTCCCCCTCCCGTGTGGGTAGCCTCAACCGTAATCGGGCAAGTGGCATTCCCGCTTTTTGATTATACTTTTTGGTTGACCATTATACAATTGTCCGGAATGTGCGTGAGGTAACAAATGCTTGAAATGTGCAGTCACAGTACAAAAAGGGGGACTCCGAGCTGCTGACTTTGCCCGGAGTCCCCTATTTTACAGCAAGAGACGCTCCATAATCAAAATCTGGGCGGTTTGTGTCAGTGGTTAATGGTTTGGATACCTTCCCCTTGCCAAGGGGAAGCCCTCTCCTTCAAAGGAGAGGGGGATTGAGGGGGGTGAGGTCAATAAACAACCCCCTTCCCCTTACCAAGGGGAAGGGAAGCGGCGCCTCTCTTTGAAGGGGCGAAGCCCCTTCAATATTCTCCGAGAGAAAGGGGCAAAAAAGGGGCCAGGGGATTCGAACCCCCGACCCCTTTAATATACTACTGGTAATATACTAGAAGGTAAACAGTGCCGGCTGCTCTGCCTTCCTCCTGGCTGCCTCTTCCTCTCTCCTCTGCCTTCTCTCGGCTCGGTCGCGTTCCTCTCTTACCGTAGTTCTCTTGTGATAGAGCCATGCCTTGAGCCGATTGAGGTCTGCCATCTGGTCATCCCTGAGCGACTCCACCTGGATATCTTCTGGTATCTCATTCTTTTTCCATCGGGTATAGGTTTTGCCGGCAATATACAGGTAGATTTGAGTCCAGTCGTGGTCCATCGGCTGAGTCAGGGCAGCCGTGTAGAGATAGGCGCAAGCCTCGGCGTCGGTCCCGGTCATCTCCTCTCCCTTGAGTGCCTTCATGTTCATGGCGAGCCTCTCCAGGGTGATAGCATTTTTCAGCCACTCAGGAAGGGTATCCCCCCAGCCCCCAGGAAAGACAAGAATGGGATCCGTAAAGACACCCACGATCTCGGAGATGCCTTTCTCAAGCTGCTTTTCGGTTGTCAACTAATCACCTCCTTTCTGGCAAAGATTACCCCTTCAAACTAGGTGTGCGCGCACCTAATCCTTAAACCTGGTTATTGTTAGACAGGCATAGTGGCAGTAATAAGTGTCTATCGGGTGCTCCCAGAGTCCATTACGGAAGTCAAGCAGGTAGTGATAATAGCCCTGGTATTCCTGCTCTCGGACGGCTACCAGGTAATTGGTGAATAACCTCACTTGCCCGCTTCGGCTACCCCACAGGACTATCACGCTGGGGATGTAGTTGAAATCATCCTTGAACTTGAAGGGGTGGTATTCGAGCTGGAGCCGTCTAAGCAAGAGGTTATCAACCGAGTAGTGTCGCCCACCGGCATCATAAGAGCCGATATAGATATCCTCGCCCTCGAGCTCGGTGAGGATCTCCATTAGCGTGGTTAAGGCTTCCCTTCGCTTTTTGCGTAGAGGGATTTGTGCCGATCGCCGTCCTAACTTGACCTCGGTCATCGGCTCTGGCTCCTCCACCTTGACTCCCTCAAATAGGCTGAGCTGTCCTGTCACCTGTCTCACCTCCTTTCTCGCCCTAATTTTGGGCATAGTTACCTATAGGGTAGACTCATAGAGAGGAGTAAAATCTCTTATGAGAGAGAATCTGGGGAGAGTGCCACGTAGTTACTGTAGCGAAGACCACCTGAAAGGGAACTGTGCCTCCCCAGATTCTGCGGGTTTAATAGTCAAAAGGGAGACGTGCCTTGAGCACCGCTATAGGTAAACTCTTACTCGCAGCTCTCTCAAATAAAAACAGGAAAGGAGTAAGCTGCTATGGAACACATCTATGTAGGGATTGACTGGGCTGATGACCATCACGACGTTCATATCACCAATGATAGTGCCAAGCCACTGGATAATTTCACCGTCTCTCATTCCTACTCGGGAATGCAGCAGCTAAAGACGCATCTGGCAAAGTTCTCAGTTGCCCCGGAGAAAGTCTTAGTCGCCGTTGAATACCATGAAGGGCTGCTCATTTACAGCCTTCTAGAAGCAGGATACCAAGTCTATCCCATCAACCCCAAAGCAATGAGCCGCTATCGGGACAGGTATCGTATGAGCTCAAGCAAATCTGACCCTAAAGATGCAATGGTTTTGGCCAATATCTTACGCACCGACCTTCATCTTCATAAACCCTTACCTAAGGAGTCGCTTGATGCTGGCTTAAAGCAGCTAACCAGGGCACATAAATCCCTAGTACAACAGAGGGTGAAGCTTGTTAATCAACTAATTGTCCAACTGAAGAGTTACTACCCTGTAATCTTGCAGATATTTTCTCGGCCGGACCAAGAAATCACCTTAGCTTTCCTAGAGCAATTTCCTACACCGGAGAAGGCAAGGGCTGCCTCTCTGGAGGAACTGCAAAACTTCTTCCGAAGGCATCGATATACTCGGCCTAGCAAGTTGGTCTTTATATATGAATCTCTGCAAAAGCCAGCCCTCAGAGCTCCTCAAGAATTAGAGGAGGCACATCAAATAGTGACACTCAGCCTCGTACCCGTATTGCGCTCCCTACTAATACAGATTGAAAGGTTGGAGAATGAGATAGCCTTGGCTTTTAAGCAAAACCCCGCTTATAAGATATTTTCCAGTCTGCCTGCCGGAGGAATAACCACCGCCAGATTGAATGCGGAGGTAGGGAGCAATAGGTCTCGCTATCCTACCCCAGGCTATCTACAGACTGATGCTGGTACAGCGCCAGTCACCAGAAGGAGCGGCAAAACTATAGTGGTTTACTTCCGCTGGCAGTGCAATAAGCATATGAGAGGTGCCTTCCAAAGTCTGGCACGAGAAAGCGTGAACAGATGTCCCTGGGCTAGGGAATATTTTGTGAAACAGATGAAGTTAGGCCATAAGGCTTCCAGAGCATACCGGGCACTAGCCAATCGGTGGGCAGTAATCATCTGGAAAATGCTTCAAGAAGGGCAACTCTTCTCTCAAGCCCGATTAGAAAGTGGCTTCGCTAGAGTATCACTAACCATATAAAAATTAGACATCCTCTCAAGCTCATTTTAAGTATGGCCAAGGGGGCTTGACAAAGGGAGTCCCTTTCAAATACCGGCAGTTTTACACCAGGCTTTGCTGGCTACCGTATTTGGCACTTTCACGCTCCGCCTCTATCGCCCCGTCAGGAATATCTTTGCGGACACTGGTGATAGCACCTTTGATGTTTTCCATCCGCTCCAGCTGGTCAATGACACGGTTAAGGCGGTGCTCCATATACTGTGGCAGGTTGCTTATGTGTTTGGCTGCCTGTGCCTTTGCTTTGGCTTCAGCAATAAATGCGTCTGCCAAGATAACCTGGTTCTCCACCTCATCCATCGCCTCACTGACTTTGACCGCGCTCCACTTGATAGGCATGATTTCACCTCCTTTTCTTCAGATTTTGGGCATAGCTACCCCTTCGCTTCTCGCCTACAGTTGGCTATTTGCTCTGTTTCTTTACTCTGGCTATAGAGAGATAATCGGAGCACTTTGGAGAGCACCGGTGGCTGTGCCCCTTGAGGCACTCTCTACAAAGCCAATGACACTGCCTTGTGTTTTTACAGGGATAAACTATGTCCATATCTCTC
>Ga0209979_1001709_pt1 | contig 23150 bp, 19 predicted proteins | sample AnhtaG_FD_183114 | JGI IMG/M metagenome (GOLD analysis project Ga0209979, IMG submission 183114) | Deep subsurface microbial communities from Anholt, Denmark to uncover new lineages of life (NeLLi) - Anholt_01485 metaG (SPAdes) (version 2) | ecosystem: Environmental > Aquatic > Marine > Oceanic...
CAGCTTATCTATCTTGCCATAAATTGCGGCATCGGTAAGCACCTTGGTAGTCTCTTGGAAAGAGGCAGCTGCCAGCCAGCTATTTGTGCTCAGCGAGGCTCTGGTTATAGCCATTAATACAGTGTGGGCAGTGGCTGGCTCACCGCCTTCAGCTAGCACCTTAGCATTAATGTCCTCATAATGGAACCTATCTATTAACTCTCCAGACACTAGTTCGGTGTCGCCTGAGGAATCAATACGAACCTTGGCTAGCATCTGATGGGCGATAACTTCAATATGCTTGTCGTTTATGTTCACCCCCTGGGAGCGGTATACCTTTTGCACCTCATCAACTAGGTATTGCTGGACTGCCTCCCTGCCCAAAATATGCAATATATCCTGTGGGTTGATAGAGCCATCGGTAAGTTGCTGCCCTGCCTTTATCAGGTCCCCAGTTTGGACACGAATATGGGTGGCAGGTGGAACAACATACTCTCGCTCCTCTTTCTCCTCATATTTGATAAACAACTGCTTATCCTCAATAAATACCTCACCGGCGACACGAGCCAGGACAGGTTGAGTTTCAGTAGTTAAGTCAGTTGACTGTTTTTTGGTTTTAGCCTTAGTGGCTTGACAGGCCAACATAGTTCCTATATCTACCCATTGACCATTGTCCACCATGACTTGCCAGCCAGGAGGCAGTGAATATTCATCGCGGAATACCTCAGAGCTGGTAACCTTAATCTTTTCCCCTTCCTCACTATCAATCACCTCAGTCACCCCATCTATTTCTGAGATAATGGCTTGAGCTTTAGGCAGCCTTGCCTCAAAGAGTTCTTCCACCCTGGGCAGACCGCTGGTAATATCAAGTCCGACCACACCGCCAGTGTGGAAGGTACGCAGCGTTAATTGAGTACCCGGCTCACCGATGCTCTGGGCGGCAATTATGCCTACTGCTGTGTTGAGGTCAACCAGATGCCCGCGAGCGAGGTCTCTGCCATAGCACCGCTGGCAGGCACCCTGCCTGGACTGACAGCTAAGGGGAGACCTGACATGGACATTGGTGGTTATCCCAGCGGCAATAATTTCATTTGCCTTCTGCTCATCAATTTCCTCATTCCGGTCAACGATGGTTCCCCCAGTGCGGGGGTTAACCAGTTTACTGGCCGCCAACCGACCGGTTATTCGCTCAGCAAGGGATGGTAGCAGCCCCCTTTCCTGCGGCTCAGAGAGCCATATACCATCTGGAGTACCGCAGTCCTCCTGGAGGATAATAACATCCTGAGCAACATCAATAAGGCGTCTGGTAAGGTAACCGCTATTTGATGTCCTCAAGGCAGTATCGGCTAATCCCTTACGGGCACCATGGGTAGAGATAAAGTATTCCAGAACACTGAGCCCTTCACGAAGGCTCGACTTAATAGGAAACTCAATTATCTTACCTGAGGGGTCAGTCATCAAACCTCGCATACCTGCCATCTGTCTAATCTGGGAGATATTCCCCTTTGCCCCCGATGTTGTCATCATGTAAATACTACCGTAGCGGTCAAGGGTCTCAGAGATAGTATCGGTAATCCTGTCGGTAGCCTCCAGCCAGGCTTCTATGACGCCATTATACCGTTCATCCTCAGTGATTAAGCCACGATGATACTGGGTTTCAATAATGGCAGCTCTTTCCTCGGCTTCTTCCAGGAGCTTCGGCTTGCTCTGAGGAATCTTAATATCACTCATAGCAATGCTAGTCCCTGACTTAGTGGCATAGTAGAAACCCAATTGTTTCAGGTCATCCAGCACTGCCGCCATATCTTCATTACTTAGTAGCCTATAGCAATCGGTTACTATTTGCTTTAAGCTTGACTTATCAATTGCCTTATTGTAGAAGTCTAGCTTCGGGGGCAAAACCTCATTAAAAATGATACGTCCAACACTAGTTCTAACCCTTTGCCCACCTCTTTGCTGGTCCCTGACCTCAATCTCAGCCCTGAGGTCAATAGCACCAAGTTCATAAGTGAGCTTTGCCTCTCCGAAACTGCCGAGGATTGTGCCTTCTCCCTTAGCTCCCGGTCTGATAGTAGTCAGGTAGTAGCAACCAAAAACCATATCCAGTGTTGGAGTTACTATTGGCTCACCGCAGCTTGGCAGCAACATATTGTGGATGCTGAGCATCATCTCTTCAGCCTCCTTGACCGCAGCTTTAGACAGGGGGATGTGAACTGCCATCTGGTCACCATCAAAATCAGCATTGAAGGCGACACATACTAGGGGATGGAGCTGGATGGCACTACCATCAATGAGCACTGGCTCGAAGGCCTGGATGCTAAGTCGGTGCAGAGTGGGAGCCCGGTTAAGCAACACTGGGCGCTCCTTGACAACCTCCTCCAATATGTCATATACCTCTGGGCTAGCCTTCTCCACTAGCCGTCGAGCACTCTTAATGTTGTGGGCCAGCCCCTGTCTCATCAGTCGGCGCATAATGAAGGGCTTGAATAGCTCTAGAGCCATCCGTCTGGGTAAACCACATTGGTGAAGCTTGAGCTCTGGTCCGACAACGATAACCGAGCGCCCGCTATAATCAACTCGCTTGCCTAGCAGATTCTGGCGAAAGCGCCCTTGTTTACCCCGAAGTACCTCTGAGAGTGACTTCAATTTATGATTTCTACTGACCGAGACGGTTCGTCCACCTCTCCCATTATCGATAAGGGAGTCGACTGCTTCTTGTAGCATCCGTTTCTCGTTATTGATGATAATTTCTGGTGCCTCTATCTCCAGCAAGTGGCGCAATCGGTTATTACGGTTAATGACCCGTCGATATAGGTCATTAAAGTCGCTGGTAGCGAATCGGCCTCCGTCTAGCTGAACCATGGGGCGAAGGTCAGGGGGTAAGACAGGCAACACAGTTATAATCAGCCACTCTGGTTTATTGCCACTCCGGTGAAGGGCCTCCACTAGTTGTAGTCGCTTGCTTGCCTTCTTGCGGCGCTGACCCGAAGTAGAATGCATTTCCTGGAGTAACTGGCTACGCAGTTCATCAAGGTTAATACCCTTAAGTAATTGGAGAATAGCCTCAGCTCCTATCCCAGCCTCAAAAGCTTGACCATATTGCTGTTTGAGCTCGTGATACTGGTCCTCAGTGAGTAGTGTACATCGCTTGAGGTCCTTTAGTTGTTCCACATCAACGGTAAGCTGCTCTTCAAGCTGTGTCTTTTCCTCAACGAAGTTGCGCCGAAGCTGGTTCACTTCCTCTACTGTTGCCTGTTTCGGCTCCATCTCTGCGATTTTAGCTTCGAGGGCGCTCTGGCGCTCAGCTATTTCCCGTGAACTTCCCTCCTCAAGCTGCTTAATTGCTTCCCGGCGTGCTTCCTCATCTATAGAGGTAATGATATAATGGGAGAAGTATAGAACACGCTCCAGGTTCCGTAATGATAGGTCAAGCAGTAGTCCTAATCGGCTGGGTATCCCCTTAGCAAACCAGATATGACTCACCGGGCATGCCAGTTCGATATGTCCCATCCGTTCCCGACGTACCTTGGCCCGGGCTACCTCAACGCCACACTTATCGCAAATAACTCCCTTGTAGCGTATCCTTTTATACTTACCACAAGCGCATTCGAAGTCTTTAGTCGGGCCAAAGATTCTCTCACAGAAAAGCCCATTCCTTTCTGGCTTCAGGGTGCGATAGTTAATAGTCTCTGGTTTGGTTACCTCGCCATAGGACCAACTCCTAATCTGCTCCGGTGAAGCCAGAGAGATACGAACGGCATCGAAATCGTTGACTTCAAGCATTTTCTTCTTTTACCTCTCTCTGAGTCGAGTCGTCGACAACTTCAAGCTCTGCCCCCGGTTCGGGGGCTTCCTTAGTTTCCTCAGCAAAGGTTATCTTTTCTTCATTAATTACCTCAATGGCAAGCCCCAAGCTTTGTAACTCCTTAACTAGAACCTTAAACGATTCCGGCACACCGGATTGGAGGATATCCTCATCCTTAACTATAGCCTCATAGGTTTTAGCGCGACCGGTCACATCATCTGACTTAATAGTCAGAATCTCCTGAAGGTTATGGGCAGCACCATAGGCTTCAAGTGTCCATACCTCCATTTCGCCAAAGCGTTGACCCCCAAATTGAGCCTTGCCCCCCAGGGGTTGTTGACTAATCAAGGAGTAGGGCCCAGTAGAGCGGGCGTGAACTTTATCTTCAACCAAGTGGTTTAGCTTCATCATATAGATGTTACCCACTGTTACCGGCTGGTCAAATGGCTCACCACTGCGTCCGTCACGGAGTATAACCTTGCCGATGATAGGGGGAAGGAGACCCCTTTCACTACTTACTCTGTCCACGGCTTGCTCCAACTCCAGTGGGTTAAGCTCTCGGCTAGCTATACCCAAATCTTCGAGCCACAGACGCAGGCAAACCTCCTTTGCCTCTTGCGAGTAGTCATCACTGAACACCTTATCTCCATCGTAGCCATGACTAGTAACCCACCCCTTAGCCAGCTCCAATTGCACAGTGGAGTTCTCATTGCCAGGGTCAAGGTTAACTGCTCCAGCCTTTTGAGCTAACCAAGCCCTGGCTAGAGCATCCTCAATAGCAGTGTCATCGGCACCATCAAAGACAGGGGTAAGCGCCTTAAAGCCCAGTATCTGAGCAGCCCAGCCTAGATGAGTTTCCAAAACCTGGCCAATGTTCATGCGTGACGGCACGCCGATGGGATTGAGGATAATATCTACCGGTGTGCCATCGGGAAGGAAAGGCATATTCTCAGCCGGCGCAATGATGGAAATGACCCCCTTGTTGCCATGTCGCCCGGAGAGCTTATCCCCTACGGAAACCCTTCGTTTTTGGGCAACCCAGACCTGCACCCATTCCCTAACCCCGGCAGGTAGGTCATCACCATCATCGCGGGAGAAGACTCTCACATTAATTACTGTCCCCCACTCACCGTGAGGCACTCGCAGGGAGGTATCCTTAACCTCTCTAGCTTTTTCACCAAAGATAGCCCGCAAGAGTTTCTCTTCAGCCGATAGTTCGGTCTCCCCCTTAGGGGTAATCTTGCCTACCAGTATATCGTCTGGATCCACCTTAGCTCCAATCCGAATAATGCCGGTTTCATCCAGCTCACGCAGACTTTCTTCACCCACATTAGGTATATCTCTAGTAATTTCTTCAGGTCCTAACTTGGTATCCCGCGCTTCTACCTCATGCTTCTCAATATGAATGGAGGTAAACTTATCCTTCTCCACCAAACGATTACTAATGATAATAGCATCCTCAAAGTTATAGCCTCCCCAGCTCATAAAGGCACATAGCACATTCTGTCCTAGAGCCAGCTCCCCCTGTTCAGTAGCTGAGCTATCGGCTAAAACCTGTCCCGGCTCTACCCGGTCACCAATATTTACTGTAGAGCGCTGGTTAATACAAGTCCCTTGATTAGTACGCACAAATTTCATCAACGGGTAGCTGTCCTTATCGCCATTATCTCCAGTAATTACAATCTGCGAGCTAGTAACCGAGGTTACTGCCCCAGCATTTTTAGCAAATAGCGTTTGCCCGCTATACTTGGCCGCTTCCATCTCCATACCAGTAGCCACCAAAGGCGCCTCAGGGCAAAGCAGGGGCACCGCCTGCCTCTGCATATTAGAGCCCATCAGAGCCCGATTGGCATCATCATGCTCCAGGAAGGGTATTAATGATGCGGCAACACTGACTATCTGCTTGGGTGATACATCCATCAAATCAATTTTATCAGGTACCTCTCGCAGGTAGCGGCTCTCCAATCTAGCCTCAACCTTTTCATCTATAAATTGACCATTTTCATCAAGCCGAGCATTAGCTTGAGCAATAACATATTTATCCTCTTCATCAGCACTTAGGTAGACGACCTCATCAGAGACAAAAGGCACCACCTTTACGGTTCTGTGGGATAGGCGAGAGAGCTTAGTGACAAGCTGAGGAGCAATAGTAGTTCCAGCCCTGGCGACAATATTACCTTTGTTGTTACGCACTGCCTTCTGAATTGTCTTACCCAGCAGCCTGTCATCGGTATTGCTCACCTCCTTAAAAACCTTACGGTATAGTGTCTCAATGAAACCATACTGGTTAATCCGGCCGTAGGTGGCTAGGGAGCCGATAAGACCGATGTTAGGTCCCTCCGGTGTTTCAATAGGGCAAATCCTACCATAGTGGGAAAAGTGGACATCGCGAACTTCAAAACCAGCCCGCTTGCGAGATAGACCTCCCGGTCCCATTGCTGATAGACGGCGCTTATGAGTTAGCTCAGCTAATGGGTTGGTTTGATCCATAAATTGTGATAGCTGCGAGCCACCAAAAAACTCCCTGATAGCGGCCACTACGGGGCGAATGTTGATTAGAGCGCTGGGAGTAACTGCCTCAGTGCTGATAATACTCATACGCTCCTTGGTTACCCGCCCCAAGCGCGACAATCCGATACGAAACTGGTTTTGCATCAGCTCACCAACAGTGCGCACCCGCCGATTGCCTAGATGGTCAATATCATCAGGAGCATCATCGCCATTATTAACCATAATAATGTGCCTGACTATCTCTATCATATCTTCGTTGGTTAAAGCCCGCTCTTTCCGGTCAATATTAAAGCCTAATCGCTTATTAAGCTTATAACGACCCACACGCCCCAGGTCATAATGCAGGGAATTAAAGAATAGGTTGTTTATTAGTTTTCTGGCATTTCCAATATTAGGTGGGTCTCCAGAGCGCAACTTTCTGTAGATATCGAGTAGAGCCTCAGCCTCATCCCTAATCAAGGGCTCACGCTCCATAGTCGACCCAATAAATTGGTGCTCCGAAGAGTTATCTTCTTCAGGAAACAGGTTGAGTAATTGCTCATCACTACTGTAACCAATAGCCCGCAGCAGTGTAGTAATAGGAATCTTCCGTTTGCCGTCTATCTTGGCTGAGATTACATCCCGGCTGCTGGTCTCAAACTCTAGCCAAGCCCCACGAGTAGGGATTAGCTTAGCCTGACACAATCTACGGCCACTAGTTACATCTTCCTTAATGGTGAAATAGACACCAGGAGAACGGAGTAACTGGCTCACTACTACCCGTTCAGTCCCACTAATAATAAAGGTGCCTTTAGATGTCATCAAGGGGATATCACCAAAAAACAGGTCTTGTTCCTTGATTTCCCCGGTTCCTTTAACCAGCAACTTTGCCCTGACATAGAGGGGAGTCGAATAGGTCAGGTCTCGTTGACGACACTCTTCCTCAGTTTTCCAGTCATTAGGAATACGGAACTCGTAGCCTATAAAGCTAAGCTCCAGCCTGTTGCCAGTAAAGTCCTTGATGGGAGATACCTCCTCCAGCAATTGCTTTATTCCCTCTTCTTGAAACCATAGGAATGAGTCTAATTGAACTTCAATCAAATTGGGGATATCTAGTATCTGGGACAACCTGGCGTAAGATTTCCTGGAAATAGGCGACATAGAAACCATCTTTAACCCTACTCCTCAAACAGACAGTCAGAATTTTTGCATTATTGCAGCGCTAATCCAAAATAAGACCTGTGCGTGATTAGTGAAGAGATGTAATAAGGCGAAACCTTAAGCGGCATAATTACAACCTTTCATAATACTACCATTTTTAGCATTTGTCAAGCAAATATTTTATTATGGCAAAATATTTGTGCCACTAGTTTAGTATCTTATACTAAAGCTGGAGTAACTTCCGGTATATTTTGACCAGTGGGTTACTACTTTTCCCACTCTAGCTGTAGGCGGTCCCACCTCAAGGGAGCCAATTAGCTTTTCTAGCTGCTTTCTTTCCCCTTCGGCTTGAACCTCTACTGCTTCCTCGGTAGGCAAGTTTCGCGCATAGCCACTTAGACCCAGCCTTGTAGCCTGTCTGGAGGCGAAGGCACGGAAGAAGACACCCTGAACATAGCCATATACTACTACCCGAACCGAGGCTAAGTCAGCCATTACTTGCTCCTTTACCTTGAGATGAGCTTTAATGGGAGTGAAGTGTAGACTCTATCCAATCTGTATAAACCTTGCTGGTGAGCTAGGTCAATAGCTTCATAGAACTCCTGACCAAGCACAGGACGGGCTAATTGCGGTATATCAAGAGCTTTGTAGCCGGGGCGATATTGAGCCATAATATTCAGGTAGGTATTGGTGGAGACCTGTTGAGCCAGGAAACGCACTACCTCCTGAGTTCCAGCTAACCGGTTAGGTAGCACCAGGTGGCGCACCAGAAGACCACGATGGGCTACACCCTGCTTATCCATCTGAAGGTCACCCACCTGACGGTGCATCTCCTTGACGGCGGCTTTGTTTACTTTGGGGTAGTCTTTTATCCCAGATAATTGCTCAGCGGTCTTTTCGTCGGAATACTTCATATCAGGCATATAGATGTCAATAATCCCGTCTAGTAACCCCAAAGTTTCCACAGAATCATAGCCACCGGAGTTATATACCAGGGGTAGATAGAGACCCTTGCCTACCGCTAGCTCCAGAGCGTCCATAATAAAGGGCACCACGTGGGTTGGGCTTACCAGATTTATATTGTGGCAGCCCTTTGCCTGGAGAGAAAGCATCATCCCGGCCAGTTCTTCACTGTCAACAGCCCTACCTTCACCTAACTGGCTTATAGCATAATTCTGGCAGAAGACACATTGTAGATTACAATAGGTGAAAAAGATAGTTCCTGAGCCATGCTTGCCGACTAGAGGCGCCTCTTCCCCGAAGTGAGGACCATAGCTGGAAATCACCACCTGGCTGGTAATATGGCACTTCCCGCTCTTACCAGCTAGGCGGTTAATACCACAGTAGCGAGGGCATAGGCAGCACTCTTCCAGTATTGATTTGGCTTTCTCAGTCCGAGCCTTTAGCTCTCCAGTGCTATGAAGCTGTTGATAAGCTGCTATCTGTCTTACTCCTCTACTTTTCGCTTCTTCTCCTTCTTAACTACTTCCACAGTCATTGGAGGTGGTAAGATAGTAGTAGCCGATACCTTCTTGGCATCCTTTTTGGGTTTCTTGGGTTCTCTGTGTCTGAAATCTCGTCTTCCCATAGTAATATCTCAATCTGAGTATTGGACTACAGATATTGTTAATTAAAGTTTAGCAAAGGGAGGCTATTGTGTAAAGCTAGTTGAAAGTTGTTCTAGAGCGGTGCGGGCAGCTTCAGCCTCGGCTGCTTTCTTGCTTTTGCCCGAACCCTTCCCCAGCACGGTATCACCGACTCTTACCTCAACCGTAAACCTCCGGTCATGGTCTGGTCCCATTGCCTCTACCAGTTGGTAGGCAGGTGTCTGCTGCTCCCTGGCCTGGATAATTTCCTGAAGTTGTGATTTATAATCAACTCTTGCCCCCCGGCTAGCTACTTTCTGTAGCTCTTCATTAAATAACCTCAGGATAAACTCCCTGGTGGCAATTGAGCCCTGGTCAAGGAAAATAGCAGCTATCATTGCTTCTAAGCCTCCAGCCAGGTTAGCTGGCTTACGCCGACCGCCACTTGCCTCCTCGCCTTTTCCCAGATAGAGATAGTCGCCAAGTTTAATGGTTCTTGCCACGCGGGCTAGGGTATTTCCGCGAACCAGGGCAGCGCGGAGTCTGGTCATTTCGCCTTCAGCGGAATAAGGGAAGTCTTGATATAGCTTTTCAGCAACGACAAGACCTAAAACAGCATCGCCTAAAAATTCGAGCCTTTCATTGGAGACTGGGGCAAAGCCAGGGTTCTCGTTAACATAGGAACTGTGAACCAGAGCCTGTTCCAGCCGGGATGGGTCGTTAAAGGAGATGCCCAGAGTTTGCTGTAAAGCAGCTAAATCAGCCAAAGCTATAATTTCCTTATCCTAGCCAGCTTATTTAATCCAACAATCCAGCATAAACAGTCAAGCCTGCCGTGTCAAATAAGCATATTGGGATTGCTATGGACATAGCTCTGTGCTATATTATTTACGTGTGCTGGGGAATAGTCTAGCGGTAGGACAGCGGACTCTGGATCCGCCAGGGAAGGTTCGAATCCTTCTTCCCCAGCCAGATTTTTAGTGGCGCATTCGTCTAGGGGTTTAGGACACCTCCCTCTCAAGGAGGAGATCACCGGTTCGAATCCGGTATGCGCTACCAAGCTTGACTTTTTATATCATTTATTTTTATAATATTCTACCTAGCTAATATTTATGGCTAAAGTTAGTAAAGCTAATGCCTGAGTAGCTCAGTGGGTAGAGCAGCCGTCTTGTAAATGGCAGGTCAGCGGGTTCGAGTCCCCTCTCAGGCTGGGATATGTTATGGTAGCGCTGGGAGGGGTGCCGGAGTGGTTAATCGGAGCAGACTGTAAATCTGCCGCCCGGAAGGGCTACGCAGGTTCGAATCCTGCCTCCTCCACCATAGTTTAAATATGATGGAGTGGGGACTGGACACCAGCCTATAAAAAGCGACATAATGGAACCAGTGCCCACATAGCTCAGCCGGAAGAGCACGTTCTTGGTAAGAACGGGGTCACCAGTTCGAATCTGGTTGTGGGCTTAAAATAAAGGGGGTTTGAAATGGCTAAAAAGAAATTTGAGCGGACTAAACCACATGTAAATGTGGGCACTATCGGTCATGTCGACCATGGTAAAACCACTTTGACCTCGGCGATGACCAGGATATTATCAACGGTTAATCCTACCGGGTATCGTTCATTTGAAAGCATTGATAATGCTCCCGAGGAGAAGGCACGAGGGCTTACCATCGCCATTACTCATGTTGAATATGAAACAGAAAAACGGCATTATGCCCATATAGACTGTCCGGGGCACGCTGACTTTATTAAGAACATGATAACTGGAGCTGCCCAGATGGACGGAGCTATATTAGTAGTAAGTGCCCCTGATGGTCCTATGCCCCAAACTAGAGAGCACCTCCTGCTAGCCCGTCAAGTGGAGGTTCCTTCCATTGTAGTGTGTCTCAACAAAGTGGATATGATGGATGACGAGGAGCTTCTGGAGCTGGTAGAGATGGAAATGAGAGAGCTGCTTAATAAATATGAGTTCCCTGGGGATGAGATACCTATAGTTAGGGTAAGTGCACTAAAAGCTGGCGAATGCGGCTGTGGCAAGAGAGAGTGCCAGTGGTGCGGTCCCATCTGGAAGCTGATGGATGCAGTAGACAGCTATATTCCTGTCCCGAAGCGGGCTAAAGACCAACCGTTCTTGATGCCGGTGGAGGATGTCTTTAGCATCAAAGGACGAGGCACAGTGCCTACAGGAAGAGTCGAAAGAGGAGTAATTAAGCCTGGGGACGAGGTTGAGCTAGTTGGTTTACACCATGAGCCCTATAAAACAGTGGCTACCAGCCTGGAGATGTTTCACAAAACCTTAGATGAAGCTGAACCGGGGGATGCGGTGGGCATCTTGCTTAGGGGAGTAGACCGTGATGAGATAGAGCGGGGTCAGGTAATAGCTGCTCCTGGCTCTATTAAACCGCATACCTATGCCGAGACTGAGGTGTATGTTTTGAGCAAAGAGGAGGGAGGCAGGCATACTCCCTTCTTTAACGGATATAAGCCCCAATTTTATATCAGGACTACAGATGTCACCGGAAGTATTGAGCTGCCAGAAGGAGTAGAGATGGTTATGCCTGGTGATAATATAAAGATGAAGATAAAACTTATTTATCCTGTAGCTCTAGAGAGGGGGTTGCGCTTTGCTATTCGGGAGGGGGGTAAAACGGTAGGTGCTGGAACCTTTACCAACATCATTGAGTAGATATGGCTAGAAAAACTGAAGCTAGGGTTATCATTCATCTGGCCTGCACCGAGTGTAAGGAGAGAACATATACTACTACTAAGAACAGAAGGAATGACCCCCAGCGATTAGAGCTTAGAAAATATTGCCCCCGTTGCCGCGCTTATAGGCTCCATAGGGAGATAAAGTAGTACTACACAGCTGAAAGATATGTGAGATTCCTTCTATGACACATCCTACTACCAAGCGAAGCGGTTCAAGATTTAGATTCATCAGCGAGACTATAGCTGAGTTAAAGAAGGTAGTCTGGCTTACTAGACGAGAGGCTGCTTATTTGACAGTTCTAGTGTTGATTGTTGCTATTGCTGTAGGTCTAGTTCTGGGAGCTATTGATTATGGTTTTACCAACCTCGTTGATAAACTTTTTATAGGTAGATAGAAGCTTGTTGGTTTCCAGATTGAACTGAAGCATTACAATTCAAGGAAGTTTTACCTTTTCGAAAATCTTTCGGTGAGTGAGGTTATTTGTGGAGGAGAACCAAAAACAGTGGTTTGTAGTTCATACCTACTCGGGGTATGAAGAGCGAGTTAAGAAGAACTTAGAGCAACGCATCAAGTCCATGGATTCTGGAGATGTCTTTCAAGTAGTTATACCTACTGAGGAGGAGACTGAAGTTAAAAATGGACAGAGACGAGAGGTAACCAAGAAGATATTGCCCGGTTATGTCCTTGTTCAGATGAGGATGAGCGACCAGAGCTGGAACATAGTGCGTAATACCCCCGGCGTTACTGGTTTTGTTGGTAGTGGCAACAAGCCTGCTTCGTTACCAGAGGAGGAAGTTAACCGAATTTTGAAACAGATGACGACTGAAGCACCAAGGGTTAAGGTTGGCTTTCGGCAGGGACAGAGCATAAGAGTGATTGACGGGCCTTTTATTGATTTTATGGGGGTAGTGGATGATATAAATGAGAAAAGGGGTAAAGTGAAGGTACTGCTGTCTCTTTTTGGGCGTGAAACACCTGTGGAACTTGACTTCCTACAAGTGGAGAAGCTTTGAACACTTTTATTTTTTAAGATTAGGGGAACAAATGGCAAAAAAGATTAGAACGGTGATTAAACTCCAGATTCCAGCCGGACAGGCAAATCCAGCGCCTCCGGTAGGTCCAGCTCTGGGTCAGCATGGGATTAATATTATGGCCTTTTGTAAGGAGTATAACGAGCGTACTTCCGACCAGGCTGGGTCTATTATTCCCGCTGAAATAACTGTCTTTGATGATAGGTCATTTACTTTTATCACCAAAACACCACCAACCACTGATTTACTGAAAAAGGCGTTAGGTGTGGAAAAGGGGGCTAATGCTTCCGGCCACGAAAAAATAGGCAAGTTATCCCGAGATAAACTCCGTGAAATAGCTCAGCTTAAGGCTAACGACTTAAATGCTATTAGTATTGAAGGGGCGGAGCGAATTATTGAAGGCACAGCCCGAAGTATGGGGGTTGAGATAGAGTAGAAAAATGGCAAGACGCGGTAAAAACTATCAAGAGGCAGTTAAACTATTAGACAGGACAAAGGCTTATCCTCCTCAGGAGGCTATTATACTGGCTAAGAAGATGGCTCACGCCCAATTTGATGAGACTGTTGAACTTCACCTGCGGATGGGTGTTGACTCTCGAAATGCTACTCAGCAAGTACGTGGCGTTGCCCTTCTGCCGTATGGTCTGGGGAAGAAGGTGCGTGTTTTAGTTTTTGCCCAGGGTGAAGCCGAGAGAATTGCTGAAACGGCGGGGGCAGACTTTGCTGGTGGTGATGAATTAGTTAAGAAGATTGAGGATGGTTGGTTAGAATTTGATACAGCTGTGGCGACTCCTGATATGATGGGCAAGGTAGGTAAGCTGGGGAAAATACTGGGGAGGAGGGGATTGATGCCCAACTCTAAATCAGGAACCGTTGTTGCCGCAACTGACCTACCCAGGGTAATTAGTGATGCCCGTAAAGGTCGAGTGGAATTTAAGCTGGATAGGACGGCTATCATTCATGTATCTTTGGGTAAGGTTGGTTTTGAAGATGATAAGCTGATGGGTAACCTAACGGCGGTGATTGAGGCGGTGATGAAAGCTAAACCTAGCGGTGCTAAGGGTCAGTATATTAGGTCTGCCTCTTTAACTACTACTATGGGGCCTGGCATAAGGCTTGACCTCAAACCAACCCTCTCTTTAAGTTCCGCCTGATACTTTAGGGAAAATAATGAATATTATTAGGCTGCCTCAACTGGCCTGGTATGAGACCAAGGAACTGGAACTGCCTCTACCTGATAACTGGCAAGTTGAGGTATACAATATGGCTGGTTACAACCGTCCAGCTATGAAACCCGACCAAATTAAAGCCTCTATAAGTAATCCAATCGGCATACCGCCTATCAGGGAACTGGCTAAAGGCAAGAAAGAAGTTGTTATTATATTTGATGATATGACCCGTGTTACCAGGGTGGCTGAGATAGTGCCGTCTGTTCTTGAGGAACTGGCAGCAGCCGACATTCCCGATAACAGAATAAGATTCATAGTTGCGCTGGGTTTGCATGCAACAATGTGGAGGCAGCATTTTGTCAAGAAGCTAGGTGAAGAAGTAGTAGCCAAGTTCCCTGTTTATAACCACAACCCCTTTGCTTGTTGCACCTATGTGGGTACTACTTCTACCTACAAAACCAGGGTTTATGCCAACGAAGAGGTAATGAAGTGCGACCTTAAAATTGCTATTGGCTCGGTAGTCCCCCATGTCATGAACGGGTTTGGTGGTGGGGGGAAAATGATCCTACCGGGAGTAGTCTCCTTTGAAACTATCGACTGGAACCATATGATGATGTATAAAAGCAGTCTGGAGCACCAAGACAATCCAGTTACAGGAATGGGAATCTTCGACAATAACCCCATGCACTATGATATTGACGAGGCAGCTAATCTAGTCGGTCTGGATGTGTTAATAAACTGCACAGTTAATATGTGGGGAGAGTCAGTGGCTATGTATGCTGGGGCAATGGAACCAGCTCATGCTGCCGCTGTTCAAGAAGGCAAGACCCACTACCTAACGCCAAGGGTAAAGGGTAAAGATATCGTCATTGCTAACACCTTTGCCAAAGTCAACGAAGCGTTTTTGGGACTAGGCATAGCTTACCCGGCAGTAAATACTAAGGGTGGGGATATTGTCCTTATCGCTAATGCTCCCGAGGGCCAGGTTACCCACTATCTAATGGGGCCTTTTGGTAAAACAACCTGGGCTAAACAACACCGACGGTCAGAAGTACCCCAGCATGTTAATCATTTGATTGTCTACAATGAATATCCCCATCCGGGAAGCAGTTGGTTTGACGAAGACAACAAGATTCTATATCTCCATAGATGGGATGATGTTCTAAAGCTCCTTCAAAAATCCCATGGTGCCGATACCAAAGTCGCTGTATATCCCAATGCTGAGATTCAATATTGTATCTGACGGTTGCCAATAAACAGGGAGGAGGGATATAATTACTAGTTACCAGAGCGTGCATTCTGTCTCTTATGACTTTCGTAGACAGAGTTGATAGAATCTAGGCAGCGTTAGATAGATACTTGGCCGGATACTGAAGAAAGTTTAAAATATCCTGAGACAGCGGGTGCCGATTAAGGCGTAAGTTAATGTGCCTGCCGAGGAAAAGCTTCCAAGCTAATGATGCTTGGTGAAGTCCTTGTGTAGCACAAGGACTTTTTTTAAAAAGAGGCTTGGCGGCAGTTAGGAGGTGATAAAGAGTGTCTAGAGAAAAGAAGGCGCAAACTATTGATAGACTACGAGATACCTTTTCTAAATGCAGTATTGGTATTTTAACTGACTATCGGGGGCTGTCAACCCCTGAGATAACTGTTTTGCGCCGTAAACTGAGGGAGTCAAGCGTTGAGTATAAGGTGGTGAAGAATACTCTGGCGCGATTTGCCGGAGAAAGGGCAGGCAAGGGTGATTTGGTCAGCCTCTTTGAGGGTCCGATAGCTATCGCTTTTGGCTATGGCGATATAACCGAGCCAGCTAAAGTTTTAACCGACTACATCCGCATCTCAAAAGCAAGTCTAGATATTAAGGGGGGCTTTTTGGGTGATAGACTGCTTACTTCCGAGGATGTGGCAACCCTTTCTACATTACCATCGCGGGAGATATTACTAGCTAAGGTTCTAGGTGGGATGCAAGGTCCCATCATTACTTTGGTTGGTTGCCTTACCACCCCAATAAAGGGGATTATAGGAGTGCTACAAGCTAGAATTAAACAATTGGAGGGAGAATAAAATGGCGGAAAAAGAAGCCAAAATTGAGCAAAGTACAGCGGGGGAAGCTGCCAAGGTTGAGAAGAAGTCGCCACCAAAGCAAGCTGTAAAAAAACCTAAGGCAGTTAAAGCAGCTACTAATGAGGAGCCTCGTGCCAAAGTAGCCAAGAAAGCAACAACGATTGACGAGCTAATGGCTAGTGTAAAAAATATGACAGTGCTTGAATTGTCAGAGTTAATAAAAGCTTTAGAGGCTGAGTTTGGAGTCAGTGCCGCTGCCCCGGTGGTAGCCGCGGCGGCACCGACCGAAGCTGCGGCTCCAGCTGCTGAAGAGAAGACGGAGTTTAATGTGATTCTTAAGGATATGGGGGCTAATAAGATTAATGTGATTAAAGCGGTGCGGGAATTAACCAGTTTAGGGCTGAAGGAGTCTAAGGACCTGGTGGAGAGTGCCCCCAAGGCAGTGAGGGAGGGAGTCAACAAGGACGAGGCAACTACTATAAAACAGAAACTGGAAGCCGCTGGGGCTACCGTAGAGATTGAATAATCTTCCCCAACCTACTTGAAATTGGCGTCTAGAACGCATATAGTTATTACCAGATAGTCTCCTGTAGGTGGGTTGAGTATGTCTCACGGGGATTGCTTTATACTAATGGGCATGGGTGGTCTGTTCATCCTCCTTGGTCTAGCCGCATTTATCTGGGGCAAGAGGGAGGAGAAGAGCTACTATAATTCCATTTCTACTCGCCACGATGTGAGGGAGTTCTTAGAGCATGAGCCGGAGCGTCCCGAGCCCGGGGCGTTAAAGATAGGCGGCTGGATAGCCATGGCTATTGGCTTACTTATGCTGGTGATGGGTGGTGCCTTTCTACTCTGGACATACTGAGTTGAGTCTATCAGATAGCGAGGTAGAATCATGGGACTAGAGATACGGCCCGCCAGAGAAGAGGAAGGGGATGAATTTAAGCACGTCGCTGGCATGGCTCTGGCAACGTCACCTGAGGGTTCTGGGATTCCCCCCGAATTCACACTCTGTGTTTTTGAGGATGGCAAGCTGGCTACCGCATACGGAGTGTTGCCGCTGACGATGCGATTTAACGGCGAGGGCGTGCCCGTTGCTGGCGTTGCCGCAGTGGGTACACTGCCTATTTATCGGCGCCGTGGTTACCTGCGCAAGGTAATTACCAAACACCTGGCACTTCTTCACGAGCAGGGCGAGCGAGCAATTGCTATTCTTTGGGCCGCTTGGGCGGCTATCTACCAGCGTTATGGCTATGCCGTAGTCTCCACACAAAACTCCTATGATGTGGCACCCAGGTATCTGGAGTTCTCACTTCCACAGCCCATCACAGGTACTTTTCGTGAGATTAGTGATGACGAACTTGCCCTTCTGGACGACCTCTACCAGAAGTTCATTGCTGACAGGACGGGATATATCCATCGCCGGCGCGCCCAGTGGGAGTCTGGGCAGCTGGCACCTCCCCCCACTGGAAGCTCGCTCACCAAGGTTGTTTATCAGGAGGGTGATGAACCGCTCGGCTACGTGATATATACCCAAGAGTCTATGGAAGGACCGGGGCATCCACGTCTCACAATTCGTGACCTCACCTGGCTTACGGTCCCAGCCTACCGTGCCGTGTGGAACTACTTGGCTAATATGGACGAGGTGAGTAATATCATTTGGAGGCTACTTCCCACTGACGACCCGCTACCGCACCTGCTGCTTGAACCAGGTATGCTCAATATCGCCTCCGGGGATGGCATAATGGGTCGCATCATTGATGTGGAACGGGCTCTCCCCCAGCGACCCTACCTTGAGGAAGGCACCCTTACCTTCGAGATCACCGATAACCTCTGCCCATGGAATCAGGGGCGGTGGAAACTGGAGACTTCCACTGAGGGGAGTTCCATCAGTCGTGCTCGTGAAGAGGCACAGTTGGTCATGCCAATCAGCACTCTGGCTATGCTTGTATTTGGCCATATCAGTGCCAGTGAGGCAGTCCGGATGGGACGTCTTGATGTCAACGAAAATAGTGCCCTCCCCATGTGGGACAAAGTGATGCGCACTAAATACTGCCCTTTCTGTGCCGACGACTTTTAGCTTCTTGGTGTATGACAAGAATACCAATAGTGAGGAGATATTGCCTAACCCTTTGACTGTTATTGCTGATGAATATTCTCGGCAATGAGCATTGTTAATGTTAAAAAGTAACGGGTCAAACTACAGGTGGTATATACTTACCCTGGGTGCACTAACCCATACGTTTGCTGTTGCCATGCCTATGATGTCCCTGCCAGTTCTCTTCAAGGAAATATCCGTGGAGCTGGACTTGAACCTGGTCCAGATAGGCACGGTCTGGGGGATGATCCCCTTAGCTGGTATATTTGTTGTCTTGATTGGTGGGTTACTGGGTGACCGGTTTGGGGTGAAACGTACTCTTAGCACACTCTGTTTCCTAGCAGGACTGGCTGGTGCCCTGAGAGGGCTATCAGGCAGTTTTATTAGCTTGGCGACAACCATGTTCCTGTTTGGCATTCTGAATGCGAGTATACCCATCAATGTGCACAAGGTCGCCAGCATATGGTTCCCGGGGCGGCATCTGGGGCTAGCAAATGGTATCCTATCACTGGGCATGGGGCTTGGGCTTACGGCGGGGGCAATGATTAGCGCCACGATATTGTCGCCTTTACTTGGTGGCTGGAGAAATGTCTTGCTCCTGTATGGTGCCATATCTATTGGAATCAGTATCCTCTGGCTTCTAACCCGAAGCGAGCTTGGTCAGGTTGAGTCACCATCTGGTTATGCGGGCACGGTACTGTTTCGCCAAGCACTATCACGGGTAGTTCGCATTAGAGGTGTGTGGTTTCTTGGACTCATAATGCTGGGGCAAGTGGCCTGTACCACAGGAATGATTGGTTACCTGCCACTCTATCTGCGGGGAATTGGATGGACAGCAGCCAGTGCTGATGGTGCATTAGCTGCCTCTAATTCGGCTAGTATGATGGTCGCTATTCCAATGGTCTTATTATCTGATAAACTTGGCTCAAGGAAAACAATTCTTCTTGCAGCTATGCTAATAACTGCCAGCGGTGTAGGTCTGTTATCAGTAGTTGGTGGCGCAATGGTGTGGGTCTCAGTTATAATAGCGAGCATCGCTCGTGATGGTTTCATGGCAGTCACTATTACTATGATTACGGAGACAGAGGGGGTTGGGGCAGCCTATGCTGGAACAGCCTTGGGGCTGGCTATGACACTTTCCCGGGTGGGTGGTATTATTTCCCCTCCCGTGGGCAATAGCTTAGCCGGTATTAAGCCGGGCTTGCCTTTCATTTTCTGGGCAGCCTTGGCCGCTGTAGCCTTATTTGGCTTTCACTTCCTAAAGGAGACAGGACGGAGACAGAGATAATGATATCGGTGGCGGAATGAGAATGCTGAGAAAGCTCAGCGAACAGGTTCAATAATCGTGGGCACTATTGTTTCTACCTTTGGCTACCTTCTCTATATTCTACTCCAAATCCGCCCCCCTACCTACACCATCCTTCTTGGTCTATACTGGATGGCTTCAGCTATATGATGGGCTTTAATTATATCGGTATTTTCCAGGTCGGCGATAGTGCGAGCCAGCTTGAGTATGCGGTGGAAGGCACGGGCGGAAAGGTAAAGTTGCTTCATAGCCGCCTTCAAGAGGCTCTGGGCTGATTCTTCTGCCCGGCAAAACTCCCTTACCTCGGTTGGCGTCATTTCAGCATTACAGGTTAGTTTGGTTCCGTCAAAGCGTTCACGCTGCAGGGAGCGGGCAGCTTTAACCCTGGCTTGAACTTTATCTGATTTTTCCCCTAACCTGTCGTCAGCCAGCTTTTCATAGTCAATATGAGGCACCTCAACAAATATATCAACCCGGTCAATGAATGGTCCACTGATACGCCTCTGATACCGGGAAACCAGACTGAGCGGACAGGTGCACTGTCTAAAAGGGTCGCCATAGTAGCCACAGGGACACGGGTTCATAGCCCCGACCAGCATAAAGTTGGCGGGGAAGGTGGCGCTGCCTTGAGCCCGACTGATAGTAATTAGCTTATCTTCCAGGGGTTGGCGCAATACCTCAAGCAGTGAACGTCCAAACTCAGGTAGCTCATCAAGGAATAAAACCCCGCGATGACTAAGACTTATCTCACCCGGTTTTGGCCAGTGTCCGCCACCTACCAGGCCGGCATTCGATATAGTGTAGTGAGGGGAACGGAAGGGTCGTTGTCTAATTAGAGGGGTATCTGACGGAAGAAGACCACTTACACTGTAAACCTTGGTAACCTCCAGGGCTTCCTCGTTAGTCATTGGTGGCAGTATTGAAGGCAGCGTGCGTGCCAGTAATGTCTTACCACTCCCAGGGGGTCCCACCATTATTACATTATGCCCACCAGCAGCCGCTACCTCTATTGCTCGCTTGACATGCTCTTGCCCTTTAATGTAAGCCAGGTCAGTAGCTGATGAGGGAGGTGGGGTGTATTCCAGTACTTCATCAGACTTATACTCAGGGGGTGGTATTTCTCCCCGGAAATAGCTAACTAACTGAGATAATGAAGTGATGGGGATAATTTTAGTGCCTTCTATTAGGGATGCCTCTTTGGCATCGGTATCAGGCACAATAATGTCAGACAGCCCCTCTTGATGAGCCACGGCAACCATAGGTAAGATACCACTGGTATGGCGTAAGCTGCCATCTAGCGACAGCTCACCGAGGATTATGGTCTGAGAGACATCAGCATACACCTGCTCTGAACTGAGCAGGATACCAACAGCAATGGGCAAATCATAAGCCGGACCGGCTTTTTTAAGGTCGGCCGGGGCAAGATTAACTACAATACGTTTCATAGGGAAGGTGCAGCCAGAGTTCCGGATAGCGGCACGCACCCGTTCCCTGGCTTCCTGGACGGCTGTGTCAGGCAGGCCAACGATAGTAAATGAGGGTAAACCAGGTGAAATATCTGCCTCGACCTGGACAATAGCCCCTTCCAGTCCGACTACAGCGCAGCTTAATACCTTGGCTAGCATAACTAATTATACTATATCATAAACCCGTGCCCGTACGGAATGTAGTTATGCCTTTGGGGAAGGAGGTGGTAATGGAATAGTTAGCCCCCTTACTGCTGGGTGACGTCCAGTGCTTCTTCAGCTTCTGGTGGCAGCTCAATGGAAATCGGCTTATTATAGTCTCATAGGCGAGTAAAGTCATGGTGATATTCATGGTCATTTCCCCTTCTTCCTCTGGGAAACCCATGGCCTCAGGGGTCAACTCCATAACCATATCTATCTCTGCCTTGGTTATGAAATAAGTATCTTTGGCGACCCATTGCTTAACCGAGAAGCTACGAAACACTTCCTCAAGAAATATTTCGTCAACCTCGGGCAGTATTTCTTCCCCGGCTACCTGTGTTTGCTGCATAACTGTTTGCCAGAGCTGCCCCATATCCGGGGTGAGTTGGAGCACATAGCAGTCTATACCTTTTACCGTCTCACTACCGATGACCTCGACCTGCGCTCCTTGAAGGAGTTCTAGCTGAGACTCAGCCTGGCTCATTCCTTCGCTCACTTCCTCCCAATCTGCCTCTGATATCTCTGACTTCATCCACGTGGGCTCCATTCCCAGCATATCCGTCATCATGTATCCCACATCATCTATAATATACATCTCCATTCCCATTTCCATTTCATCTTCCCCAGGCAGTGCCATACTCATAGTTGTATCCGCTCTCATCTGCCTATTCTCAAGGTCCAGTGCGCCGCTGAAACCCATTGTCATAGTCATTTCAAATGCCTCACCCTCAGCCTCGCCAGCTGCCTCCATGGCCATATCCATATCAAACTGGTATGTGCTGATGTCATCCAGCGATTCAATTACGCCATCGACAATCTCTTGGGCTGAGGGTCCTCCCACACACGCTGCGAAGGAAAAAACCACAACCAGCACCAGAGCCATAGGCAATATTTTCTTCCACATTTCTGCCCTCCTTTCCTATAATGTTTTAAATTAAAAAAAGGCACCAGCCACCGCCATTTACTCTGCGGTTCCAGCGCCCTTGTCATCTTCCCCTCAGCCTCCTCAACCAATACTACAGTAGTTCCATTTTAGGTTAGTCCTCTAATGAGGGTTTGTCAATCCTCCCAAACGAGATACTCTTCTGTCCGTACGGAATGTAGTTAGACAAGCTGAATAAGGTCTCGGCTGCTCAGTTGTGCCAATGTTGCTGACGACGCACGATCCATAGCCATAGTGGATAGATGCCTCAGAGAAGATTCATAAAGACTCGAAAAGAGATGTTGATGAACAGGTGAATAATAGACACTGGCCAGTAGGGATTCCCTAAATGGATCCCTAGTATGCAACGCCACTATGTAGCTACTTTGTTTAACTCATTTTGGATAATAGCCTCGCCTATTGCCCCAAGTAACCATAACAGCAGAAAAGCTACAGCAACCCCCATTCCTTTATTGGTGACTAGTTCCACACCCTCACAGAACTTCCAATACCACCAGATATTGACAAACGGGATGATTATTAGCCAAGCAGTCGGTATCTGAGCTCCCTTAGCATTCATCTCATTTTTAGTGGTGACATACCAAAAAAGGCTGTATATCCCAAGGGTAATAATTGAGAGCAAGATAACCATAATGGGGTCACGATGTTGCATAGTTAGCACCTCTTTCGTGAAATATTAAGGAAAGGTTACCACCGGAGATGTTTATTGTCAATCCTCTCAAACGAGATACTCTTCTGCCCGTGCGGAATGTAGTTATAACTCTGGACTGTCAACAGGGTGGGCTCTTGTTGTCTTGTTTTATCTCTGGTGCTAAAATTCAACAGGGTGAAGATATGCCATTAGATGCTATAGTTGTCAAAGGGGCTCGTGAGCATAACCTCAAAAATATAGATGTAACTATCCCTCGCGATAAGCTGGTAGTTATTACCGGCGTCTCCGGCTCGGGCAAGAGTTCGCTGGCATTTGATACCATCTATGCCGAAGGGCAACGCCGCTATGTGGAATCTCTATCTGCCTATGCTCGCCAGTTTCTGGGCAGGATGGAAAAGCCTGAGGTTGATTATATTGAGGGCTTAAGCCCAGCCATCTCTATTGACCAGAAGGGTCCGAGCCGGAATCCACGGTCTACAGTGGGCACCGTAACCGAG
>Ga0209979_1001711_pt1 | contig 23138 bp, 14 predicted proteins | sample AnhtaG_FD_183114 | JGI IMG/M metagenome (GOLD analysis project Ga0209979, IMG submission 183114) | Deep subsurface microbial communities from Anholt, Denmark to uncover new lineages of life (NeLLi) - Anholt_01485 metaG (SPAdes) (version 2) | ecosystem: Environmental > Aquatic > Marine > Oceanic...
AATGGTCGTAATGGTACAATGGATTTCTGCCCCCGTCTGGTCGAGAGTTATGCCGCCTGTTGGTTTGCTGTGTTTATCCGGGTTGTTGGTCGTCAAGTCAGGGCTTATGATCTGCCAGTTGTCGCCCCGGTTAACCGATTTGAACAGGTGGTCTCCGCCAAAATAAATCGTACGGGGATTGTGCGGGGAAATCAGGATGGGCGTACTCCAGTTTTGTCGAAATGGAGATCTCTGACGTCCGAACATGCTTGGCCCTGCCTGCTGTTGCACATCAGGCTTGCTCTTTGGAGTCGGTGGCGTATGCTCTTTCCAATTGTAGGTAGTCTGCTGGGATGGCCTGATCCGGACCGACTCCCTGGTTTCCACATTTACCCTGAAGATATTACCGCCCTGGCTTTCACCGTAGGCGATGCGCCAGTCCGTGGGATCATTCTGTGTGTAAAACCCATCCCCTCCTCCTATATTGTACCAAAAATCGGTGAGGATCATACCCTCTCTGCTCATGCTGGGACCGCACCATGTGCCATTATCCTGCAATCCGCCGTACACATAATAGGGATCGCGCATATCCGCGCTTACAGCATAAAATTGTGCCACACAGAGGTTGTCGAACAGAATCCAAGTCTTACCATGGTCATGGGTGAGGGATGCGCCCCCATCCTGGCCGACATAAAAGCGGTTCTTGTTGGTAGGATCGAGCCACATGGTGTGGAAGTCGGGATGAAGCCCCTGGATGGTTTTAAAGGTTTTGCCCCCGTCTTGCGAATACTGCATGCTGGTCGCCAAATAATACACCAGTTTGTCATCAAACGGATTGATGTAGATATGGCTGTAGTAGAATGGACGTACGTTTATCCGGTTTTGATACGTCCAGGTTTCCCCGCCGTCTTCGGACCGGTAGATACCGGTGCCGAGTTTAGACATATCATCATATTCGGGGTTGGGTTTCTGCGTCTGGCCTTCCCGGATCGAGCGCTGAGGTTGGTAGCTATGTTCGACAACAGCCATCAGGACATCGGGACTGCTGCATGAAATGGCCAGACCGATCCGTCCGAGGTCGCCGGTCGGAAGGCCCTGGGTTAGCTTGGTCCAGGTTTTTCCTGCATCTGCGGTTTTATAAATGCCGCTGTTCGGTCCTCCCGAATCGAACCGCCAGGGTTGACGCAACCGCTGCCAGAACCCGGCGTAGAGAATGTCCGGATTTTCGGGGTGCATGACAAGGTCGATGGCACCGGTTTTTCCGTCGTCCGGCAGCCCATTAGTCAGTTTTTGCCAGGTCTTCCCTCCATCTTCGGTCTTGAACAGACCACGGTCTCCCGAGTAGCCCCAGGTGTGCCCGGTCGTTGCAGCATAAACGATATCAGGGCTGGTGGGATGCGTGAGGACGCGGGCGATCGTATGCGTGGTTTTCAAACCCATGTAGGTGAAAGTTTTACCGCCATCAATGGATTTATAGATGCCGTCACCCCAGGCAATGCTGTTACGGCAGCATTCCTCTCCTGTGCCGACCCAAATGATATTGGGGTCCTTCTGGAAAAAAGCCACATCCCCGATAGATGCCGAGCCTGATTTGTCAAAAATCGGCTCCCATGTCGTTCCCGCATTCACGGATTTCCAAACACCTCCGGAAGCGCTTGCCACGAGCACCTGCGTGAAATCGCTCTCCAGGGCTTCAAAATCCGAAATCCGACCGATCATATTGGCCGGCCCGACGTTGCGCCATTTGAAGTCCTTGATCAAGTTTTCCTCATTCGTCTGGGAATAGATCGCATTTGTCAGGCCAACAACAAGACAGAGAAGAAAAATTCCCCTTAATGTTTTTCTAAGATACAAAGCCATCGTTTACCTCCTTGATTGGTTTGAATGTTTTTTGAAAAAGAAAGACTATGTACACTACTGAAAAATCACCTCCAACGGGCCAATGTCCTTTGAAGATTTTGCCTGGATATCCCGCAATTCTTGCCAAGCGTTTTTGTCCGGTTCGCCCACCCTTATGGTGTATAAACCAGGTACGAAAACCTTGGGTTGAAAAAACTGACCATTCATCCGCAACGCATACACCATCTCTCCGGTCTGCTGCCGATAAATCTGGATCACGGGATTGATTAGGCCGGTGACTCGGATCTCGGGCAGCCAGGCCCTGGTTTTTTTCCCGTAGTTATCCAACTGGTTGATATGGATGGGCCATCCAAGAAAAGGGTTGTCTTTTGCCGGATCAGCCCAATAAGGCCAGTTTGCCAACTCGATATCACGGCTGTTTTTGGAAAACGTGATGACACTGTAACCTGTGGCCAATTCATGGTGCCTTACAGGATGGATGGTGGTGTTTTGAGGATTGGCGATGGCGTATACCGTAACCTTGTTCCCAAAGCTATCCGCAAAATCGCCAGTGTACTTCGGGCTGCCGGCTTTCCGGTTTTTTCCGGGAACAGGCGGCCACCATCTACGCGGAAAAAGGTTCCCGGTCGCAGGCGATACGATAACATAGTTTGAATCGCGCCAGTCCTCCACCCCGTATTGGCTGGTGTTGGCCAGGTGCTGGTCTCCCACGATATGGGTGGCAAAAGCCTTCCGGAATCTTCGGATGGCCCTGTTCCGTCCGATTTGAGGCCATCCGTTGGAATCAAAGTCAACGACCAGCTTATCCCCTTCCACATATGTCCCGGTATCGGGTATACACAATCCGGGCACGACCCCATCGCTTTTGGCTGACTCCGGAAGGGTGGCCACGTTGGAAAAAAGTGTCTGTGACACGGCCGCCTTCATCCAGGTTTGATTGGACCAGTCCCCTGCCCAATCATCCAAAAATTTTATCTGGCGTTCCCCTAGGAGCACAGCATCATCGATCCGTGATTTTCGTTTCACATCCCACACAGGATTCTGGACCCAGCCGTTGACAATGTCTGCTTCGGGGAACATATTTCTCGGGGCAGATTTGAACTTGCGATCCTCGAGAATGGCAATGCTCAAGCCGCCAACATTACATTCTGTAAAATAAACTCCGATTCCCTGTTCGACCGGCTGAGGATCATACGGATCGGGAAGATGGCTGGTTTGGGTGGTCTGGACCATGTTCACGAACTCCGGGGACATCGTGTAACCTCCGGCATCCTGGGCTTCAGCTCCCCTCAATCCCGGGGGGGTGGCTTTCCCTCCGGCTCCCCAAACATTACCATGATACACGTCATGATCATCGGGGATGGCAATGGTCGGCACTCGGGTGGAAAGATCTTTGTTGGTGATACACCAGAGGTACCACTTGTACAGGTAGTCAAGGAAGGCATGTTCCCGATCAGCTCGCGTTGGAGAGGATCCCTCATACACCTGATCACCGGCAAAAAACATCACGTCCGGTTCGTGTTTTTTCAACCTCTCCACCAGTTCCACATGGGGATACAGGACTCCCCAGTCCCAGGGATACCACTCCCCATCCACTCCACTCCAAAAGCCACGTCCTGGCCTGACAACCTGCTTCACACAGCTCATCGAGATCATGACAAGCTTGTCATTGTCGATCGGATCTTTTTTTATGATCCCTTCCAGGATATATTTTTTTTCCTGCTTTCGATCCAAAACATATTCCACACGAAAAGGCACATCCCTTTTATGGTCCCAGTCCTCGATCCGGAAAGGGACCGTATATGAGGGATTAAGAAGCGTGGACGTGGCAGCATGCTCCCAGGTTTCAGAGCTCTGGATGTACAGATCGACATGCTGGTTTTCCAACTTGGACAAAGGCATAAACTGAACGGTCAGCTTCAGAGTACCACGACTTAAAGTGTACAAGGCTGTGACCATTGGGCCCAAGTTTCGGTCCGGAAAGCGCTCCAGTTTAGACCCGGCAATCTGCCAGTCTTGAAATGCAAAACGATTGTCCGTTTCCTCGGCATACCCTCCATGGGAAACAAGCGCCACGTTTCCCACAAACCTGTCTGGAGGCAATCCCTGAATGGCCAATCGGGATAGCTCATCGTTACTGGATATATCGACTGCCCTAAAAATCAGATTGCAGCCATTTTTTCCCGGCTTCAATCTCAATTCCAGCCGGATTTCTTTCCAATCAACAGGGTCCTTTTCTTGGTATATCAGATACTCTTCCTTTTGCTCATGATCCCGGATAAACAGTCGTCCATATCCATCACATCCGACAAACAGCCCGGCCTGCTTTCCGTAAGAATGATGGATGAGCGAAGCCGACCGAAAATCCAGATCCTTTCCTGCACCCAGTAAAAAGCCCGCTGCCGCGTCCGAATCTCTCCCACCGGTGAGCTTTCGCACCAAAACAGAACTCCTTAGATCTCCATCAGATTCTATAAGCCTCATGGTTGTCAGATGAACGGTCCGCATAGGGAGAGAACTCAAACATTCCAATTGTCCCTTTGCAAGTTGCCAATCCTGTAGGCGGTTGGCCCACAATTCCGGGCCAGTCCAGGGTCCATCGGGTGAAAATCCCCATTGGCTGTGGTATTTCGGTCCCTGCGAAACGGAACAAAAGGATAGCAACAGCGCAAAACCCACGAGGCAAAAGCAGATGAATCCGTATTTCCCATTCAAAAATTTAGGCATGGCAAGCTCTCCCTCGCAAGATGGCCTGAATATATCATAAGCATATCTGCCGTCGCAATCTTCCTTGACCGGGATTATTTAATTTCCTATACTCTTCCCGACGTTCCATCCGGAGATGTAAGACCGAATTATGGTTAAAGCTTCTCGCGATTTTCAGGTTTTTGTCAAACCAACCGGTTACATCTGTAACTTGGGCTGTCGCTATTGCTACTACCTAAAAAAAGAGTCTCTCTATCCAGAGGAAACGTCCTTTTGCATGTCCGACATCATCCTGGAGGAGTACATCGTCCAGCATATCGAAGCCTCCGCTGAGCCCATTATCCGTTTTTCTTGGCACGGCGGGGAACCAACCATCCTGGGATTGGACTACTTCCACAGGATTGTGGCACTCCAGCACAAACATCAGCCATCCGACCAGCGCACCGCCAACGGCATACAGACAAACGGAACCCTCTTGGATGAGGATTGGTGCCGGTTTTTGGCTGAGGAAGGTTTTTTTGTCGGCCTGAGTCTGGATGGCCCTCCCGAAATGCATGACCGACATCGTTTGACAAAGGGAGGAAAACCGAGTTTTGATCAAACCATGCGGGGATACGAACTTTTGCGTAAACACAAAGTTTATACCGATATTCTCAGTGTGGTGAATGCCGATAATGTCAGGTATCCTTCAGAGGTTTACCGATTTTTCAAGCAGATCGGAGCTAAATACGTAAGTTTTTTGCCCATGGTCGAGCTCCAACCAGATGCTCAGGACGGCATCAACCCCCTTACCATTCCAGCTGAGGCGTGGGGCGATTTTCTCTGTACGATCTTTGACGAATGGGTAAGTCAAGACATCGGGCAGATAAAAATACAGATTTTCGAGGAGGCTGCCAGAACAGCCTTTGGGCAGGAGCATTCACTTTGCATCTTTCGGCCGATCTGCGGGGATATCCCTGTTGTCGAACACAACGGCGACTTTTATTCGTGTGATCATTTTGTTGATAAAAAACATCACCTCGGGAATATAATCGAAACTCCGCTCGTCGAATTATTGGAAAGTCCGGCCCAGCGAGCATTCGGGAAAGCCAAGTTAGATTCTCTGCCCCGCTATTGCCGGGAATGTGAAGTTAAGGCAATGTGTAATGGAGAGTGTCCAAAGAACCGCTTCATCCGGACACCCGATGGCGAAAAAGGTTTGAATTACCTATGCGCAGGATACAGACGATTCTTTTCCCACTGCCAGCCTTTTATTGATAAGGTATCTACCGAATGGCGCCTGCAACAACCACATCGAAACGATCCGTGCCCGTGCGGCAGTGGCTTGAAATACAAGAAATGCTGTATGGACTGAGCGTCAGGTTCTGAGTTTTTCTTTGAAAAACGCGATGGTGCGCTCAAACGCCAGCAATGATGCTTCTTTGTTGAACCGAGACCCGGTGTCGTTAAAAAACCCATGCCCGCATCCTTCATACATAAATATCTTGTAATCCACAGATGCCTTTTTAAGAGCCTCTTCGAATGCCGGAATGCCGGCGTTTATCCGTTCGTCAAGATCGGCATATTGGCACATCAGAGAGGCCTTGATCTTGGGGACATCTTCCGCGTTTGGTTGTCTTCCATAAAAGGGAACTGCAGCTATCAAATCCGGGGAGTTCACAGCCATTTGGTTCACCATGCCACCCCCCCAGCAGAAACCCATACAACCGACTTTTCCTGTGGATTGGGGATGTGTTTTCAAGTACTTCACCGCAGCAACATTATTTTTTATTGTGGCTTCGCCATCCAGCTTTCGCATCAAGGATCTCGCCTCGTCGATATTATCTTTTGGCGTTCCCCCCAGTGGAGACAAGGCATCTGTAGCTATGGCCAAAAATCCCTCCAAAGCCACACGCCTGTTCACGTCTTCGATATGGGGTTGAAGTCCTTTGTTCTCGTGAATCACGATCACTCCGGGCAGTTTTTTCTCTCCTTTTGGCCTTGCCAGATAGGCTCGCACATCGCCTGCCTCTCCGGGATATTGGATATATTCTGTGTGAAGGCGGGAATCATCCTCGGCAACGATTTGGGCTTTGCTGTAACTACTTTCGAGGAAAGGCAGTAGAGCGACAGCAGCAGCAGCTCCCCCAGCAAGTTTTGCCAATGTCTTGAGAAAATCTCGCCTTTCCAATCGGCCATGAGTGTAGTCATTGCACAAATCCACAATTTTTGTGTCCATAATCTTTTTCGGATTCTTTCTCATGTTTACCCTCCTAATCTGAATTTTGGAATCATTCTCCATCCCTCCCGGTACCGGCGGTGGAGGTATTGGTCGGCTTCGGGATGGTTAGGGAATCGCATATTTTTGGAATCCCAATAGAGTTTATTTCCCGTGCGGATAGAAACATTTCCCAATAGAACCGTCTCTGTCAGAGGACCGGCGTAGTCAAAATTAGAGGCTGCCGGCTCTCCTCCTTTGCAGGCCATGATCCATTCCTGATAATGGCCTATGGAACGCGGAAGAGTCTTCGGGGGCCGTTGATATTCCTGCATACGTTTTTCCGGCCAGATACGAAGACTGTTGGCGCCATGAGATCCGCACAAAATCATGCCCTTGTCTCCGACATACAAGGCCCCACCATAGTCATCACCCATTTTAATGTTTCCGGGAATCTCCTCTGGATGAGAGGGCATCAATCCGCCGTCATACCACATCAGGTTTAGAGGTGGAAATCCCTCCCGGGCGGGAAACTTATACGTGACCAAACAAGCACGAGGATAGGTCTCCAGATTTTTGGGTTTGTCCCAGGTCATTTTGTCCGGCACAAATTCAGAATAGCTGGCCTCGATACTGGTCGGAGCTCCCAGTTTGAGCGACCATACGATATGATCAAAAATATGGCAGCCCATATCACCTAGACCACCGGTTCCAAAATCCCACCAGCCTCGCCACTTTTGCGGAACATAACAGGGATGATAAGGTCTGAAGGGTGCGGGACCCAGCCATAGGTCCCAACTCAAAGTATCGGGGACAGGGGGAGTTTCCGTAGGCCGCCCGATTCCTTGGGGCCACACCGGATGAGGCGTCCAGGCATGAACTTCGGTGACGTTTCCAATAGCTCCGTCCCATATCCATTCACAAAGCACTCGAATGCTCTCCATGGCATGACCCTGATTCCCCATCTGGGTAGCGACTCCGGCTTCGCAAGCAGTCTTTGTGAGTAATCGGGCTTCGTAGATTGTGTGCGTGAGGGGCTTTTCGCAGAAGACATGTTTTCCCAGTTGTAATGCCGCCATGGTGGCGACAGCGTGAACATGGTCGGGAGTTCCGACGACAACGGCATCGATATCTTTCCGCTTCTCAAGCATCACACGGAAGTCGCGATAACGCGGAACATCGGGGTATTTTTTGAATGTCCTGGCTGCTCTATCCCAATCGACATCGCAGAGGGCCACGATGTTTTCACCCTCCATGCGTGAAAGGTCGCCGCTTCCCTGGCCACCGACACCAATTCCAGCAATGTTGAGCTTATCACTCGGTGCCACATATTTTTTGCCTCCGAGAACATGTCGGGGCAAAATCATCAATGAGGATGCCACAGCGGCGGAAAGGTTCAAAAACTTTCGTCGGGAAATCTTTTTCATGTCATTTATCCTTTTTTGGAGTTATTTTTCCCGTCTGTATGCCCTCTCAGCTTATGATAACAGCGGGCAAAACTCAAGGGGTCCCTGACGATTATACTGAGACTATCGATCCGGTGGCATGTTCTCCAAAAGATACCTTGTCAATAGGCTGAACAGATGCCTCGTCGTGTTTTGTCCCTCGGATATGCCGTGGGTCCGGTTGGGATAGGACATCATGGTGAAGTGTTTGTTGTGTTTGATCAACTCATTGACCAACCTCTCGAAGCTTTGGTAATGGACATTATCGTCTGCGGTCCCGTGGACGATCAAGAGGTTTCCTTTAAGCCGATGTGCGTGGGTAATCGGAGAACCATCCGTGTAGCCCTCCTCGTTGTCATCGGGAAGACCCATGTACCTCTCCTGGTAGATTGTATCATACAGACGCTGGTCGCTCACAAAGGCGATAGCCATGGCCGTGCTGTAGAGCTCGGGATAGCGGAAGATCATGTTTAAACTCATCTGACCGCCGCCGCTCCATCCCCAGATGCCGATCCTTTCGGGATCGATATACGGCAGGTCTTTCAACATCTTCCGCAGGGCTGCGGCCTGATCCTTGCAGGCCAGAATCCCCACTTGCCGGTAGATGCTCTTTCTCCAGGCCCTACCGCGAGGCACATTGGTGCCCCGGTTATCCAAACTGGCCACTATGTAGCCCTTCTGGTTCAGCATCAAGTGCCAGAGATAATTCCGGCCTCCCCAGCTATCGCGAACTGTCGATCCAGCCGGTTCCCCATAGATGTAGAACAGAAGCGGATATTTTTTCTTGGGATCAAAATCTGGGGATTTCATCATCCAGCCGTCGAGCTCCACCTCCCCGATATTCACTCGGAAAAATTCAGACTCCCCTCTCGCGAGTCCCTCTAACTTGTTTCGCAATTCATCATTGCTTACAAGCACACGAATTGACCTGTGTTCGGGAAGTTCAACAATCTCAGTCCTCGGCGGATCACCAAAGGAGCTCCAATTGTGGATGGCCCACCGGGCATCCGCAGAAATCTGATAGCTGTGGGACCCTCCCGCACTCTTCGGAGTAACACGTTCGATCTCGGTTTCGCTATCCAATCTCGTCCTGAACAAAAAACGCTGTGTGGGATTGTCCGGACAGGCCATAAAATAGACCCAGCCATTTTTTTCATCCACAGACTCAATGCCGAGTACATCAAAATCACCTGGCGTCAATATCCTTATCTGACCGCTAGTCCTGTCGATCCTATAGAGATGCTGCCAGCCGTCCCGCTCGCTCAGCCAGAGAAAAGCCCGGCCATCCTCGATCCAGTGTATATCCTGAACATCCACCCAGGTCTCATCTTTTTCTGTCAGTAAGATGCTCATCCTGCCGGTGTCGATATTACCCAGGATCACCTGATCCCTATTCTGCAGGCGATTCAACCACTGGAAGACAATCTCCCCCTTCCCTGCCCATTCCATCCTGGCGATGTAATTATCCCTGGAATTTCCTCCCGACGGATCAAACCAGAGGGGTTCTCCCCCGTCAGCATTAACAACTCCGATCCGGCAGGCAGAATTTGTCGTTCCCACCTTGGCATGCCGGAATGTGATGATCTGTGGGTACAGGGTATCTGTGTTGTTGATCATTCTGAATTCCCCGACCCTGCTGCTATCGAAATTCCAGAAAGCGATGTGCCGGCCATCGGGACTCCAACGGAATCCATCCTGGATGCCGAATTCTTCCTCATACGTCCAATCCGACGTTCCGTTGATGATGGTGTCGGATCCATCGAAAGTTAACTGGAGGATTCGTCCCATTTTCAAGTTTTCCACATAAATATTGTTTTTAACCACATAAGCCACACGATCTCCGCTCGTCGAAAATTTGGCGAACATCAATGTGGACGGTTCCGCTTCCCCTCCCAGTCTGCGAAGTTTCCTGCTCTCCAAATCCAGCACCCAGTAGTCTCCCCTAGTGTTCCGCCGCCAAACCCTCCGAGTATTGGTGAAAATCAAAAGTTTTTTTCCATCCTGCGACCACGAATACTCCTGTATGGCCAAAGGCTCCGAATTCCCATGAGGAATAAAATGGTCGGCAGGGATCAGAATCTCCCGCTGACCGGTTGCCGGATCATACTTTACAACATCCTTTCCTCTCTCGAAGGCTTGAGAAGGCTCAAGCGTCACATACCCAGTCCCGTCATCCAACCATCGAACCCGCCCGAAACGCTCTGTGGAAAAATCTTGCTCTAAAAAAATCCGATCCAGAGTCAATAAAGAAGAATCATTCTGATTTTGCCTGGAATCCACTCCCGAACAGGCTGAGGTAAAAAAAACGGCCGATACCATAAAATACAACCACAGTGTTCTTTTTTTCATTTTTTTCTCCGCCATTTTACTAGCACAGCGTGGACAGGTTGTCAAAAACTCTTTTCATTTGAACTTTTGGGGCAACTATTTCGTATATCAGTTTGAATATGCCTGTGGTTTCTTGGATAAAGGAGTCTAGCTCCAAAGCGAAGAATCGAAAAAATTATGAAATCTCAAAGGGAGGAGATCATGAAACGCAAGACAAGATTAGCACTCATTCTATCACTGGGGTTGTGCTTGACGATCAGCCTGACGGCGCAAAAACCTGTGGACATGATTGGGACTTGGGTAGGATTGTCTACTCTCGAAGGAATGGCTGAGGCCAATGAACTTGTTTTGGTCTTGGAGCTGAAGGAAGGAAATCTTGTCGGCCACATGACCGACCAGTATGGAACGATGAGTGAGTCCCCCATCGACGAAATCAAGCTGGAGGATGGGGTATTCAGTTTTTCGGCCGTAGGAATGGGTCCGGGTGGCCAGGAGCTAACACTCATCTTCAAGATGAATGTCGATGGTGATTCCATGGATGGAACGTTGGAAATAGCCGATATGGGGATGAACGGCACATGGGAGGCCACAAAACAAAAATAAACCTTTGTAACAGATAGATTCGTAAGTAAGCTATTCCAAGCACAGATTTTCTGTGTTGATCTCTACACTCATTTGCAAATCCATCCATCATTAGTATAATTAACCCAAAATAGATGGGCAAAATCACTCTATCCAATTACATAACGATTTAGTTGGTGGAACGTGTCCATTTTTGATAAGCTCGAAAAAAAAGGAGGGCTCAAGCAAATGCAGGACATCCCAAATTATCCCAGAAAGATATTTGCCATTCTGATCTTTTTGCTTCCACTCTGTGTTGGAAGCCTTGACGCTGAACAGAAGATAGTCAGGATGGAATCCCGCACATTTCCCAATCCGATTGTTTGGGATTCCAATTACACTGCTCTTTTGACTGCTTCTGATGGGCGTGTTTATGTTGGACTCAACCATCATGGAGCGGGCGCATCTGTAGCCATGTACGATCCCGAGACCGACAGCATGAGGCTTTTAGGAGATATGAATCAAATCGCCGGGCAGGAAAACCTTCCGATTGAACCACAAGCCAAAGTCCACACCCAGATTTGTGAGGGCCCGGACGGCAAGATCTATTTCGGCACACACCTATCCGCCTTCTACGGTTTTGCCAAGTTCACTAGCCCTGAGGCCTTTCCTGGCGGCCACTGGATGGTCTACGATCCCGTCAGCGATAGGGTTACCGACCTGGGCATCGGACTGAAGAAAAACGGGCTGCTTACTATGACTATCGATCCCAAACGGGAAAAACTTTACGCTCTCACCTACCCCCAAGCACATTTTTTGATCTACGACATCAAAACCAAAAAAACAACGGATATGGGCCAAGTCCAAAATTGGGACGCCATAAGCCGGACTTTAGCCGTGGACAATTTGGGACGAGTCTACGGATGCTGGGGACAGGGCAGAATCTGGCGGTATGATCCGGAAAAAAACGCCATCGAAAACCTTCAAGTCCAACTCCCTCAACGTGAAGTGGGTGTTCCCACCCACCGAGCCTACTGGGAAACGGAACAGACCTTTACAGCTGTCGCTCACTCACCTGATCACAAATTGATCTATTTTCTGGAGACAGGAAGCTCCTACCTAGTCGAATATGATCCCCATAAAGGCCCGGAGGGCAAGATGCGGCTTCTCGACCAGATCTGCGCCGACCGTTACAAGGGCAAACGGGATGTCCCCTATGCCATGATCTCTTTCTGTCGAGGAAAGGACAATGTCATCTACTATGCATGCAATTCGGCCACAGCTGATGAGGAAGGAAGCCCATACTGGGGCGGAGGCATGTCAGCGGCCCTGGTTACCTATGACCTCAGCTCCGGAGAAAGGGAAGACAGAGGACTGATCCGGGTAGAGGATGACCTGGTGGCCGTTCATCCCAATGCGGCTAGTGCTTCAGCCGACGGCACCCTTTATATCGTGGCTCATGTTCTTGAGCCCGAAGGGGAGGGTCGAGAGATATCAGGAACTCCAGCTGACCTTGTTCTCGAGAAAGAACCCGAACATAAAAAACATTACCATGAGGGCTTGAGTTATACGTTACGACTTTTGATCTACCGCCCAGAAAAGGACAACTAGGGAGGACTAGCCATGGCAAAAAAAATGATTCGTGCTTTGACTGTTTTGGTGACAATTGTGTTTATATCCACGGTTCCATTCACTGGCAACCTACAAAGCCAGCAGACCAGAACTGTCTTTTCCAACCCGCTCCGGATCGACCTCAGGAACTTAGGCCACCCTCCTCTGGATGTGATCCCTCCCGGCGAATCCGCGATCACCTCCCTTGTGATAGCAGCAGATGGCTGCCTTTACGGCGGAACCTCAGGAAAGCGGGCGCATCTTTTTTTTCTCGATCCAGCCTGGGACCGTGTCTTTCCGCTTGGCCACCTTCCTGGCGAAGAAAGTATCAACCACAGCATGGCTGCTGCACTCGACGGGACGATATGGATCGGAACCTCTCTTTTCCACAAGGGCCGAATAGACGAGAGAGGCCGGGACATTCTGGCCCGATATGAAGGCTATCCTGGGGGCCACATCTATAAATTTGACCCAAAAAAAGAGCGTGAAAGCCGCATAAGAATGCAAAGGCCTGATCCTGACCGACCTCTTCCCTATGTGACCGACTTAGGCATAGCAATCAAAGGAGAAGGGATCGTTTGCCTAGTCAGCGGTAATCGTGAACTTTATGGCGTCACATTTCCCACTGGTCATTTTTTTGTTACGAACCTTGAAACCGGAAAGACCACGGACAAAGGCCAAATCTGCGGTCCCCCGCTCAATGAAGAATCCTTTCGCAGTATCCCCCGCTCCCTCCTGATCGACACCTACGGACGTGTTTGGGGGGCCGGCGATCATGGCGCTCTGTTTCACTATGACCCGGGAATCGGAAAGATCGTGCATCACCCTGAAGTTCGCTTGCCGAGTGAGCTTGGACGCGAGTTCAAGACTATCGCAGACGCCATGGTCTTAAGCCCGGAAGGACTCATTTATGGCGGGACCTCCGATGGCTTTATTTTCCGGTTCGATCCAGAAAGCATGAAGATCACCAACCTGGGTAAGCCCATCATGCAAAACCGCATCCGGGGGCTGGCCTTCAGTTTCTACGGCGATCTCTACGGCATGGGAGGCGAACCGGGAGGAGCAGTGCGCCTTTTTGTCTACCGCACAGCTGAAGGGAGTTACGAAAACCTGGGTCTACTTGATGTCAACCGCAATCCCTATTATGCTTGGTTGGCCTATGATGCCGACTCTATGGTTACAGGACAGGACGGCACGATCTTTATCGGGGAAACCGGACGAATGGCACATCTCTACATCCTGTACCCCTGGAAAAAAGTCAAATGATATTTGTTAGAGCTGTATATGAACCATGTTGTACAAATGTAAACGGCCCGCTATTTTAATATCTCGAATCAGCTTCTTGCTCCAATCATCTTTGATCGGAACTCTGGAAAACATCGGATATTCCTCGATGATTTTAATCTTATCCACCCATCTTCTTAGACCAGACGCTCTCTTCAGATGCCATTTAAGGCGTGCCGAGGAGTCCATGCCGCTCTTTTTTAAGATTGCTCTGTTTGACAACCATACCGTAAACCTCGACATTGCATCAAAGAGCACATGAGCTGAAGGGTAAGCGTCGGCAAGAATCAGCTTCTGCCGCAACGCAGCGACATCCGGCAGTTCAACATTGATCCACAGCACACTCCCGTTATCCACGCGTTTAAAGGTGGTATCCAAACCTGCGCCAATGTTGATGATCATTGCGATGTTTTTGTTTTTAAGAAATTCTCGGACACAGTTTTCGAAATTATAGGCCCTGATGGTCCACACCAGCTGATGGTTTTCCATGTACTTTGTCTCAATTTTCGAAAAATCATAGTCGATCTTTGCGACGATGTCCTTCGCATAGGTGTCATTCAATATGGGATTTTTCTTTTCGGCATCTTTTGCTCGTGCCCATAAAGGGATAACCAAAGTCTCTGCAACCGCCCCAAGGTCGATCTTGAGATCCTGATCATTCATGCTACTCTCCCCTTAAAAGATACATTTTCTATTTTCGAATATTCAGAATATTTCGTTTAAATGACTGTATCGTGCTCTGCTATCGTGTAACTCTGCTTGCAGATGACCTCATATTCACCCGACTCGTTACGCCTCAGGGTGTCCACTTCTTCCATTCCGTCAACAAGGACTTTGTGGAACCGAAACTCATATTCTTGTAGGGGTTCGGGAGCGCACAGTGCTCCGATCAATTGATTCCCCTCGATCCTCGTCCGGAAACACACCGGGACTTTTATTGTATTCTTAAGCCTCAAGTCCTTGTAACCGTAAACGGTTGTGGCGTCTGCCCCAAGCGGAGTGTATCTCGTCTCATCCGTGTAAAGATCGGCAGAATGCGGGTATCTCTCCACGATTCTAAGTCCTCCAGTCAGCGCAAGATGGTACAGCAATCCGGACAATTGGCATAATCCGCCTCCGTAGTCGAAATCCAATCGGTTATTTATGATGTTGATGCCTATTTTATACCTAGCTTTTTTGGTCGGATTCCCCACATAATGCCAGAAGGAAAAAATTTCATCGGGATAGATAGGAACATTTTGAAATCTGGAAATGGCTATTCGGAGGTTATATTTTTTGTTTTCTGCCCATTCGCTGACATTAATCGGTTGAACGATGGTGATCCATTCAGGCCATGTATTGGCTGTTTCCAATTTTTCTGGAGAATTCTTTGCGAACTTAAAGTGCGTACCTGTGACCAGATCGGTGAAGCCAATCCAGAAAATCCTCATGTAGAACCGAAATTTTGGAGGAATCAAGGCTCTTATGATGCTTTTCATCTTCTCCTCACGGGCAAATTCATATTAGATAGCATTTGGTCGTTTGTCAAACGAGGGACATCCCTGTCTTGACCAAAAACCGGATTCTTGCCATGATATGAGAGAATATGTTTCGAAAACGGAGAATCGAAAGTGGCTGAAACAAAATCAATTTTAGACCAGAAAGTCATCGATCTTGTCAATACCTACTTAACAAATAACGCAAATCCAGAGACTAAAGTTGCCCATCATCTCCCTCCGGAAAAACTGCGTTCTCAAATCGATCTGACTCTTCCAGAGAATGGATGCTCCCTTGACGAACTGTATAAAACCATCGAACAATACCTGACTTTCTCGGTCAGGACAGGTCATCGGCAGTTCTTCAACCAGCTTTGGTCGGGATTCACTCTCCCCGGGCTCTTGGGTGAACTTTTCGCTAGCCTAGCCAACACATCCATGTACACCTACGAAGTGGCTCCCGTGGCAACTTTGATGGAAAAGGAACTGATAATAAAATTGGGTGGCATTTGTGGCTTCGAAAATCCGGAAGGCCTGTTTGTAACCGGTGGAAGCAACGGGAATCTGCAAGCGATGATGATCGCCCGCAATCGCGCACTCCCTCATGTCAAAAGCGAGGGGTACAGTAACGCCGCCGAATTGATCGCATTCGTGTCCGAGGAAGCTCACTATTCGTTCGAAAAAAGCGCCAATGTCTTGGGCCTTGGGAGCACAAATGTTCGAAAAATCAAGACAGATAATATAGGCCGGATGATCCCGGAGGAGCTCGCCATGGCCATCGAAGAGAGCAAGCAGAAGGGAAAACAGCCCTTTTTTGTGGGAGCGACAGCCGGGACTACAGTCAAAGGAGCTTTTGATCCTTTGGAAGAGATCGCTCGCATTGCCAAACAGCACGATCTTTGGTTTCACGTGGACGGTGCTCTCGGAGGAACGGTGATTCTCAGCCCCCGTCATCGCCATTTTCTCGAAGGCTTGGATAAAGCCGATTCCTTTGCCTGGAACGCCCACAAACTGATGGGGCTTCCTTTGATATGCTCGATCCTGTTGGTCAGAGAAAAAGGGCACCTGTGGAAAACCAATTCTGTTTCTGGGACGGACTACATTTTTCACGATGAGGCTTACGGGGCCTATGACTTGGGTCCGATGTCCTTGCAGTGCGGGCGCAGAGTCGACGTCCTGAAATTGTGGCTCTCCTGGAAATATTATGGGGACTTGGGGTATGCCGAGCGGGTCGACCGCTTTTTTAAACTTGCCGCTTATGCCGAGGACATCATTAGCCATGCTCCTTCGCTGGAGCTCATGGCGCCCCGATCATCGGTTAATGTTTGTTTCCGGTACATCCCCAACACTTCGGAAGATATCAACGAATTCAACCTCCGCTTACGAGAGGAACTGGCTCGAAAGGGCAAGGCTTTGGTTAATTTTGCCCGCTTGGGAGAAGATGTGGCCATACGCTTGGTTATTGCCAACCACGAGCTTACGCGTGAAGATGTTTCTTTGTTTTTCGATACCCTCATCCAAACAGCCGAATCCTTTTCATGAATTATTTATAAAAGCTGCTGAAATTTTTCAAATTAGCGAATTGGGAAAATGCGGTCTCTGAACCATTTGCGGTAAGACTCCATTCTTCGGCGCTGGTCGACAGGGGCTCGTCGGATACAAGATGAGAATTCTTCGCTTCCCTCGGCCGCTCCCCAACGCACTTCCATACCATCGTTGGGATTGTAGGCCATCTCCAATTTTTCCCTTCGGTTCAGGATGTCGGTGAGGGTTAGCGTATGAGGTATGCCATTGCTGCGTGTGTAAGTGATGGTGATCTCCTTTGCCCATTTTCTGTGAAGATTTTCCAATTCGATTTTGAGATCTTCGAGTTTTTTGGACGCCGGATTGGCAAAGGCTCCCGGATTTCTCATCACCTTGTCGGGAAAATCTGAGAGCACATCCAACGCGATCAAAAAGCGCATGTCTCGGGCAGGAGTGGAATAATCTTCCCATGGACCTGAGGTCTGGAATATCCTGGCACCTGAGGGCATCGGGATGACTTCGAAGTTTGTCTCAAGCATGTATTTTTCCCCATTGGCCACCGCCTTTGCCCTCGCCTGGAGGCGTTCATGGACCGCTTTATGCAGTTCTTGAAAGGCACTGACAGGATCCAGAGGCCAAGGATTGATGAGACGGTCTATGGTGTCATAAAACACCCGAGGACTCATGTTCTGCTGCTGAAGAGAAAAATTCCCGTAATCCTGGGAGGCGGCAATTTTTTGGTTCGAGAGGACTCTGAGTAGGCCGTTTTCTTGCACGATAGGCCGGAAAGCTTTAAACCCGGGCTCCCCGATCACTCGGTTTGTGGCAAAAAGAAACTGCCCCTGCCAGAATCTTCTGATGCCGATGGTTCCGTCAGGCTGGGCGTCTACAGCCAACAGCTGTCCGGATTCTTCCTCTGTCTGGGGAATCCAGCGCACGATCATCAAGGTATGCCCGTAAGGGTCAGCAAACACCACTCCGGGGCGCAGATGCTTTCGCTGGAGTGGAAGAGGGTACAGATCTGTGTTGTTATCGGAAAATCCGGTGCGAGCGCTTCCCGAATGGATAATATTTTTGATGGTTCGTGCAAAACTCTGAAAAGCTTTCAGGTCTTCTCGTCCTTTTTTACGAGGGGAATGATTGGAAGACCACTGACCGCATCGAGGGGCCCTTTGGGCATTGCCCCTATCGCAGATATGATGCCCATACGGAAGGCCGAGCTTCCAGGCGAAATAAGCCCGAAAAAAGAAGGGATTATCTGCACAGTCCGGGTCCAAGATCAATGTGCCATCTTCATCCAATCCCAGATGATTATGCAGAAAATTGCTGTCAGCATCTTGCATCACCTGATGAAGAGAATCCCAGGTGTGCCCTTCCTCTTTATCCAGGAAGAGCCTCTCGATCCAGGCCGAGTAGAGATTTTCAAAAAGGCGTGTCCAAGAAAGTTCAGCTTGCCAAATGAAAGGACTGAGATCTCGGTCCTGTTTATTTGTGTTGACCGAAAAACTTTTTTCTGCCAAACGTGATCTTGCATGCTCGAGCCATATTCGAAAGGTCCCATCCCCTTCTGTCTTGAATTCAGCCGTCCACCAATAAGGGGGACCGCTTCCTTGCTGCTGCCCAAGTATCGCCAAAGAGCCAGAAGGGCCCGCTGCTCTTAGTGTCGCTTTTGCATTAGGTTTTTCTGATGCCACCAAGACACGAAAGGTTTTGCCTGGGACTATTGTTTTTGGGGAAACAAGGACAGCGTAATCGCCAGATGTTGCTAGTTGTGTCTTCGCACTCAAGGAGAAACAGATCAGAAGCAAGGAAATAACCTTCGCTGGAAAAATTCTATCAGGCATTTCGAGCCCCTTTACTTGAGTGTTGGAAATTCGGCAATGCGAAGGTTGGTGCATCCGTAGGGAATGAGGGTGAGTTCCACAAGTTCACCGGTGGCTGATACAGGACTTTGGGGCAGTTCACCTGCAGAGCCGTTTTCCAGTTTCCAGTCATCGATCCTTATGCCCTTAACCTTCACGGATATCGGAGCGCCCGCGGGCGAAAAGGGCATGTCACCTAGAGGATGCTCCTCAAAATGCAATGTATCCAGTTTATCTTGATTCAGATCTAAAGCGTAATTCCACGGAGTGGTGGGATAGACTTCCCAGTCGGCATGGGGAAGCTCCCGATGCGGTTTATCCGCATTCACCCGCCTCCACTCCTCCCCTATCTTAAGGGCATACAGCAACGGACCTCGCTCTAGAGCGAGGGCATTGTTGTAACGGCGGGTCGCACGTGGCTTCATCGGAAACACAATCTCGACTTCCGTCGTGCCGGACCATTCCCTTTCCAGCACATAGAAAGACCCTGCCGAAGGAGTATGATGGCTTTCTCCAACAGTGATCGAAGCCTCATCCGCCCACGCAGGAATACGCAGATGGAGAGGAAATCGAACCGGCTCATCAACACGAATCTTCAATCTGATATCTTGGCGAAACGGATAATCGGTGACGATCTCGATAGAAACAGGAATATCCTTTATTCGCGTGGAGACAATGTTAGGCGCGTAAACCACAGCCGCCAGTCCCTCATCCTGTGTCTTCATCCACAGGTGAGCGGCGAATTTGGGCCAACCTTGACTGAGGTTGGAGGTGCAGCAGCCGTAATTGGATTCCAAACCGAAGATGTTGGATTCCGGGCCGTTCGTGGTCCAGAGCCTGTTCTCCCGGATTGTGCATTCGACCTGATTGACCTGCTGGTCGTACTGGTGGGACCACATATCCGGAGAAAATGTGGCAGGCAGGGCATTATAAGTCACTTTTTCCAGACGATCGCCGAACGCGGGATCCCCCAGTATAGACAGTAAAATCTCTAGAGAAAACTGATATTCCACTACCGCGCAGAGCTCAGTGCCCTGAGATGGATTTTTTCCTGCAAAGCATTCATCCCCGCTGAAGATTCCCGCTGCTTGACCGTGGTACAGATCCTGCTTCGCCATCATCTCATAGACCATATGCCGGTCTTTATCATCGCCGGTCAGGCGCCACCACAGCGCAGGAGCTTTGACAGCCATGCCATTATTGACCACATGCCCCATGTAGGTCCATTTCCCCTTAGGCGTGATTCCTTTTAGGGGGAAACGCTCGAAGAATGACGACCAATCAAAACCTTGTGCGTGAAGCTTCACGGCCAGGTCCAGCAGCCAATCCTGTTGAGTCCTTTCGTAGAGCCAGTATATGCTGATCAGTGACTCGAACCAGCGGAATTTACCCCAATTGAAGAGCGGACGCCGGTCGATATGTCCGTCCACCCATCGCAGAGTTTTCTCCACCACCCCAGGAACTCGATCATCAGCTGTGGCCTCATAGTATTGGATCAAAGGTTTCAACACCAAAAAGATGGCCCAGAGGTCATAGTTGGACGGAGATTCAGCAGGTGAGATCCAACCGGATTCGTCCTGGTTCGAAATGACATGCTCCATGTATTTCGTGACTTTTCTTTTTAGATCCTCATCCTCCAACAGATAAGCCAGAGAAACGACACCGTCCAGCCAATAGGGCGCCCTTTCCCACGCATCCGACTCCCCACCGAACCAGGCGCTGTCTCTGATATCGGGCCAGAACTCATCCAGGTGACCGCTTAGCCCATCGGCCTGGATCCGAAGTTGATTTTTCAGCCATCCGGTGGGCTTGATCGATCCCAGTGGCAGCGGCTTCAGTTTGACCGGTTGGAGTGACACTTCCGATCGAGACATCCCCAAATCCTCCTTTTTCTTCTGGTTGTCACAGCCATTAAGGGTTGTGAATAAAATAATGATCAATATCCCGCCGAATATATCGAATCGTTTACGCATTCTACCTCCTTTTCATGCATATGAAATAGTACACAAGATTAGCACCAAGTAGCATAAAGTTCGCGCAGCAAAGAGTCAAATGCAAACAAACCAAGAAATGGCAACTTGTTTCTTTTTGAACATGGCGTTTGGGGTGTGATACACTTATGGAGGACGAAATAGAAAGTCAAATTCTGGTGGCTTACGCCACCAAATACGGTGCAACGGCAGAGATTGCCGAGAAAATTGGTCAGGTGCTTCGTCAATCAGGTGGAATCACCTATCGGTGACTTTCGTGATTGGAACGCTATCACTTCCTGGGCCACAGCAATCGCCGATGTGCTGCGCCTGTCCTAAATTTACGTCCTTGGCCTCGTGCTCAAATAATCGACAATTTTTTTTGTTTCCTTCTCGCTTAAGAAATTCGGATCGCGAGCATGTTGTTTCATCCTCTCAACAGTGGCAAGCCATTCTTTTTCACTCTTTTGGGCTTGATAGATTCGATCAAGGTTATGGCATAATATGCACTTCTTATCCAACAACGTCCTCCCGATTTCCTCCTCAACTAAATCCTCTTTCTCGCCTATCCGGTTTTCCTGCTGCTTGACAAGAAAAAAGATTATCTGTTTTGCATTATAATCACGGATGTTAGGAGTATCGATCAAAGCCATACGATTTACGGTTCTTGTCCAACCTTCCTCATCATTAAACGACCGAAAAATCCTTTCCAGCGTGTGGCACTTGGAACATTTTTTTACAACGAGCTGACGCCCGATGTCCTCATTCATGGTCTCTCTATCAATAGACGAGATAGTCACTTCTCTCACTGCCCCTTTGTACAGATAATAATGTCCGGCGCTAATGGCGTTGAGCAAAAAGGCAAAAAGGAATATCGTCATTCCCAAAAAGAACAGACGGGAAGTCAGAAGGTTATATTTCCTTGCCACAAGCAACTTCGCTGCCAGCAATGGTATAAGAGATAGGGCTAAAACCACATGGAAGATGGCTCTCGGAGATAATTCATCTTGATAATAGCTGATGCGTATGATCATGGTAACGACCATCAAAACATAAATGGCGACGAAAACATATCCAAGTACCCTGTGTACCCAGATAAGTGTATTGCCATGGACTCGATCTTTGGATCTTCCTTTCAGATGGATCATGATAAGAGCTGTAACGGCTCCAATCAACATGAATAATACTCCTAAAAAAGCGTTTATGAGTGGATTCACTCTTCCCCTCCTTATGCCAGTTTGACGCCAGTAATTCTGGCCAGCTCAGGATTTATGGCTTCCAAATCATTCTTGTCCAACTTGTGAATATCACCCTTACCACAGATACGCGCAAAGGTTTTTAATTCTTTGGTGGCAGCACTTATGAAATTCGCTATTCTTTGGGCAGCCAAGTCCACATCAAGACGTTTTCTCAGAACTTTTGTCTGAGTGGCTATTCCATAGGGGCATGTGCCGAGGTGGCATTCCCGGATATACTTGCAGCCCATCGCAATCTTCAGTGCCCCTGCCATGTATACGGCTTCAGCTCCTAGAGCCAGAGCTTTGGCTATATCGGCAGAGTGCCTGAGCCCCCCTGTTGCGATGAGTGTGATTCTCTCCCCAAGTCCATTTTTCTCGATATAATTCGCAACTCTCGGCAGCGAGTATACAAGAGGAAGGCCGACATGATCTTTAGTGAAGATGGGCGCAGCTCCTGTTCCTCCCTCACCGCCGTCTATGACGATCACATCAGGGACATTTTTTTGGGAAAAGACTGCATCCAGATCCTTTTCGATGTGAGCTCCTACGATTTTCAAAGAAATTGGCTTATTGCCTGTAACCTCTCTCAACCATGCAATTTTTTTGGATAAATCTTCAGGTGTCTTTATATCCTTATGCCGAGAAGGTGATTTGGCCATCTGATAAGGGGGGAGTTGTCGAATACGTGCTATCTCTTCTGTCACTTTGCTTCCAGGAAGTTTTCCTCCCATACCAGGTTTAGCCCCCTGGAAAATTTTTATCTCAATCATATCGGCTTGTTTGAGTCGCGATTCACTTGCGCCGAATCGTCCGGAGGCGTACTGAAGAGTGATGCGATCGGCCAACTCTCTTTCCTCATCGAGCATCCCCCCTTCTCCGGTATTGGCGATTCCACCGACTAAACTGGAAGCCTTTGCCAGCGCCATTTTCGCTTCACGGCTCAATGCACCAAAAGACATCCCTGCATTCAGAATAGGAGTCTTGACTGTTATCGGATGAGAGGAAGCCTTCCCCAGGATGACTTCTGTCAGCACAGGCTCATCATCCAAAAGAGGGGGTGTAGAGATCTGGCCTGGCATAAACAAAAGATCATCCATA
>Ga0209979_1001713_pt1 | contig 23109 bp, 10 predicted proteins | sample AnhtaG_FD_183114 | JGI IMG/M metagenome (GOLD analysis project Ga0209979, IMG submission 183114) | Deep subsurface microbial communities from Anholt, Denmark to uncover new lineages of life (NeLLi) - Anholt_01485 metaG (SPAdes) (version 2) | ecosystem: Environmental > Aquatic > Marine > Oceanic...
AATTTTTAGATAAATTCCCTCAAAAAGTCCGGTACTGTAAAGGTTAGAAAGCCCTTTCTGGACTAATCTGGAATTATATGGTTTACCCGCTTTTAAAGGGAGGTTGCTGGTAACCATCCAGTTTCTGGTCCTTTTGTTTCCGGAGAGCTCGATCCTGGAGATAATCCCCTCATCTATCTTTACAATCAAAACTCCACTCAGGGAATTATATTCCAAATTTTTAAAATGAGCTAAGGAGTATCCTGAATTTTGATAAAGCTTTATAACCTGATTTAGCTTTTCCTGCAGGGTTTTACGGTTCAGCACTTTCTGGGGAGGAAAGCCGATTTTATTCTGTAAGTGCTCAGTGCTGAAAAGGTTGTTTCCTGAAAATTCTATACCCCGGAAAGGAGGATTCTCTTTAAGATGATAGGTTAAAGAATAATCTTGATTTCTTTTAGATAGTTCTGCGTAAACTTCTTTAAGATAACCTGAAGAGTAAAGTTTTCTTAGGTCAGATCTTATATCTAACCTAGATACTTTATCCCCCTTTCTCACCTTTAAACTATTTTTAAAAAATACATCTGGCAAATTCAGGTTTCCAGAGATTTCAACTTCACTTACAGGGTAGAAAGACTCAGGGGTCAATCCGCCAGAGGCGGACAAAAGAGACTTTAAGTCTGAGATTAAACTATCAGCAATCCTTTCTCCTAAATTTATAAGCTCAGATGTTTTTTCGAAATCGATTGAGGAGTAGGACGAAATATCCGGGGAGATTACAAAATCAGCTTTTTTTAGCTCCTTTTCTTTTCTCTCTAAAGTCATTATGGAGGTTGTTTGATTGGCAATGTCTAAAGGGTCTTTAATCTGGGAGGAGGATAAAAGCTCTGAGGAGGTGTTGACTGCAATTACGAAATCTGCACCCATATTTTTTACCACCTGAACTGGAATCGGATCAACTAAACCTCCATCCACCAAAAGTCTTCCCCCTGTCTCCACCGGAGTAAAGATTAAGGGGACCGCCATAGTGGCTCTTAAGGCTTCAGCTAGGTCCCCTTTGCTCAAGACGATCTCCTGACCGGTGGCTAAGTCCGTAGTTACTGCCCGAAAAGGTATCTTAAGCTTATCGAAATCTGAACCAGCTTCAAAATTAGCCTGCATGGTGAGCTGGGTAAAAAGGTTGGTCAGCTTCTGGCCTGAGGTCAAAGCCTTGGGGATGGAAGGTCTTAACCCCTCAAAGTAGATCTGAAAAAGATATTTCTCCCTTTCTTCCCTTTGTGAAAGGAATAAAGAAAGCCGGGGAGGGGTATCGCTTAAAAGGTCCTGCCAGTTGATCTTTAAGACTAAGTTCTCCAATTCCTCTGCCGAATAGCCACAGGCATAAAGCCCTCCAATCACTCCACCCATACTGGTCCCAGCTATAAGACTTATGGGGATTTTTTCCTTCTCCAAAACCTTTAAAATCCCTATCTGGGTTAAGCCCCTGGCTCCTCCGCCGGAGAGTGCCAGCCCGAGCTTTCCCTTATAGCCTGGAAGAGCATAAGGGTGAAAAAGCTCCCCGGGCTTTAGCTCACTTTCTTCCATACGGATGATTATTTTATCTTTTTCTGCAGATGAGCTTATCACCAAGGAAAGAATTAAAAAAAGGCCAAGAAGATATTTTTTAAGAAAAGGCATCTGTTTATATATAAAGGTTCTTTTGATCAAACTCAGTTGAGTTTATTTTAATAATTCGAATCACAAAAAGCAAGTTTATCTTTTTTTGAATCTAAAAATTATAATGTACCTAAACAGGTAGATAGAAAACCCCGAAAATCGGACTAAAATTAGTTTGGAAAAGAAATACCCAGGTTCATCCTGGATGTCTTTCTTTTGTCGGGCTTAAAGCCCGACGCTACACAAAAAACTTCACCTCTATCCCTCTCCTCAGAAAAGACAGGGGAATGCGTAGGGGTTCAAAATTTTGAACACCTACATTCTGGCCCATCTGTTGAGAACAGTCTAACTTATTTCACTTGTTTGAATCATCCTCAGACTGAAAATTTACAGAAAAATTTTGGCTTTTATGATATTGGTCATAGTTTTGAGATAGCAGAGTTACGTATACTTTCCAAACAAAATTATAGGAGAAAGAAGTGGAACCTTTAGAAAGGAGCAGAGATGTTGAAGAATAGTTTTAAGGACCTGAGGAAAGTTACCCTTATTTTTTCCTTAGTTCTATTAGTGATTTTTTTCACAATTAATCCTGTTCAGGCAGAAGATTCGGCAAAAGCGGATAGCTCTAAGATGCGCATTTATCTTTTAAAGGAAACAGTGGTTACGGCTAATCGGTATAAACAGGATGCTTTTAATCTTCCCCAATCATTGTCTATAATCACCCGGGATAAGATAGAAAAGGAAAACCCCCAGATCGTATCTGATCTGTTCAGGGAACTCCCCGGGGTGGAGGTGAATGATGCTGGACCCTTTAGAACCAGGCCGGTTATCCGAGGGATGTTCGGCAGTCGGGTTCTTATCCTGGTAGATGGGGAAAGGCTGAACGATACCCGGGAGTCTACTTTTTCCGGTGCCCAGCTATCTTTGGTGGATATCGGTCAGGTAGAAAGAATTGAGGTGATCCATGGTCCGGGGTCGATCCTGTATGGGTCTGATGCCTTAGGAGGGGTAATTAATATCATTACCAAGAAGCCTGAGTTTTCGAAAAATAACAGATTCAGCCTATCTGGCAATCTTAACTTGAAATACTCAACCATCGATAAGCAGAGGAAAGCCAGATTAGAATTAACCGGAGGTAATGATAGATGGGGTTTTCTTTTAGGCGGGAATATCAGAAAAGCAGAGGATTATAAATCACCCCAGGGGAAGGTGGTGAATTCAGCTCTTGATCAGGATGACAACTTAGACTTTAAAGGGGAATACAATTTAACTCCGAAACAAAGCCTTACCCTGGAGGGGCAAAGGTTCAGAGCCGAGGGTATCGGCTATCCGGGGACACCGAATGAATTCACCCCAAAATTTTATTTCCCCTATCATAACCGGGATAAGATAGCACTCAGATATGAAGCAAAGAATTTAACTTCTCATCTTCTGTCCTTAAAGTCTAAGGTTTATTATCAGAAGATGAGTAAAAACTTTGAGTCAGATTTATCGACTTTGATTAACCTCTTCCCCCCGATGACTCTCCGTTCCTTCAGTCGGACTCTGTCTGATATAAAAATCTTCGGAGCAAGCTTTCAAGAGCTTTTCCTCACCTCAAAGGATCAGCATCTCACCTGGGGGTTGGATTATTATCGGGAGATAATTGATGGAAGCAGATATCTGAGAACTACTGTGTCTGATACTGTTAGAGTTCTGCGAGAGGAAGTAGATACACACTCTACGGTTCCGGAAAACAACTTGGATGCTTTAGGGATATATGTTAATAATGAATATATCCCTTTTAATGAGGTTCTGCTTACAATGGGGTTAAGATATGATTATTTTAATACAAAGATCAAAGAAACCTCTGATTATCTGGATTACAGGGAAGATCCATCCAAGCCTTTTCCCTCAAAAACTCAGAGCTCAAGCTCTCTGAATGGGGGGATAGGAATTGTCTACAGATTGACTGACCATCTGAACCTCACTGCAAATGTTGCCAGCGCCTTCAGAGTTCCCAACGTGGTGGAGAAATATTTCTTCGGACGGGCTTCAGGAACTGAATTCGTGATCCCTAATTATGACCTTTCCCCAGAGAAGAGCGTAAATTTAGATTTAGGGTTAAAGGCTAATTTCCCCAAAATCTTCTCTTCTCTAACTTTCTTTTTGAATAATTATAAAGATTATATCGAACTTGAATCCACTGGCGATTCAATTACCTTAGGGATGGAAACTCTTCCTATCTGGCACTATGCCAATATAAGTGAGGTTCGGATTCAAGGGGTTGAAGCAGCAATTGAAGCTGAATTACCACTTGTAGGTCTTTACAGTTATGCTAATCTGACCTATACCAGAGGGGATAACCTGAGCCTGGATCAACCGATTTTCGTTGCACCTTTCAAGCTATTTTTTGGTCTGGGCTGGAAGGAGAGAGAGGATAAGATAAGAGTTGAACTCAACTGGAGGCATGTGGAGGACCAAAAAAGAGTGCCTAAGGATAGTGAAGGTAAATATCTGGACAAATTACCCACTGAAGGATTCGATATTTTAAACCTAGAAGCTTCTTTAAATCTTTTCAAATGGCAGAGTCTAAATCTATCGCTGAATAACCTTGCAGACGAACTTTACAGCGAACCTTACAATGCGACCAACCCTTATAACCCTGTAGTTGAGCCAGGGAGGAATTTGATCGTCAGTTTGCTCACTAGATTTTAGAGCCGAATAAAATTTTTTTTTAAAACAAGGCTAAATCTGCCTCCTAAAACTGTATTTAGTTTCTTGCCCCGATAAAGATTTCTCTTAATGGGGTTCTCTTTTGTTAAAGATGATCCGAATGACCAAGGGTGTTTTTGCCAGCTTGACTAATCGAATGAATATAACTTACTCTCTTTCTTTTACCCTTGACATAAAACAAAGGTGGTTTAAATTATCCTGAAAAGTTTATTGAGGTTTAAGAGTTACATTTTCTTTAGATGCTGAAGAAGATAGAAATTGTTAAGAAAATCCCTTTCTTCTCTGCTTTGCCGGAAAATGAGCTTTTGCAGATCAGCCAAAAGTTTACTGAAAGGGAATTTAATAAAGGGGAATACCTGTTTTGGGAGGGAGAGCCCGCAACCTGTCTGTATGTGATCAAACAGGGGAAGGTGAAGGTTTTGAAACATTCAGCAGAAGGCAAGGAGATAGTATTGGAGGTTGTAACCCCAGGAGAGATCTGCGGAGGTGGAGCGATTTTTTCTGAGACTCAATATGCTTCAGCCCGGGCTGAAGAGAAGTCAAAAGTTTATTGTCTATCCAAAAGGGATTTGCTTCTGCTTATTAGAACTTATAAGAATTTAGCTCAAGAGGTTATAATCTTCTTAGGGAAAAAACTTATGCAAGCCCATGAGATGATGATCGGGCTGATCTCAGGTAAGGTGGAAAAAAGGATGGCTATCCTTCTGCTTGGGCTTTCGGAAAAACATGGCTCTCCGGTTCCAGAAGGGATAAAGATCAACCTGCGACTTTCTCGACAGGATATGGCTGATTTCGTGGGAACAACTGTGGAGACAGCTATTCGGGTGATGAGCCGGTTCAAAAAAACGGGAATTGTAGCAAGTGGTGCTAGAGAGATTATTATTAAAGATAAGGAAAGATTGAAAGAGTTGATCAAGGGTGATTGAAGGTTTATTGTTCTGTTAAACTCTAATTATATTCAGGTTAAGGTTTCGGCATTTTTAGTTGCAGGTGCAATCTCTTTTGTTTCCCTCTCCTTGAAAAGAAGGAGAAATTTTGTAGTAGCAGGTCTCTGGGTCTGCTCTATATTTTTGCGACCCTGAAAGGGTCGCTACGATTTGAAAACCTCACCCCGACCCCCTCTCCTTTCCTACGGATCCGTTTCTCGGAAAAAAGGAGAAAGGAAAGATTAACTCAGGTTGAGGGGTAATCCATACAGGCAAGCTGTATGTCTGTTGGTTATTAACGTCCCGCCCACAAAAGCGGTAGAATAGACATTTCCTACGGATCCGTTACTCGGACTTGTCTGTTCATTACTGTCAGACAGGAATGTGCGTAGTTCATAGCGTGCGGGTTTACCCCATTAGATAGTTAAATTTATCTAACGGGGTTTATCCCGGACGTCTTTTTTTCGTCGGGCATAAAGCCCGACGCTACACAAAAAACCTCACTCTTGACACCTCTCCTTAAAAATGAGAGGAGTTGAGGGCAATTCATGAATTGTCCCTACCTTAAAATCAGTAATTGACAAAAAATATAAATTATCTATTTTACTTCAAGATATATCTGGATAAAATCTATGCAAAAGTTATCTAAAGAAAAACTCAAGCAGATTTATAGACTGAAAACTGAAAAGGGTAGGGAAAAGGAAGGTAAGTTTTTAATCGAAGGGTTACATCTGTGTGAGGAGGCTCTTACTTCTCTCTGGGAAATTGAGCTTCTTCTTTTTCCCTTGGGGTTTATCCAGTCCCCTCAGGGTGAAAAACTCATGCGGGTATTAGGAAAAGGAAAGAGGGGATTATTTAGTATAAGTAATCAGGATATAGAAAGGTTGGCTGATACGAAGACACCTCAGGGGATTATGGCAGTTGTGAGAAAGAAAGAATTCTTTTTAGAAAAATCTTTTCTGAAAAAAACCTCCCTTCTTTTAGGCTTGGATAATATTCGTGACCCGGGAAACTTAGGGACGATTATCAGGACAGCAGATGCAGCAGGAGCAGATGGGATTTTACTTTCCAGAGGCTGTGTGGAGCTCTATAATCCTAAGGTTGTTCGCTCTACCATGGGTTCTGTATTTCATCTCCCGCTAATTGAGAAATTGGAGCTAAAAGATATTATCCCGCAGCTTAAAAATTCTGGATTTAAAATCTTCGCCTCAGAGGTTCGGAAGGGAAAAGACTATACTACAATTAATTACCCTGAAAAAATCTGCCTCTTGATCGGAAGCGAAGCCTCTGGGATAGGTAAAGAGGTTTTGAATCTGGCAGATGAGAGGATAAAAATCCCGATCTACGGTAAGGCAGAGTCTTTGAATGCCTCAGTCGCAGCCGGGATTTTATTATATCAGATAACCCGCCAAAAAAGGAAACTTTTTTAAAAGGTAAACGTAATTTTGAAACAAAAAAGGAGGTCTTATGTTTAAAGGAGTAAAACTATTTTGTGTCTTTTTTATTCTCTTCTTCTCCACTGCCTTGGCAGAGGAAAAACTTTCTCCAACTGAAGGGTTTTTTCTACCCTATAACTCTGCGGCATACTCAGATGATGCCTTAAGCCTTAAATTCAATCCAGCTGGCTTGGGCTGGACTCGTGGATTTCAGGGATATTTTCTGCATACCTACTCAGATTCGAGTTTCAAAGGAGATTATGCCTTATTTTTATCAGTAAGAGGGTTGGGGTTTTCTGCAGAGTGGCTGGGGAATGAGCTTAAGCCTAAATATAGAAAATATACCTTAGGCACAGGGTTTAAGATTACAGATGGGTTCTATTTAGGCTCAAGCTATTCCTGGTTTGGCTCCAGAGATAAAGATTATGATGACCTATCCTCCTGGAACGCTGGTTTTCTCATCCGGCCATTTTCCTTTATATCCCTGGGTGGAGTGGCTAAAGACTTAAACCGTCCTTCTTTCAAAGAAGAGAAAACAAATATCTTTTTTGATTTAGGGTTATCCCTGAGACCCATAGGTGACAGAATTACAATATCTGTGGATGGAATGATGGATGAAAAGGAAAAGATAGAGGATATCAAGACCAGATACCAATTGGCACTTGAACCCATAGATGGATTTATCCTTTGCGGGGATATAGATGATGACGGGAATTACGGGATTAATTTCAGAGTTAATTTCCCTTTTTCAGGCTTGGGTTCATATCTCAAGATGCATTCGCACAATACTGCTAATAAAGATCGGGAATATCAGAGAGGGGTGGTTTTCTGGAATTTTACCTCTCAAAGGTACAGGACTCTTTTACAGGGGAAGGATAATTTCCTGGAATTGAAGCTTTCCGGAAAGATCGAGGAAGAGAAGGAGTATGGTCTTTTTGTGAAGAAAAAGCCGACTTTGCTGGATATAGTAAATGACTTAGAAAAAGCGAAAAAGGATAAAAGGGTAAAAGGTGTTATTGTTAAACTTGGTGACGTGAGTACTGGTTTTTGTAAGATTCAGGAGCTGAGGGAAGCTTTTCTTGAATTTCGTCAAAGTGGTAAAAAAGTAATTTTCTTTATGGAAACGGGTGGGAATAAGGAATATTATCTGGCAAGCTCAGGTGATAGAATAGTAATGCTTCCCACTGGCTATTTGGTTTTAACCGGGATTTCAGTCGAAGAAACTTTAGTTAAAAGGACCCTGGATAAGTTGGGAATTGAAGCTGATCTGGAGCATATCGGGGATTACAAGACCGCATCAGAGCGTGTCACCCGGGATTCGATGTCCGAGGCTCACAAAGAGATGATGAACTGGCTTCTGGATGATTTATATGAGCAGATGACCAAGGATATTGCCTTTGAAAGAGGAATAACTCAGCAGGATTTGAAATCAATAATCGATCAGGGACCTTTTATAGCCAAGGAGGCAAAGGAGAAGGGACTGGTGGATGAGTTAGCTTTTTATGACCAGATAGATGATGTGGTAAAAAAGATGAGTGGTAAAATGCAACACAAGTTGAGTTTCAGAAAGTATTCAGAGGAAAAAAATTATAAATATAGCTGGGCAATACTTCCTAAGATAGCGGTTATCTATGCTACCGGTTTGATGGAATCAGGTCCGAGCAGGAGCAACTTCTTCTTAGGGAAGATCATGGGTTCTGAAACCATTGCCAGGGTAATAAAAAAAGCAAGAGAGGATAAATCGATCAAGGCAATCGTCTTCAGGATAGATAGTGGTGGCGGATCTGCCATAGCCTCAGATCTTATCTGGAGGGAGATAGTATTATGTCAGGGTAAAAAGCCATTTATCGTTTCGATGTCGGACCAAGCTGGCTCAGGAGGGTATTTTATCGCCTGTCCGGGTGATTATATCCTGGCAGATCCAGGGACCTTTACAGGCTCCATAGGAGTAATTTCCGGAAAGTTGAATTTAAAAGGGTTGTATCAGAAAATAGGTTTTACCAAAGAGGTAATGAAAAGAGGTGAGCATTCAGATTTCTTCACCACCAGTCGGGGATTTACTGAAGAGGAAAGGGAGATAGTGAAAAGACAGACTAAGGATATTTACGATAATTTTGTGAATAAGGTGGCTGAGGCAAGAGATATGACTTATGAAGAAGTAGACCAGATCGCCAGAGGAAGGGTCTGGACCGGAAATCAGGCAAAAGCCAATGGTTTGGTGGATGAATTAGGCGGGTTAAAACAGGCAATAGAAATTGCTAAAACTAAAGCTGGTCTGAAAAAAGATGCAGAAGTAGAGATAGTTATCCTGCCCAGAATATGGAAACTTTTTGGTGAAGGTTTTGGAGGTCTCTTATCTCTTTTTGGATCAGACAAACTCTTAAAGGATTTTGAAAAATTAGAGGAGATTTCAGAGGAGAAGATATTTTACCAGATGCCCTATGAGATTGAGGTGAAATAAGCAAACCCATTATATCTTTTGTAGCACCCGATCCGCCATAGGCGGATGTCGGGAGAATTGATACTTTTATGCGTCCGACAGAAACGTCGGACGTTACGACCTTCATAGATGTAAGTGTTCGAAATTTATCAGGAGTGCAAGAGCTCTTGCTCTTGATTTTGTTGCATCATCAAGTCTCAAGACACAAAATACGTGCTGATGCACTCCGATAGGCTTACTTGATTTTTCGTAGTTCAGTATCCCACCTTGCCCTTAAGGTAAACTAACACTCTACACTGTCATTCTGAGGGAGTCCCGCCTTTGGCGGGACGAACGAATCCGCCTCAGGCGGATGTCGATTTTGACCTTGAAATAGATTCTTCGCTTTGCTCAGAAGGACACCGAAAAAGATGTGCTTATATATGAATATAATTTAATTTTTTCAGAAGAAGTAAAATTCACTTGACTATTCTTTTTAGATTATTATCATTTTAAAAAAGGAGTAAATCAGGTGAAATAAGCCAATAGACATCTTTTAAAGTTTTTTAGATTCGAGTTTGCCTTTTCGTGTCTATTGGTATATTTATTTTCAGGTAAGTCAAGCATTTTAAAGAGGTAAATTGGAGTGTTCACCTTTAGGTGAACCAAGTTGAAGCTTTTTTTCTTTTAAGAAGTTTTCCGCAGGATCCATAGGACAAGTCAAGCTAAAGTCACCAGGATCTTGAGACTTGACACTCCAGCAAGACCTTTCCAAATTTGACTTTTCCCGAAGTCTCGCTAAAAAGAATTGACAAGGGGATTTAATTTGATATATTTTACTATGTTAAAAATTTCACAAGGAGTGCGTTCCTATTTTGTATAAAAAAATTATGTCCGAATTGGATCCATAAAGACAGGAGGTAAGATGCCGATCTTGGACTCTAAAACCGGAAAGATAAGGAAAAGTTATACAGTGGAAGAGCTGATTGAGAAAGCTAATCTGATGAGGGGATATAATATGATCTCTTTATGTGCGGCTGGCTCTGGTCATTCCGGTGGTACTATGTCGATTATGGATATCTGCGCCGCCTTATACCTTTCAGTTGCTCGTCACGACCCGAAAAATCCTTTGTGGGAAGATAGGGACAGGATCATCTGGTCAACCGGTCATAAAGCACCAGCTTTATATCTAGGCTTGGGAATCTCAGGATGTTTTGATATAGAAGATGTGGTTACCTTAAGAAAACTCCATTCCCCTTTTCAAGGGCATCCTCACTGGCTAAAACTTGCCGGAGTTGAGGCTTCAACTGGCTCTTTAGGTCAGGGGTTGAGTATCGCCAATGGTGTCGCCTTAGCAGCTAAACTGGATAAAAAGAATTATCAGATTTATGCCCTTACCGGAGATGGTGAGCATCAGGAGGGGCAGGTATGGGAGGCGATAATGGAGGCAGGTCATTATAAATTAGACAACCTGACCAATATCTTAGATAAAAACCGCCTGCAGATAGATGGCTGGGTAGAAGAGGTGATGAATATCGACCCGATTGTGGAGAAATATAAAGCTTTTAAATGGAATACTATCGAGATAGACGGACATAATATGAAGGAGATCCTGGAGGCTCTGAAAAAGGCAAAATCATTCAAGGGTAAGCCTACGGTTATAATCGCTCACACCATCAAGGGTAAAGGGGTAAGTTTTATGGAGAATGTGGCTGGCTGGCACGGAAAAGCCCCAATTTGTGAGCAGATGGATAAAGCCTTAGAGGAGTTAGGGCTTAAAGGGAAGCTGGACCGGGACAGACTTTTCAAAAAGGCAGATGATTATCAAGCCAAAGTCTCCATAGAGTTGGAATCCAGGATGCCAAAGTTCAAAAAGGATTATTTCTGGAATAAACAGCCGAATATGAAGACGAAGATGGACCCAACCAGAATGGGGTTTGGCAGAGCCTTAGCTGAAAAGGGTGATGACCAGAGAATAGTTTGTTTAGGTGCGGATATCTCCGGCTCAATTGCTATAAGCCAATTCCACGAAAAACATCCTGAAAGAAAAAATAGATTCTTGAGCATGGGGATTGCTGAGCAGAGCGGAACAGGAGTAGCGGCTGGCTTGGCTAAGGAAGGGAAGCTCCCCGTTTTCGGCACCTACGGAGTCTTTGCCGCAGGCAGGAACTTAGACCAGTTGAGGACCACGGTCTGCTATGGAAACTTCAATGTCTTCATAGCCGGCGCACACGGCGGGGTCTCAGTTGGTCCGGATGGTGCCACCCATCAGGCTTTAGAGGATTTATTCCAGATGTGCGGACTTCCAAACATGCATGTGGTTGTCCCCTGCGATTCGATTGAAACTAAAAAAGCTACTGAATTCCTATTATTCAATGTTAAAGGACCCAAGTTCTTGAGATATGCCCGGGAAGCAACTCCTATTGTTACTTTTGAAGATTCACCTTTTGTCTTCGGGGAGGCAAATATAATCCGCTATAGGGGAGAAGAGGAGGAGTTTATTCATGCCTTTGAGACAAAACTCTCCTCTGAGTACACCTCTGAAAACGAGGATTTAACCATTATCGCCTGCGGACCTGAGGTGCCTGAGGCGATGAGAGCGGCCTGGATTTTGAAAGAGGATTTCGGGATTGAGACCAGGGTAGTGAATTTACATACCCTTAAACCACTGGATAAAAAGACCATCATCAAGGCGGCCTCAGAAACCGGAATTATAGTTACAGCAGAAGAGCATCAGATCGGCGGTTTAGGGAACTGGGTTTCATCTGCAATTTTAGAGGCAGAGGAGCTTTACCGAAAGCCGATTCTATTTGGAATGATCGGGGTTAAAGACCGATTCGGCGAATCAGGAAAGCCCTGGGAACTGATTAAGGAGTTCGAGGTCTCAGCTGAGCATATCGCCCAGAAATCCAAAGAGCTCTATGATGTAAAAAAGAGCTCTTGATTTTTTTAGAAAGAAAATCGGAGTGTAAAGTCTCAAGATCCTGGTGACTTTAGCTTTACATTTAAACTTTAGAGAACAAAAGAGATTTTTATGGCAAACCTAAAAGGTTTGCACTCCAATAATCAGTGTGGCGCTTTAGTCTGAGATAACACAAAATTTTCGGAGGAGAAAATGAGGTTAGCCCAAAAGATGTCACGTCTGGGAACTGAAACTGCTTTTGAAGTTTTAGCCAGAGCCAAACAGCTGGAAAAGGAGGGGAAGGAGATCATTCACTTAGAGATCGGGGAGCCGGACTTCGATACTCCCCGGAATATCACCGAGGCGGCTATCAAAGCCTTAAAAGAAGGGTACACCCATTATACTCCTTCAGCCGGATTGCCGGAGGTAAGGGAGGTGATCGCCAAATATATCTCCGATACCAGGAAGATCAAGGTGGATCCGGATGAGGTGGTGGTAACTCCGGGTGCAAAGCCGATAATGTTTTTTTCCATCTTAGCCTTGGTGAATGAAGGTGATGAGGTGATCTATCCTAATCCCGGATTTCCTATTTATGAATCGGTGATCGATTTCATAGGTGGTAAGTCGGTTCCCATAAAGCTTAGGGAGGAAAATCAGTTCAGATTGGATCTGGATGAGCTAAAGAAACTGGTTACTCCCAAGACTAAGATGATAATAATAAATTCACCTCAAAATCCCACCGGAGGGATTTTAACCTTAGAGGATTTGAAAGCTATTGCCGAGATTGCTATCAAAAATGATATCTATGTTCTTTCAGATGAGATCTATTCCCGCATAATATATGAAGGAGAGCATCACAGCATCGCCTCTCTGCCGGATATGAAGGAGAGGACCATAATCTTAGACGGACTTTCCAAGACCTATGCTATGACCGGCTGGAGAGTTGGATATGGGGTGATGAACAAAACCTTAGCCCCGCATATAGCCAGGCTTATGACCAACAGCAACTCCTGCACTGCCAGTTTTACCCAGAGGGCATTAATTGAGGCTCTAACCGGACCGCAGGATGAGCCGCAGAAAATGGATGCGGAATTCAAAAAACGAAGGGATGTAATCGTCAAAGGGTTGAATGAGATACCCAGGTTCTCCTGTCTTTTACCCAAGGGTGCTTTTTATGTTTTCCCCAACGTGAAGAAAACTGGGTGGGAAAGCAAGAAATTAGCAGATACCCTGCTGAACGAAGCCGGGGTTGCGGTCCTATCCGGCACCTCATTTGGCAAATACGGAGAAGGTTACCTAAGGATCTCCTATGCTAATTCGGTGGAGAATATCAATAAGGGCTTGGAGAGGATGAAGGAGTTTTTGGCGAAACTGTGATCGTATAGATTTTTATCTTGTCATTGCGAGGAGTGTGAGCGACGAAGCCCCACCAGAGGCGGGACTTCGCTCCTTTCAGTTGCCCGCCACGCCCCCCTGAGTGTAAACAGCCTTAATTTTCGAGGATTCCTGCCTAAAGTTTTCCTCCTTCTTTCCGATTAATCTGATGTAGCTCAACAACTTTTTTTGGGGTGTGAGTAATTTTTCTCTTGACAAACTCAAAGGGTGCTTTTTTATTAAAGCTAATTTCATACCTGGAAGTTGTTGGGTTTAGGAAAAACTTTGGGCGCAGGTTTTATTAAACCACAACAAGGGCTACGGACGATTAAAAAACCATCACTTAAGTCTTCCTGCAGTTTTTTTAAGCGAGAGGGAAGCTTTTCGGATTCGGGGGATGGTTTGAAAAGTGGCAAACGGGTTAAATATTTTACCGAAGGCGAAAAAAATAAACCTTTATCTATCTAAAGGAGGTGAGGGATAAAATTATATCGTTATAATTTTGTAAACCGTAAAGCTAATCTTTTAGCCAACAAGGAGGGATTAACTTGTTAAACAAACTTATTTTTAAGGTAATTGGCCTGGCGATTCTATCAATTCTTGTCTTAGCCACACCTCTTCTGGCACAGACGACAAATTACGGGAAGTTATCAGGTGTGGTATCAGATAAGAATACCGGTGAGCCAATCCCAGGTGTAGCTGTCAGGGTTTTGGGAACAAACATAGGAGCTGCCACAGGTCCGGAAGGTCGTTATACCATAATATATCTCCCCGCAGGGAGTCAGGACATTGAAGCAGCGGTAATCGGCTATGCATCTTTGCGAAAAGAAGGCGTACTTGTTGTTCCAGGCCTGACCACTGAGGTCAATTTTGAGTTGACCTCAGTCGCAGTTGAATTAAGGGAGGTCATCACCGTTAAAGCGGAAAGGCCCTTGATTGAAAGAGATGCCACCAGCTCTACCAAAATCATCACCGCTGATGAAATCAAACAGATGCCGGTGCGGGGTTTTCAGCAAGTAGTCCAGTTACAGACAGGTGTAGTAGCAGGTGATAATCGTGGTAATAGTTTAATTCAAATCCGCGGTGGTAGGCCGGGTGAGGTAAATTATTTCATCGATGGCTTCAATACTCAAGATTTTGTAACCGGTGAGGTGGGTGCAAATTTAAGCAACAATGCCATTGCAGAGGTTATAGTCATGGCTGGCGGATATAATGCTGAATATGGACAAGCTATGTCCGGCATTGTCAACACCGTGACCAAAGAATCTGGTATAAAGACTTCCGGTCAGCTTGAGTTCCGCACAGATGAATTTATGGGAGATGAAGATGGTTTTGGTTACAATAATGCAGACATCTCCTTAGGCGGACCGCTTTTCGGCAAAAAGCTGAGATATTTTACCTCCTTTGAATACAGACATCGGGACGATGCCACTCCCAGCTCTGGATGGGACGGTAGAAAACCTGAAAATCGGTTAGAAAGTTATGCCGGATTTGCCAAATTGATTTACGATCTAACCCCGAGTCTGAAGCTAAAAGCTGGTGGGAATTACTATACTGATGAACGCACATATTTTGAGATCCTCTGGCGGTATAATCCAAATCATTTTGAGAGACGTGAAAGAAAAAACCAGATGTACTATCTCACCTTAACTCATAATCTAAGCAAGAACACCTTTTACAATCTTTCAACAAACTTCTTCTACACCAAAGATGAGACGGGAGATGATAGTCTGTGGGATAACTACAATGACTACATCAATACAGTTGACTGGCAATATGTGGGTGCAGACACGATCTATAATCCTCAATATGATAGTCTAAGCAAGTATGCTTATGGCCCGGATGGAAGGTATGACTATGGAACTTCAGACCAGTCCTTTGGAAGTGGCAAAAGGCAGGAGGGAAGCAATATCTACTATTTGCCAGGTGTAAGCCGTAGAGTCTATTCCAAGAGGCAATCTAATTACTGGGGTGTCAACTTCAACATAGTTAGCCAGGTTCATCCTAACCACCAGGTCAAGAGTGGATTCGAATATAGAGAATACACCGCACGCTGGTTCAGAATCGACCTTCCCTGGAGAGCAAATCCCTTCACAGACAACTATGACAAGGATTATTACCTAAAACAGGCTGATACTACCTCCCATGGAACGCCTTATGAGCCAGTTAGCGGGGCTTTCTATCTCCAGGACAAGATGGAATTTGAAGGGATGGTGGTGAACGCTGGTTTGCGTTTCGATATGTTAAAAGCTGGTGAGGACCGCTTCATAGACCAGTTGGATGTAAACAAAGGAGTTGAGAAAACCCCCATAGATTATAAGTTCAGCCCTCGTTTAGGTATATCCTTCCCGGTTGCAGAGAACACCTTGTTCCATTTCAACTACGGGCAATTCTTCCAGCCACCTCAGTTGCGATTCCTTTATGAGGGTGTGGCAGATGCCATAAATTACATAAATACTGGCAATGCCATCATAGGTGATCCGGGGTTAAGAGCCGAAAGGACCATTGGCTATGAAGTGGGAATCACCAGGACCTTTTCGCCTACCTTAAGATTTGATATTACCGCCTTTACCAAAAACATCACCGACTTGGTTGATACCCGCTTGCGCACCGGATTGCAGCAATATGTCATTTATACTAATTCCGATTACGCTCGAGTAAGAGGGATAGAGCTTGCCTTAGAAAAAAGAAGGGAAAACTTCGTAGCTGGCAAGGTCTCATACACTCTTTCAGAAGCCAAGGGAACCGGTTCTTACCAGAGGGAAGGTTATTATGATTACATCACCAGTGCAGTTGGGATAGACATCGTTTTCCCCAAGACAGAATATTACCTGGACTTCGACCAGAGGCACACCTTCACAGCCAATATCGACATTAGGGCAGGAGAAAACGAAGGGATTCAGCCTTTCACTAATGCGGGTATAAACCTCTTATTCACTTTGGGAAGCGGGTTTCCTTATACTCCTCGCACTCCAATCGCATTCAACCTGCAAGGTTTGGGTAAAGCCTTAGGGGAGATAAATTCTGCACAGCAGCCCTGGATCTATCGTTTGGATTTGAAAGCTGACAAGACCTTTAAGTTAGGCGTCTTCAATACCACCCTATATTTAGAGGTGATAAACCTAACGGACAAGGAGAATGTAGCCGTGGTTTATGAATCTTCCGGCAAGCCCGATACCGACGGTTTTATAGAATTCTTAGGAAAGACCAATGAGCCATTTGTGTCGCGCTATAGAACAGCGGTTAAGGACCCGGATAATTATATAGAACCCAGAATGGTGCGATTAGGACTGGTTTTAGGCTTCTAACCCAAATTGGAGGGAGGAAAAAAGTAATGAGAAACAAAAAAATACTTAAAATCATGCTGGTTGTGGCTGTGGCCTTAGCTTTTGTATCCTTTTCTGCAGAAGCCAGAACAAAGCAGTCATCAACCAATTCTCCAACTAAGCTAACTAAGCCTTTGAACATTCCAACTGATGCCAAGTATCTGACCATCAACAGCATCAAAATGCCGATTGAAAATGATGCTATTTTTGGTCAGAACCCTTATACTGGCAGGTCTGGAGGAGAATGGCCCCAGGGATCTGGAAATATGTATATCTTTGGAGCAGGCATCTGGGTAGGAGCACAGATACCCATTGGTGGTGGAAATCTTAAAAAAGTTGTCTCCTACGGCTATAATCCGAACGATGGTTATTCCGAATATGGACCTGGTATCATCGTGGCACCAGATATAGCTGACCACGGGGTTGAGTGTCCGGATCCTGTCGACTGCTGGCCCGTTATTCTTTCCACCGAAGTGGGTAGTTGGTCTGCAAAAGAGGACAGTCTCTGGCCAGTTAGAGATACCCTTGGTAATCCAGTTTTCGTCTCAGCTGAGGACAGCTGGTGTTTTTATAACGACGCAGATCTTACCTATCATGATGATTTTGCAAGCCCGGGAGACCAGTTAAATATCCTGGTCAAGCAGACTACCTATGCCTTTGGTTCCAAGCTGGACAAAGATATCATCTTTTTTGTCTGGGATGTCTACAACCAGGGGGATGATGATTTGGACTCAGTTTACATCGGTATCACGGTTGACCCGGATTTAGGGAATGCCACCGATGATATGATAGGGTTTGATTCCACCCGAAACCTCTGTTGGGTTTGGAATTACAATCTTTTGTCTGACCAGGATATACAGGGAGTCCCCGGTTTTATGGGCTTCAGATTCTTCGAAAGCCCCTTGGATACAGCCGGAAATCAGTTAGGTTTAACCTCCTTGACTTTATTCACCATCGATACAGACCCGGCTAATGACGAGGAAAGGTACAATGTCATGGCAGGACGCACAACTTCTGGTGGACCACGAGAGCCATTTATGGTTGATACTTCTCCTCAGGATAAAAGGTTCTGCCAGAGCACTGGTCCTTTTAACCTACCGGCAGGTGATTCCGCCAGAGTCGTTTTCGGTGTAGTAGCGGGCCAAAGTGAGAATCTACTCAAGGTAAACTCCGATTATGCCCAGACCCTTTATGATGCAGATTTCGTTGCTCCGATACCTCCTGATCCTCCAGTAGTTACAGCTATCCCCGGTGACCGTCAGGTTACACTGTACTGGGGGGATATCTCCGAGAGTAGCTACGAACCCTTTGCAGCAAACGATACAAATTTAAGGGAATATGATTTCGAGGGTTACAGAATTTATCGAAGCAGAACCGGAATTGAAGGGGATTTTGAGGTGTTAGCTGAATTTGACCTGGCTAATGGCATTACCAACGATGTTGAAGAGGATATCGACCCAGAGTACGGCACCCCCATAGTGGTAACTGTTCATCTGGGAGACGACTCCGGGATTCGACGCTATTTTGTGGATACAGATGCACTTAATGGGGAAACCTACTATTATGCTGTAGTGGCTTATGATTACCAGCCCAAACGGCCCAAATCCCTGGAAAGCGGAAAAAGAGCTTCTATGGTTGAGGTAGTTGCTGGAACTAACCCCGCCGGATACATAGCTCCTTATGTTGCAGCAGATACAGAAGTTATTCATACCTCCTCAACATATTTAAGTGAGGGAGCTGTCACTGTTCAAGTGATTGATCCCACTCTCATAACCGGACACGATTATCAGGTCACCTTTAACCTTGATTTAACCTGGAATCTAATTGACCTGGATACCGGAGATACCGTTTTAGCAAACCAGACCAACCAGTCCGGGGATGATACCTACCCCATAGTGGATGGTATGCTGGTTAAGGTAATTGGACCTCCTGCCGGAATCAGGGATTATGCCTGGACAGGGGCCAGATGGCTTTCAGGCGTGGATTGGGGCGGAGCTTTTTTCTTTGGAGGATTGGACATAGGGTATAACTTCTGGGGCGGCACGATTACCGACCTGTCAACCGATTTCGTGGATGTGGAGATAAGGTTCAGCCCGACTACCACACAATATGCTTACAGCTACCTAAGAGGTGGAACACCCAACTACGGCTATCAGGGCTACTTTGACTGCCCATTCACCATCTGGGATGTGACCAGTGACCCGGAAAGACAGCTTAATGCAGCATTTGTGGAATGGACTGGCTCAAACTCCTATGATAGCACCTGGATGCCGGATAGCACGGATGTGGATCTGGGTGGAAGGGAGTATCTGTTCATCCTGAATAGCACCTATAGTCCGACCCCTGATACTTTTTACACCAATAGAAACTTAAATACAAATGGGGATGATTTCGACATCCTGTATGCTGTGTGGCCCAGAATCAGACCAGGGCACTCCCCTTCAGAGTTAGCAGACGGGCAGATCTTCCACATCATTGCCACAAAGCCTAATTCACCAAATGATGTCTTTACCTTCAGCACCGGGAACGCCAGCATTAGTACAACCCAGGCAAAAGTAGATATGGATAAGATCAAGGTGGTGCCGAACCCTTACTTTGTCAGAAATATCCTCGACGTAGACCCGAACGTTTCCCATCTGATGTTAACTCACCTGCCGGAAAGATGTACCATTCGCCTTTATACCTTAGCCGGTAATCTAATTCAAATAATTGAACACACTAGTGGAACCGGGCAGGAAATCTGGAACGCTCTGACCCGAAACGACCAGATTCCAGCCAGCGGGGTATATATCTTCCACGTGAGCTCAGAGTTCGGCGAGAAAGTAGGCAGGTTCGCTGTAATTCGGTAAAACCAAAGGAGGAATGAGAAAATGAAAAAATCAATTATCTTTTTTGCCTGCTTACTCCTTTTGGGTGCCAATGTGGTCCTGGGTTCGGATATAAGTAAGGTTGGTACCTCGGGAGCGCAGTTTTTGAAAATCGGAGTAGGCGCTCAAAATATCGGAAAAGGAGAAGCAGTTACGGCTTCAATTGGTGATATCACCTCAGTTTACTGGAATCCAGCCGGGCTGGCTAATTTGAATGGTTCTGAAATCAGCTTCACTCATACTGAATGGATTGCTGAGATAAATTATGACAATATTGCCTATGGTTTTCCATTGGGGAGTGGAGTAGCGGGAATATTCTTCGGAATTTTATCTATGCCTGAATTTGAAGAAACCACGGTAGAGGAGCCTGAGGGAACTGGAGTAACTTTCTCCTGCTATGATTTCGTCTTGGGAGCAAGCTATGCTCGAAAAATCACTGACCGTTTTTCAGTAGGAATAAATACTAAATTCGTTCGTCAGGTAATCTGGGAATTAAGTGCTAATGGTTTAGCTTTTGATGTGGGGTTCCAGTATGCTACTGGTTTTAGAAGCTTAAGGTTGGGAATGAGCATGACCAATTTTGGCACTAATATGAAATATACCGGTCAGCAATTAAAACACGAAGCCCAGATATATCCAGGTGCTCCCCTTACCTATGAGGATATTCCAGTGAACGTGGAAAGCAGAGGCTATCCTTTACCTTTGCTTTTCCGCCTTGGCTTGGCTTATAATTTCTTGGAGGATGAGAATAATATGCTGACGGTAAACTTAGATGGTATTCAGCCGAATGACGCAAGAGAAATGGGAGCATTTGGACTGGAATATTCCTATAAGAAAACCTTTTTTGCCCGGTTGGGATATCAGTTTTGCAGTCAGGAAGGCTTTGCCGGAAGAACGGGATTAGGATGGGATAGATATAGTCGTTTGACCGCAGGAGCAGGGTTAGTCTATAAGCTCAGCTCTAAATTCAATGCTAAATTCGACTATGCTTTTGCTGATTTTGGATTACTGGAAAGTGTGCATCGCTTCACCCTCGGATTAGGCTTCTAAGAGCATATTCCTTTAAAAACGCTGGCTTTATTTAAAAGCCAGCGTTTTTTTATGCTCATCTTTGGATAAAATCTTTAGTTTTTAAAGACAGAGATGCCTGGCTTTTGTAACTGCAACTTAAAACCAGGAAAAGCTATCCTTTTAAAAAACTGTTTCAATTTCCTTGACAACTTACTCTAAATTCAATATATAATCTTAACCCTATACAGGGAAATAGATTCAATGAAAAAATCTTGTGAAAATATCTTGAACCGACCAGCATATTTAGAAGTTAATTTGGAAGCTTTAGCTTTTAATGTGCGCAATATCAAAAGTAAATTAGGTAATAGGGTTGAGCTCTTAGCGGTGGTGAAAGCAGATGCATACGGTCACGGAGCTTATGAGGTCTCAAAAGCAGTTTTGAAGAATGGAGCAGGTTGCTTAGGGGTGGCTCTCCTGGAAGAGGGGATGGAGTTAAGGGAGAAAGGGATTAAAGCACCTATTCTGATTTTATATCCGGAATTTTATGGCAGAGAAAAAAGGATAATAGAATATAACTTACAATCTGTGGTTACTGACTTTGATTTTGTCAGTAACCTTCATAGAGAGGCAAATAAACAAAAAAGAGTCGCAGAGGTCTATCTCAAAATCGATACCGGGATGCGCAGGTATGGGATAGAACCTGCTCTGGCTTTAGATTTTGTCAAAAAAATAAAAAAGCTAAAAAATATCAAGCTCAAAGGGGTTCTGTCTCAATTTTCTACTACTGAGGATAAGGATAAGGATTTTGCAGAAATTCAGCTTTATCTCTTTAAGAAGACTGTAAAACAGTTAGAGGAACAAAACGGTGATCGGCTTATCAGGTCTATTGCCAACTCCGCTGCGCTCTTGGAGCTACCTCAAAGCTATTTTGACCAGGTCAGGGTGGGTATTTTGATCTATGGTATCTATCCCTCTCCAGAGCTACCTAAAAAAGTGAAAGTTAAGCCGGTGATGAGTCTAAAGAGCAAGATCCTTCAAATAAGGGAAGTAGATAAGGGAGTCGCAGTAGGTTATGGCAGGAGCTTTATCACCAAAAGGAGGACCAAAATCGGAACCATCCCCTTAGGATATGCGGATGGCTATCCCCGGCTTCTTTCCAATCGGGGTGAGGTTTTAGTAAAAGGTAAAAGAGCTCCGATTATCGGCAGGGTCTGTATGGATGCTTTTATGGTGGATTTGACTTTTATTCCCAAGATCAAAATCGGTGAAGAGGTAGTTCTTTTAGGTAAACAGGGCAAAGGTAAAATCGATGCTCACCAGATAGGGGAATGGGCCCAAAGCTTAAGTTATGAGACAATCTCCAGAATGGGTAAGAGGCTGCCCCGGGTTTACTTAGAATAAAGTAAGAAGGGAGAGGTAAGAAGAGAGAAAAACTTCGTAGCGTCGGGTCTCCTGACCCGACGGAGTGGAATAGGAGAAAGGAAGAGATGATTTTAGAATATGAGTCTTTTGAGTTGAAATTAAAAGACCCTTTTACCATCTCCCGTGGTTCTCTTGAGTCTAAAAAGGTAATATATGTAAAGATAGATGAGGGAATAGGTGAAGCCTCACCCTCCTCCTATTATGGGGAAAACGAAGGGACAGTAAAAGCTATCCTGGAAACTCTTAAAGATGAATTTTCCGAATTTGTCATCAAGACCCAAAATCGGGGATCCAGAGGAAAAGATGACCCTCTGGAGATAGAGGCTATCTTGGAGAAGATTAATAGTAAAATAGGGGGTAACTTTTCAGCCAAGGCAGGAATAGATCTGGCACTATATGATCTTATAGGTAAAAGATTGAACCTACCGGTTTACAGGTTATTGGGAATTAAAAAAAAGGGGATAACCACTTCATATACTATCGGATTGGATACTGTAAAGAGGATGCAGGAGAAATTAAAAGAGGCTTCTAAGTTTTCAGTATATAAGGTAAAGGTAGGGGTGGAAAATGATTTAAAGATGGTTGAGGGGATAAGGGAGATTACATATAAAAAATTGAGGTTAGATGCTAACTGCGGCTGGAGCACCAAAGAGGCTTTGAAAAAGCTAAAAATTTTAGAAAAATTCGAGATAGAGTTAATTGAGCAGCCGATTCCACCGGGGAATTTAGAGGATTTAAAAATAATCCGGGAGAATACGGATATACCTGTTTTTGTGGATGAGGGGGTGATGTGTGCGAAGGATATCCCTCAATACAGGGGTATAGTAGATGGGATAAATATCAAATTGATGAAGTGCGGAGGAATAAGGGAAGCACTTAAGATGATTCACACTGCCAGGGCTTGCAATTTAAAAGTTATGTTAGGCTGTATGATCGAAAGCTCTGTGGGGATTTCTGCGGCTGCCCAGATAGCTCCCCGGGTGGATTATGTGGATTTAGACGGCAACCTTTTGATCTCCAATGACCCTTATTCTGGAGTTGAATTAAAAGGTGGCAAATGGATTTTACAGGATTTA
>Ga0209979_1001715_pt1 | contig 23104 bp, 21 predicted proteins | sample AnhtaG_FD_183114 | JGI IMG/M metagenome (GOLD analysis project Ga0209979, IMG submission 183114) | Deep subsurface microbial communities from Anholt, Denmark to uncover new lineages of life (NeLLi) - Anholt_01485 metaG (SPAdes) (version 2) | ecosystem: Environmental > Aquatic > Marine > Oceanic...
ACTACCTGACTCCGGCCGAGTTTGCCAGAAGATACTACGAAAAGAATCAAGCAGAAGAAGCTGGACAATCAAGGGTAAAGGCAGGAAGTCTCTCATTGTAGGTGGTACTAAAAATGGGGGCACCCCAAAAGTATGAGAGATAAACAAAGGAGGTAATGATGAAATTCGGTTGGAAGACTAAACTGGGGTTAATCCTAATCATGGTATCTTTGGCTTTCTACTTTTTACACTACATAGTTTTCGAAGATGCTCCGCTTATCCTAAATTCAGTATTAATGTCATTTGGCTTTGTACCAGTTTGGATTATAGTGTTCACGCTAATTTTAAACCAGTTACTTACTCGTAGGGAAAAGCAGGCTAGACTCTCAAAGCTAAATATGCTCATAGGCTGTTTCTTCAGTGAATGTGGAACACCTTTAATGAGATCCTTACCTGATTTTGATCCCAACAGGGATCAACTTGGTAAATATCTCACTTTAACGGATCAATGGTCTAGAAAAGAGTTTAGGGCTGCATACAGATATGTGAGGACTTTCAACTATTCAATCACAATCAAAATAGATAAGCTAGAAGAACTAAAGAGATTCTTGCTAGAAAAAAGAACATTCCTACTGTGGTTACTGGATAATCCCAGTTTACTTGAACACGAATCCTTTAGTGACTTGATGATGGCAATATTCCACCTAACAGATGAACTAAGCTACAGAAGCGATTTGAAAAACCTGCCTAACACAGACTATGCACACCTAATCACTGATATTAAAAGAGTGTACGCTTCATTAATGCCTGAATGGATAGAATATATGCAATACCAAAAAGTCAGCTATCCTTATTTCTATTCCCTTTCTATGAGAATAAATCCTCTTAGCCCTAATCCGTCTCCAGTAGTCACCTAATAGAATGGGGGAGTGCATTTGGGATAAAATTGGCGGTACAAAAGTAGCGGAGACATCGGGATGCATGTTAACCAACTAGTAGATCCTAACTACGTCTACATGTAGACTTGGGATTAACATTCGGAGCACTAACAGCATTCGGCATAGTCTTCTTCATATGGAGAGCTCCAAGGTTAGTCTCACTTGAAGCCATAGTAGTCGATGCACTGCGCCATTTTGATGATAAATGGATGAGTGTTGTGCGAGAGGATTGGCACCGACCAGTGATGCAATTGAATCTACGTGTCGGGCAAGACCCGCTAGTGATAGTAGAGAGGATTATAGCCAAATCTATTGAGTCTGGTGATAACTTGTCCTTTACTTCTGGGTTGGTGTTACTTAGAGAACGGTGTCAACAGGTGGTGAGACCTGACCATATGGTAGAGTTCGATGCATATTTGCACCACCACTTCCGAAGTGTGGTCAGAATAGCAGGGAAACACGCTGATAGCCGCTCATTACAGCAATTGATTCAGTTCATAAGGGAACTCGGGGCACCATCAGATGAGGCTATATTGAAAAGTAAAATAAGCGGATTCGACCCTCCAGCAGGAGAGATGTTAGTGAGAGAGATAATCCGTGAGGCCATAACTGAGAGATTGGTGGAGCCAGTTCATTTGGCTCTTGCAGTAGTTGAGGAAGGGTCAGATGCTGTACTGAGAACCTTACCAGCTGGGGATGAGACCTGGATGTATAATCCTAAACAGAGGGAGCTCCGCTTATTGGACGATGAAAGGTTTAGGGCTAATGATTTAAGGATAGATGCTTACGAAGAGCAGTATCCGAGATATTTAGGGGAAATAGGTGAATCAGCAATAAAGTCAGGATTGAGAGAAACGGGATGGGCAGTATCCCATAGTATTAGCATGATAATGCTTCAAATTCATCAGCATGCTAAGGGTTTACGGCTGAAGCAGATATTGCTACGACAATGTACATTTTCTCTGTGGCAAATGTCAGAAGCCGCATGTGAGGCTAAAATGGTTAGGTCAATGACCCTATCTATGCTTCGATTCTTGGCTGAAGAACTAGACAAAGATTCAGAAGAAGAAATCGCTTGGCTTCTTGTTAATGATGTCGAGGGAATTCTGTTGGAACAGGCAAGGATTGGGGTTTTGGATACCATGACGGTTATCGACATAGCCATGCTTGGTTTGCAAATTGTAAGGAAATTCACAAAACCTGCAATTAAACTCATAGAATTGATGGGCAAAGCATCTGAATTCGTGAAAAGCCTTACCAACTTCAGCGAGAATAGAGAATTGCAGCATACATACAGGGAGTTAATATTACGCATCAGGCAACAACGTGATATCGCCACCAGTGACAACATAGAAGATATAAACACAACAGTCAAGTCCACATTGGAAAGCCTGGGCGAGCCTGAGTTTGAAGAAAGACGGCAATCTTGAGGCAGCATAGACACTCAGTTCGAGTCACTGGGTAACGGTATCTCAGCACACAAAAAATCATAAAGTGTAATTTAGGGAGACTATTGACATTCCAGCAGGGAATGGTCTATTCTCCGTACAAAAAGGGAGGTATATAAATGCAAGCATACTGTGTGAAATGCCGTGTCAAAAGGGAAATGAAAGACGCTAAGGCCATAACTATGAAGAATGGTAAGCCGGCGACCCAGGGCATATGCCCGACATGTGGGACAAAGATGTTCAGAATTGGAAGAAGTTAAGGCCAGTATTGGAGCATCAGGATTACTCCGGAGGCTGGGTATGCATGTGCAAAGACCCCGCCCTTTCATTAACTATTAATATTTTGGACAAAATTTACTTGTCCCTACTGGCCACAATAACCGTAACAGCATAGGTTCCACAGGTATTAAGAAGTAACCCAGATAGCAATATACCCTTTTCTGGAGATACGGTCTGGCAGCTAAAGACATAAGCAGGCTGTTCGGGGGTGATAAAGAAAAAGTAATGCTGGCTTGTCCTGCCTTTATTTGTTTATATACCTGCTCCACGGCCTAGCTGACCGCCATCTATGTAGACTGTCTGTCCGTTCATAAAGTTAGACGCTTCTGAGGCGAGATAGAGTGCCAACAGTGCTATTTCTCGCGGCTCACCCATTCGCCCTGCGGGAATTGCGTCAAGAACTACCTTTGCTACCGCGGGGTCCTTCATATATTGTGCCATCATCTCGGTATTCGTGTCACCAGGGCCAATAGCATTTACACAGATGTTAAACGGAGCCCACTCTGAAGCCAGACATCGAGTAAACATACTCAATGCCGCTTTACTAACACAATAGGGAGCACTGTAGGTAGTGCCCAGTTCAGCACTATTGGAGCTGATATTGATGACCTTGCCCTTCTTCTGCCTCAGCATGTGAGGCCCAACTGCCTGGACAAAGAGAAAGGCACCGGTTAAGTTGGTGTCTATAACCTGGTGCCACTCTTCCGGGGTTAATTGCTTATCCCAATTATCTCCTGCCAGCTCCCATCCAAAGAACTTTGCTCCGGGAATGAAAGCAACCGGCTTCATCGGGGTGTCAATGCCGGCATTATTGACCAGGATATCAATCCTGCCAAAGTGTAAAAGGGTCTGCTCCACTGCCTCTTTTACCTGGTCCTCCTTAGTTACATCTGTAGGTACAGCCAGAGCCTTTCGTCCCAACTGACGGATCTCTTCAGCTGTTTGCTCTATCTGCTTTGTGCTGCGGGCAACCACTGTAATATCTGCCCCAGCCTCAGCCATGGTCAAAGCAATAGCCTTACCAATACCCCGCCCGGCTCCAGTAACAATCGCTACCTTACCGTCAACACTGAAATCCCTGGGAATCACCTTAAATGTTCCCTCCCTTTTCCCAGTGCACCGTTCCTCACCGCAGCCACAGAGGCGATAATATTCCGAGAGAGCCTCCTCAATCCTCGGCAATACTTTGCCCTCTCTGGAAGACTGCCTGCACTCGCTGCTACATCCTATGTTTAGCCTCTGCTGTTAACCACCGGCCACCAAGGGGAAAATGGCTATCTTATCCCCATCTGTTACCCAGGCATCTTTAGTACACTTCACACCGTTTATGGCAACAAATGCCACTGCCTCTTCGGGAATATGCAGCCTAGCAAGAATTTCCCTTACCTTCACTCTTTTCCGTGGGAACGCTACCGGGGCACCATCTCCCTTGTCCACGCCCTCCTCAATAGAGTGTGAAGACAGCGCTCCATACGTGCGAACCCAGACGACCACCATTTACTACCCCCTACATTTCTAATTCTTTTAGCTTCTCTGGTGTAGGAACTCCTTCACTATCCCAACCACGAAGTTGATAGTACTCCCGCAGCATAGAGTCAAACTGCTCACGTGGCAGCACTCGCCCAGCGGGAGTGCCAGACTTCAACGGGTCTTTAAAGATCCGGGCAGGCAGAGAATCATCGGCTACCTTAAAGCCTTCCCTAACATTGAACAGTCTGAGTAGATTCCAGACACGTTCTCCCGCTTTTTCAAGGTTAGCAGTAGGAACCTCACGGCCAAGCACGCAGGATACCATTTCACTCATGGTATCCATACTAAGTGCCCAGAAATCGCACAGAATAAGGGAAAACTTGATGGCATTATAGTGCTGTCCAGTTATCACCAGTTGGGCCTTTCCTTCGATGGTAAATGGGTCAAGGTCACCAAAAGCCTCATCAGCGACAGGCCAGGCACTCATATGACAGCCACCGCGGCTGGCAGTAGCGTAAGCCAGACCCATCGCCCACGAACCTCGCGGGTCGTAGCCGGGCAATTCTAATCCCTTCACTTGCATAGCAAATTCAGCACCGCCGTATGTCTTAGCTAGCTGCTTCACCCCGCGGCTTAACTCCTTCCCTACCCCTTTCCGGTAGGCAACCAGCCTGGGCATCTTCAGATAAGTCTCTACATCGCCAAATCGTATGCCAAAGTCTTTCATCCCCCTTTCCGTCATCTCCATGGCAAAGCCCAGCACGTTGCCCAAAGAGATTGTATCCATCCCCAAGTCATCGCAATCAGCGTTGAATTTGGCTATTGCCCTTAAATCATCCACTCCGCAGTTAGCCCCAGCTAATGCCAGGGTTTCGTACTCCGGCCCCTCCACGGTAATATCTTCTACACATAAGTAATTTCCACAACCTAGGGCACAAGCAAAGCAGGCCTTTTTATGCGGTCGAAGCTTCTGGATACTATCAGCATTAATTTTTTGGGCACCCGCAAATACACCATCCTGATAGTTTCTGGTCGGGAAAACCCCAGAAGAATTGCTCATCTCAACAATCGACGGTGTGCCTTCAACATGAGCCCAAAGATTGGTATCGGTTAGTACATCCTCCCGTATCGCCTTTTTAGCTAACTCCAAAAGGCGCGGCATGTCAAAGACAGTTACATCCTTACCCCCGGAACAAACAACGGCCTTCAATCTCTTGCTTCCCATAACGGAACCGATACCACCACGACCTGCCTGGCGGTAATATTCCGAGCCGATACAGGCAAATCGGATTAGATTTTCGCCAGCGGGACCAATACTTAACACCACTGCTCCCATCCCATGCTCTTCGTGTAGTTGCGACTCGGTTTCAAAAATACCCTTGCTCCAAAGATGACTGGCATCATGGATTTCCACTTTTTCGTTGTCAATTGATAGATAAACCGGCTTCTCAGCCTGCCCTTCGATAATCAACATATCGTAGCCAGCAAACTTAAGCTGCGGGGCAAAACAGCCCCCGATAGAGCAGTCAAGTATCATCCCCGTGGCTGGTGATTTGGTAGTAATAGCCAACTTGCCCGAGCACGGTACAATTGTTCCCGTAAAAGGCCCCGTGGCCAGAATAAGTTCATTATCCGCCGATAGCGGATCAATACCCCCTTCAAGTTCCTCATATAGGTATTTTGCCCCTAAACCTCGACCCCCAAAATATTTTTCAGTCCAGCTCTTATTTAAAGGCTCCTTCGCCACACTTCCGGTACTAAGATTGACACGAAGCACTTCCCATCTGTAACTCATGCTACATCCTCCTCTTTATGGATTGCTTCATGAGGGCACCACTCAACGCAGTAAGGGTTGCCCTCACAAAAGTTAGGAATCGCCGCCGTCCCCTCGCTATTCAAAAAGACTACCCCCTCGGGGCAAACATCAACACAATCCCCACAGCCAGTGCAGAGCCCATCATCAATAACAAGCCATTTACCGTTAAAAGTTATGGCTTCTACAGGACAGGTCTCTACGCACTTCAGACACAAGGTGCAAGACTTTAGCCTTGTTTCCCTACCCGTCTCCGTGTACTGGTCGATTATCTTTAGATGCGCCTTCTTGGGATTAAAAACCCCTTGATGTTTAGCTGAACAAGCTAACTCACATAACTTGCATCCTGTGCACTTTTCTGAGTCCAATATTAGTTTCATGTTTCCTCCACCTTCGCGGCTTAACATTACTGCTACAGCACGATCTTTCTGCTTATTGTTAATATCCACACCTACCTTATGTTTCACCTCCTATCTACCCTGTTTTTGCCGGCCTGCTGGGCACAGCCCACGCTACCCTTTCCGACCAGCCACTCCCCCGAAGATCTGGTAAATCACCTTCAGGGCAGCCCAGCAGGTGATATTGGCGCAGTCAAGGGGAGGTGAGACTTCCACGATATCCACCGCCTTCACTGGCAAGTGAGTTATAATCTCCTTGACCAATTCCATTAACTCCCGCGTGCTCAGGCCGCCACCCTCAGGAGTGCCAGTGCCAGGGGCGAAGGCAGGATCCAGCACATCAATATCAATGGAGAAATAAATAGACCGGTAGCCCCTGTAGCGCTCGTCGATCACCGTGCTTGTATGTGCCAGCCCCTGGCGATAAATCTCCCTGGCGCTGATCACCCGCATTGTCGGATTCTTAGCTAAGAACTCCAGCTCACCCTCCAAATAAGAACGGATCCCGACAAAGGTTAGCCCGGTTGGTTCCACATTAGGCAGCTCTAGAGCACGGCGCTGGGTGCAAGCGTGGGACCAGCGATGCTCATCGTATTCATCCGCAAGGTCACAGTGAGAGTCAAAGTGGATGACACCAACCTTTTCATTGGCATAAGCCTGTGCGAAGGCTGTTTCTAGCGGGATGGTGACAAAGTGGTCACCCCCCAGAAAAAGGCAAAACTTCTCTTTAGTGATCAAGCTGTAAGCTCGCTGTTTTACCTCATCGAAATACTTTTCCCAATTCAGATGAGCAGGAACATTTCCATCATCCCATACCTTTAGTTTACTAAGAATCATGCCCTCTTCGGTGACAGGTGGTAAAATTCGTGATAGTTCCCGCAAGCGGTCAGGGGCCATAGCCGCACCCCTACTGGCACTGACGGCGCCATCAAAGGGAATACCCATAATGACTACATCGGCTTCATCAACGCTGCCAGCAGTGAGACCTTCCCAGGGCAATCTCTCTTTCATTTAACGTACCCCTAAGACTCCTACGGTGACCATCCCCCCTTAACTTTAATACTAACTGAATTTTTTTGATACCTCGGCAAAAACCTTGTCGAGAGTCTCCAAGACCTTGTCAAGTTCAGCCTTAGTTATTGTCAGTGGCGGCTCAATACGTAGCGTCTTGGCGTTTATCAAGGTCCCGGCTACCAGAATACCACGTTCAAAGAGACCTTTAGCCACCTCATAACCGGCTTCGTTGGAGTTGAACTCCATCCCGATTAGCAAACCACGACCACGTCCCTCCATACAAATATTTTTATACTTGTTCATCAGGTCAACCAACTTAGGAATAAAATAGTTGCCTTTTTCGGCAGCTTGCTCGGGTAACCGCTCTTCTAGAGTAACATTAATAGCAGCAATGGCCGCAGCACAAGCAATCGGGTTGCCACCAAAGGTCGTGGTATGCAGGAACGGGTTGGGGATCATCTCTTCCCAAATCTCCTTAGTGGAGATAAAAGCACCAATGGGCATTATGGCACCTCCGAACGCTTTACCCAGGGCCATTATGTCGGGGACAACACCATAATGTTCTATACCGAACATCTTGCCCGTCCGGCCCATGCCGGTTTGTATTTCATCAGCAATAAGAAGAACCCCATAGCGGTCACAGATCTCACGAACCTGAGGAAAATAATTGTCGGGTGGAATAATTACTCCCCCTTCACCCTGGATGGGCTCTAAAATCACCGCGGCGATATCCTCTCCGGAAAATGCAGCACTGGATATCTCTTTCTCCAAAGCCTCGGCATCACCATAGGGAACATGTCTAAAGCCAGGAATTAGAGGGAGAAAGGGCTTGCGGAAAACAGCTTTAGAAGTGGCACTAAGAGAACCCATAGATTTCCCATGGAATGCTCCGATGGCAGCAATAAAACCAGAACGCTTGGTATGCAAGCGGGCCAGCTTCAATGCTCCTTCAACAGATTCTGTACCGCTGTTAGTGAAAAAACTGTATTGCAAATCTCCGGGGGTAATCATAGCCACTAGCTTAGCTAACATGGCACGCAGCGGGTCCAGAAGCTCCTGGCTATGCAGGGCTTGACGCTTCAGTTGGTTCATAACCGCTGCCATGACTTTGGGGTGGCGGTGACCAACATTATAGATACCGTACCCACCCAGGCAGTCAATGAAGTCTTTCCCATATATATCGGTAAAGTGGACGCCAGAATCTTTCCATTCCACGGCAGTGTAGTCTGTGGAGACTGATTTCCTGTATTCGAGAAAGCCGGGATTTACATTGTCACGGAAGCCGCTAACAGACTCACGCACAACCCAATCCTTCTCCTCCTTGGTCAGCTCTTCCTTGGCGATAAGCTCAAGGTATTTCCTGGACTGTTCAATTACTGCATCATAGCTAACACTCATCGTTAAAATCCTCCTTTCTTTATGGTTGATTCTAATACTTAAACCTTAAACTAGCTACTCTTCCATTTATTCACCCTCCGAATATGAGGTGGGGAAGCCAGAGGACTATCTGCGGGAATACCATAATGGTAGCCAGCCCAAGCCCCTGAATCATCACGAAGGGTATAACTGAACGGTAGATGTCTCCCATACTTATATCAGGCGGACACACCCCCTTCATCAGGAACAGGCAGTAGCCGAAGGGGGGTGTTAAATAGGCCATCTGCATATTTACGAGGTAAAGGACCCCGAACCATACCGGGTCAAAGCCCAGTTCCCTGATTATAGGGATGTAGATAGGCATGGTGATGAACAGGATAGCGGTATCGTCCAGAAACATCCCCAAGATGAAGAAGGTGCACTGTATCAGTATAAGAACGCCCCAGGGCCCTATTGGCAGGGTGGTCATCATTGTCTGCACTATTTCCCTGGCTCCCAGGGCATCATAGATTTTGCCAAAGGTCAGTGCCGCCATGAATATCCACATCATCATGGTGGTGAGCCTTACGCTGGTTAGGAGTGAGTCTTGAACAATCTTTAGGTTGAGCCGGCGCTTGATGGCAACCGCTACTATGCTACCCAGGGCGCCTACCGCTGAAGCCTCTACCGGGGTGGTTAGTCCCCCAATAATTGACCCCGTGACCATCAGGATGATGACTCCAGGGAGAATTAGACCCCTGAGGCTCTTTACCTTTACTCCCCAAGAAGGTCTGTCTGCTTTTGGTATAGAAGGAGCTATCTGCGGCTGAATTTTGCTTCTCACCACTATATAGGTAATAAACAGGGTAGAAAGCAGGAGTCCGGGGAAAAGTCCTCCAGCGAAGAGCATGCCTACCGACTGCTTGGCGATGACGGCATAGAGGATGGCAATGATGCTGGGTGGGATGAGAAACCCCAGCGCCGCCCCCGCCTGGATGCACCCTATGGCTATAGACTTGTGATATCCTCGCTTGCGCATCAGGGGCAAAGCGATGCTCCCCATAGTCAGGGTGGCCGGTTCCTCAGAACCAACGATAGCGGCAAATACCGTGGCAACCCCTACTGTAGCTGCTGACAGAGAGCCCGGTATAGGCGCTAACCAGTACTGAAAGGCAGTATAGAGGTCATCGGCTATGTCTGAATAGTACATCATCATCCCCATAAATAAAAACAGGGGGACGCATACCAGAAGGGTGTATTTCACTATGCCAACGGCTCCGAGAAGTGCCATACTGACAGACTCAGGTCCCCATAGCCAGAAGGCAAGCGCCAAACTCAGACCACCCAGGCCGAAGGCTATAGGTAGCCCGGTCACCAGAATCAGCAGCATGCCACCGAAAAAAATTACTGAAATCCACTCAATACTCATTCTAGCGGTCTCCCAGTGATGGCTATATAGAGGTCACGGATATACTTAGCGATACCGGCCAGCAGGATGAGGCCGGCTCCGGCAGGTATCATTGCCTTAAATGGCCACAGAATGGGTTTCCAGAGCGTTCTGGAGCGGTCTTGCCTGGTAAAGGACAACCAGAAATAGTCCCACCCGTATATCAGTATCAGACTACAGTAAAAGAAGAAAAGCGTGTAGGTAACCAGGTCAAGAATGGCCTGCTTCCTGGGGGTAAGGCGCCGATAGAAAACATCCATACGGACATGGGCGTTTTGTAAAAGAACGTAGCCTCCAGCCAGCAACCAGAAGGGGGCAAGAAGCAGTCCACCCAGCTCATAAGCCCAGATAGTAGGGGCGTCGAAGAAATACCTCATTACCACGTCATAGATCGTAGTCGACATGGTAATTATGACTATCCAGCTAACAGTTTTCGCAATAATTTCATTGAAGCCATCAACACGCTGAACAGCAAGCCTCAGCCATTTCATTGTTTAGCTCTCACCTGTAGTTATTTGCCCGAAAATCCCATGCAAAAGCACCTTAGGTATTACAGCGTAATACTAATCTAACAGCCTCAAGTTAAACAGTCTCTACTATGAAGGGGGTGAGGGGAAACCCTCACCCCCTAACTACCTTTGCCTCAGTCTATGCGTCCGAAAGTCTTCAATGCCTCAAGACATATGTTGGCTGCCCTCTCGCACCTTGGGGACATGGCGGCGTAGTCCTCTTCCAACCACTCCAATGCCTTCTGAAAGATGGCTTCCACATCTTCGTCAGGTAATGTACATACCTTAACACCAGCATCTTTCATCATCGCCAAGGACGTTGCTTCTCCCTCGGCATAAAAAGCTCTCATATATATGCCGTTAGCCCTGACACCCTCCCTAAGAATCGCTTGCAGGTCAGAAGGCAGCTCGTTCCACAGGTCCATATTTATGAAGTAAAACGGGAACCAAGAGATCTGATGGTGCGGCTCTACAAAATACTTAGCGACCTCGTGGAACCCCATGTCTCCCATAGCTTTTGCCCCACCATACTCAACCCCATCAAGAACACCCAAAGCCAGCGAAGTGTAGATCTCCTCGGGTCCCATGTAAGTTGCTGATGCGCCTGCCAGCTCAGCCAAAATAGAAGCATAGGGATCCAGAACGTTTATCACTGTCCCTTTCATGTCAGCCAAGCTTTTAATCTCCCTGGTGAACATGAGAGCACCATAGTCATCTGGCTGGAACTCGATGACATGATAACCAAACACCTCCTCAAGAGCTTCACCGTATATGTCTCCGATGCCGTATTCGTAGATAACAGCCATTTCCTCATCTAGTGTTCTCCACAAATAAGGCGTTGATTCGAGGAAACCTTCGGGAACCACGCCTTCATAATAATCTGGATGGGTATGTCCCATGTCAAGCACCCCCGCCGCTACAGCATCCGAGAGTTCATCCCAAGTTACTATTTCACCGTCGGAGAATACAGTGATGTCAATCCGCCCACCACTCATCTCTCTGATAATATCGGCATACTGTTCAAAGAAGTGGTTTTCGGCGGCACCCCAGGAATGTTGCATCCTCATCTCGAATACCTCCGCAGCCGGGGGCGGAGTCGGCGTTGGTGTTGGTGTCGGTGTCGGAGTTGGCGTTGGCGTTGGCGTTGGTGTAGGTGTAGGAGTTGGTGTCGGTGTTGGTGCGGCACAGCCAAAACCGGCGATGAGCAGACTCAGAACTACAAACAAACTTATTGCCAACCATATTCCTTTCTTCATGACTTTTCCCCCTTTCTTGCTAATCGTCTATAGTTTTTACTCACTTTCTTGATCAGTAAAGCATTGGCATGACCTCCTTTCTAGCATTTCGTACCAGATAGATACCCAATAGAAAATTTAAAAGGACACCAGCCACCGCCACATTAGCTAATGGTCATAGTGCCCTTCACTCATCTCTCCAGCCTCCTACGAAACCACTACGATTTGACTACAGTAGTAGGCCATGAATTCATGTATGAATAAACAACTTTATGGTTTGCATTGTAATAGTTCATACTTGAATTGTCAATACCCCAAATAAAGGGACCATTCGATGCCGTTGACAGCAACCTTTGAATTGCCCTATGCTATTCTCTTGGGTATCTGACCAAGGCCAGTTACAAGAATCACCAGGGGGTAGACAAATTGACAATAGATATAGACCATGAGGACGCTGTTCTGAGAACATTTATACTATTCGTGCAGACTGCGCTAGCCCTGCTAAAAAATGAGGCTTACTTGAGACAGCAGCTTAGCTCACAACTTGCACAGCCAGCCCAGGTTCCTGAGACCGGAGCACTAGAAGGTGCTTTTCAAAGAGGCGTCACCTAGGTAGTTTCCTGTGTGGGGTCAGGTCTCATCGAAGAGCAGTTAATCATTCAAGGGCTAAAGGACACAAATAGAGACCAAAAAACTAGAAGCCGAAAACTGGCAGGCAAAAGAGGAGGCGCTTAGGAGAAAGTATGATGACTTAAAGGGAGCCCTTGGGGCAGTGCATGCCCTCCGCACCAGGGGCATCAAGGTAAGCCAAATAATTACCTGGCACCAAATTCTGAACCGATTTCAAACAGTGGAGCAATTTGACCAAAGTCTAGTGCAATATGGTGACGTAACCAAGCTGCTAAATGCGAGGAAAGAAGAAACTGAAAACTATGAGTTAAGACTAGCGAAAGCCCAAAGCCAGGTGGAAACTCTGGAGAAGGAGAGGGCTAAACTCGAGGGGGCAATTGACGCCATCAGATTAGCCGGGGTTAAGGAACTTAAAGCCATGACTGAGGAAGCTACAAAGCAGCTGAAGGCAGTGGCGGCTAGGGAGATAAGGGAAACCCAGGCTGTAGGCCGGGAAGTTAGAAGTGAGTTTAGTAACTTTTTTGCTCAGCTTGACGCCTTAGCTAAAAAGGTCTTTGAGATCGGGCAAGAGTTTGAAAGAATAAAGGAGAAGCTCAAGAAGTATGAAGGGGTTAAGGAAGCCCTTGAGTCTCACGCAGTCGCACCGAAACAGTAAAATGAGCGCGTTTCTAAATAGTCTTAAGGACAGGCTAACGGCAATGGAGCAAGAGATGCAAACCCTTCCTGGAGAGCTTGATTCCATTGTGACAGGTCTCGACCGGGGTAAATTGAGAAGCCTGCTCTTCCACCTTAATCAGGATTTTAACAAACTACTCGACGAACTTTTTGCTCCTCAGAGGAGTAGGGTATTGGCATCTCCCCTTGTAATAATGCCAGAGCCCCCTTTCTTCAGGCTAATAACTGGTGAGGACTTATCCAGGTGGTGAGCTGCTCATAAATTGGACGTACAGGTGGTAATAGGCAAGGGAAGGGTGGCAGTGATGGCTGCCTCCGAGGTTGCCAGCAAATGTAAAACGACAGTTTCCCAGATAATACTTGTTGCTCAACAACAAGGCTACATAGTTCTGAGCTGGGACGAATATCAAAAGCTATTGGATGAAATAGGTAAACTAATTGGTGAGGATGAGGAACAAGGTAGAATCACCGGGTTACCTTTGTCAACCACGACTCCAGAATAAGGCTACAAAGCTACTTACCTAGAATCTCTGCCTGAGGTAGGTCAGCGTAACCGGTGCAAGCCCAGCCAGCTCCGGGCTGCCTCCGCCCGCCATTTCTATCGGGAGGGGAAGAGATAACCTCACGACCCCAGTTTCCCCTGGCAGAGCCCGCCTGTCTAGAGTTATGCCAAATCTTTGCCACTGGGGACAACCCTATCAGGATGTATGCGGTCAAATGCTGGCCCATAAATTGAGAGCCTGACTCCCTTAGTCGGCATGAAGAAACCGTGCTCCATGCCCACTGGACAATAAACAAGGTGACCAGCTTTCACCTTGAAGTTCCTATCGCCTATGTAGACCCTACCTTCTCCTTCAAGTACATAGAGAAATTCGTCGTGTTCCTTGTGTAGATGAATGAAGGGTTCCACCTGGGGCTGAGCCTGCACCACCAGGGCAGTACAGTACTTGCCAGCCACTAAGAAAGTACGCGTCAGCTTCCTGTCATCAGGTATAGGATTGCTCTTTACTACTTCAGCTATGTTCCAGACATATTGCTGTTCTATCTTCTCACCTCCATCAATATTTATTTTATTTGGTCGTCCAGCCTCTAAGCTTATAGTAATCAGACAGCATCTTATTAAATTCGGCTCTCAGAAGCACTTTACCGCTGTCCATAAGTTTTTCTTCGAAGAACCTCTTTGGTAGAGTGTCGTCCTCCCTCTTCATTCCTTCGCGGAGGTTAAACTCTCTAGCCTTGTTTGTGATCTGTAGGGCTACCCTCTGTAGTTGCGTCTTGTCCAACTCCATTCCTGTGGTTGCATTTATAATCAGGGACAGTCTCTCCCAAGGGTACAGGTCCCTAAAAAACCTACACAGAATCAGGGAATCGAAAAGCGCATGTCTGTCCTCAAAGTCAATGAGTAGTTCCGCTTTGCCCTCAATTTGGTCTGGGGGTATCATTCCTGAAAGCTCCGCCTTATAAAAGGTGGCTCTTAAATGACAGGCTCCTCTATCTGAAGTGGCATATGTTAACCCCATTCCCTTTAAAACCCTGGGCTCATAACCTGGAGGCTCCAGCCCTTTAACATGGATAGCCAAGTCTTCCAGTCCCCACTCTTTGCTGGCGTATCTTATACCTTCAGCCAGAATAGCCCCAATCCCCTCTCTCTGAGCAGTCTTATTCAATAATTCGGCAATGCCATCGACATCACCATATTCAATCTTCTCTCCTATTGATTTTCTATGAGAAGCCTCTATGGTGAAGGCGGCAAGATTACCTGCTGTTATTGTGTCCATACCTAATCTATCGCATATGTCATTTAGGTAGGCAATTTCTGTAATATCATCTATCATACACTGCCCACCAAAAGTATTGATAGTCTCATATTCCGGCCCTTCAATTTTTAATCCTTTGTGTCTCCCTTCAATGACCTCTGATAATTTCCCGCAAGCCATAAAGCATTTTGGGCATGCCTTGGATTTGACCTTACATTTTGCTCGCAGTGCGTCTATAGTTAGGTTTTCCCACTTATCATAGGTTCCCGAAGACCAATACTTTGTTGGGAAGGCGCCGGCTTTATTTAGTATAGACACCATCTGGATTGTTCCTTCGACGAAATACTTCTTGACTCCAGGGTTTTCCCTGCCGATATCCTTTATTTCCTCCCAGAGTTTGTTAATCATATCGGGCTGGGCTACGTGCCTCCTTATGTTTCCATAAAAGGCTATACCCTTCACTTTCTTTGACCCCAGCACGGCTCCAGGCCCGGTCCTACCCAGTGACCTCCAGTAGTTGTTTTCAATTACGGCAAACCTTACCAATCTCTCCCCGGCTGGTCCGATAACGGCAATCCCGGCATCTCTTACCCCAACTTCCTGCCGAATGGCATCCTCAGTTTCATAGGTATCCTTGCCCCAGAGATGAGAGGCATCATGAAATATCACCTTTCCATTGGAAATCTCAAGATAAACAGGTTCCTCAGAAGCTCCCTTGATTACGATTGCATCGTAACCAGTCCGGCTTAGCGGCTCAGCAACGCTGCCTCCGGCGTAGGACTCGCAATAAAAACCGGTTAACGGTGACTTGGTAAATGCTCCATATCTGGATGACCCATAGACCTTTGTATCCGTCACCGGTCCGGTTGCAAAAATAATTACATTGTCTTCTGACAGAGGGTCAACACCGGCTTTTGTATTGTTCAGTAGAAGATGGGTAGCAAGCCCTTTACCACCCAAGAGCCTAGAATAAATCTCGTCATCAATGGGTTCTTCTTCAAATGACCTCTGGCTGAGATTGATGTGCAGTACTTTGTTATAAAACCCGTCCATTCTTCCTCCCTCTTTTCCTCATTTGAGAATTATCCCAGGTAACCATAGCGCTAGCTGAGGGAATATCATGACTAATGCCAAACCAACTATCTGAAGTGGGATAAAGGGCAGGATAGCACGCCAGACTTCCGTCATAGGTATGTTCTGACCAGAGACAACCCCCTTCATATAGAACAGCGCAAAGCCGTAAGGTGGTGTCAGGTAGGCTATCTGCAAATTAACCAGAAATAGAATTCCGAACCATAGGGGGTTAAAGCCTAAGGCGACGATTATGGGAGTATAGATGGGGGCTGCAATCAGGACGACAGCGTAATCATCCATAATCATCCCCAGGGCCATCAGGCTGAGCTGTATCATTATCAGGACAGCCCAAGGGCTTAGGACTGAAGCCATTACCATCTCCTTGACTAAACCTGCCGCTCCCATACCCATGTAAAAGCGAGTAAAGACCGCAGCTCCAACCAGAATCCACATAACCATGCCAGAAAGCCTTATGGTATCGTAGCAGGCCAATCTTATCATCGGCCAGTCAAGCTTGCGGTTTACGGCAGCACATATTAGCGCTCCCCCAACGCCTACAGCAGCCGCCTCGGTAGGAGTAGCCGCCCCCGAGAAAATTGAGCCTAACACCCCAACGATAAGGATAACGGGCAAAATTGAGCCCCTCAGGGCGACGAATTTCTCACGCCAGTTAACCCTCTCTTCAGGCGGCACAGCGGGGCCCATTTTCGGATTTCGAAGACATCTTACTCCTATGTAGGTTATATATAGAGTGGCCAGGATTAGCCCGGGTATGATTCCTCCAGCAAACATCTTCCCCACTGACAGCGCTGTAATGTGGGCAAAGAGTATCATCGGTATGCTGGGAGGAATAAGCGCTCCCAGCGCTCCTCCTGCCATGACAGAACCCATGGCTAATCGCCTGTCATATTTGCGTACCATCATAGCGGGAAGGGCTATGACGCCCATAGTAACGACACCAGCTCCGACTACGCCAACCATAGCTGCTATGGCGGTACATATCAACACAGTCCCCATTGCCAGGCCACCTTTCACCGGACCCATCCACTTGTGTATCATGTCATATGCCAAGTCAGCTACACCTGAATGCTGCAGTATGTTACCCAGCAAAATAAAAAGGGGAATGGCCACAATCACGAAATTCATCATTGAACCCCAGCAGGCGTGAACCACTGTCGAGAAGGCGGATGGACCCCATACGAAAAGGGCGAATATCATAGCGACGCCGCTCAGAGTGAACGCAACCGGTAGTCCCAGTACAAAAAAGAACAATATAGCAAGAACCAGAGCTAGAGTGAGTAATCCTATGCTCATTCTAGTTCCCTCCCGCGGATGACGAAGAAGAGGTCACGGGTGAATTTAACTATGCCCTGAAGAAGGAGTAAAAGGGCGGCTATGGGTATTATTGTTTTGATTGGATAGTAGGGAGGGTGCCACGGAGAGGAGGAAATTTCTAGCATCTTCCAAGAGTTTAGTGCAAAATCGGTACCGTGCCATAGTATCAAAATCATAACAAAGAAAAAGACCGGTGCGGTAATTAGGTCCAAAATGGCTTGCTTTCGGCGAGTTACACGCGAATAAAGTATGTCAAGATTAACATGTGCCTTGTGCAGGAGAACATAGGCGCCAGCCAGCATACAAGCCGCCCCAAACATAAACATGCCTAACTCATGAGCCCATGGGGTGGGCTTATTGAACACATACCTGGCTACCACTTCATATATTAGGGCAAGGGTCAAGATAAGGATGAGGAAACTCACTCCTTTTCCCATCTTGTCATTTATGGTGTCTATAATGCGACAAAAAGCTTTTACCCCTCTCACCGACTCCCCCCTGTACATTTTAGAGCAGCCGTAGCCACAATTTATGTGGTATCACTATCGGGAAAGGTTTTGAAGGGGTGGAGAGCCCCTTCAAAACCTTTCCCCCTTTGAACAAGAGCAGATAAGGTTGGTAAAAACTTAACCAAAATAGCCCAGGTCAGTCATATAACTCTTGAGTATGGCAATCATCTTGGCATTCACCGGGTCCTTGGCACCAATTTCATCCCACAAATCCACGGCTACCTCTCTGAATGCGACCACGTCCTCCGGGGATAGATAGGTCTTCTCACATCCCTCCGCTTGCATCTTTACCCAGCATTCCAAATCATAGTCAAATAAATCCAGCATTAAGAGACTATTCTCCCAGGATGCTGCGTAGAACATCTGCTGCAAGTCGTCGGGCAAGCTATTCCAGAAATCCATGTTTACCAGGTAGGGGCTTGAGCCGGTAGCCAGTATGTCTGGCATCAATATATACTTGGCAAACTCATAGAGTTTCAAGTCCCAATACTCGCTTATCCAGGGACCTACAGCGGCATCAATAGTGCCCAGTGACAGTGCCATATATAGTTCGGTATAAGGTACCACCACTATCGAAGCGTCGAATTTTGGAAAGAGGCCGGTCATGGCGCCCAAGGCCCTTAGCTTTAGCCCATCAAAATCATCCAGGCTACTGATGGGTTCCCTCGAAATGATTGGTGTGCCGGAACTAATACCCTCGGCTATCCATTTTACCCCGTAAGGACTGTAAACTTCCTTGTCAAGGATTTCACCCCATCCCTTTGTCCTAAACAGCAAGATCTGCTCGTATGGTTTTTCTATGCTTAACGGTAAACCCTGCTCAACTTCAGCCGGGGGCAGCGTCCCAAAATAATGTCCTGCCCAAGGGACGCCAAAGTCAATTAACCCTGTTCTTAATGCCTCAATCACATCATAACTGCCTACCAACTCGTCAGCAGCGGTGTATTCAATATCGAGTCGGCCGTTGGACATCCCCTCTAGTCTGTCACAGTAGGCTGGGTAAAGGACATCTCCGGCCCAAACCCCTCTAGGCGCATAACTGGCGAATTTAGCACTAAACACCTCCGCCGTCGGGGTTGGTGTTGGGGTTGGTGTTGGTGTTGGGGGCGGGGTAGGGGTTGGGGTAGGGGTTGGTGTTGGTGTTGGGGCAGCACAGCCTGCCGCGACCGGTAGCGCCAGCATCAGAGCTAGGCAGAGACTGCCAGTTAACATCAATATTCTTTTTCTCTTCACTTTAACATCCTCCTCAAAAGAATTTAGTCGGCCGGGGTTTAATCTAATCTACCTCATTTCTCACCTCCCTCTGGGAAGTTTTTCGGTTTGTCATAACAATAGCATCTTGTCATAATCAACCCTTGGTAAGCTAAACTCCCTTATTTGCTTCCTTTATAGCATCCTCCAGTATATCAAGTCCCTTTTCGAGTTCATCCTCTTTAATTACCAGTGGGAACATAAAGCGGATAACATTGTGAAGTGCCCCGCATGACATTATTATTAGACCGTGCTCATGGCATCTCCTGCTTATCTTGCCAGTCTCTACAGTGGCCGGCTCTTTTGTCTCTCTATCTTTTACGAATTCCACACCGATTGCGCATCCAAGACCTCTGACATCTCCTATGATGTCATATTTTTCTTTCATACCTTCGAGTCTACCTTTGGCAATCTTGCCTAATTCAACTGCCCTATCTAGTAGCTTATCCTGCTCAATTACCTCTATTACTTTTAAGCCAGCGACACAAGATAAGGGATTACCGCCATAGGTGCCACCTATCCCTCCTATATCAACCGAATCCATTATGTCCTTTCTACCTATTGTGGCAGATAATACTAATCCTCCCCCTAGGGTTTTTGCTGCTAGCAATATATCAGGGACGACATCAAAGTGTTCTATTGCCCACATTTTTCCTGTGCGTCCCATGCCACATTGTATTTCGTCAGCTATGAGTAGGATATCGTAATCGTCACATATCCTTCTTAATCCTTTTAAGAATTCTACTGGCGGTATAACGTAGCCCCCCTCTCCTAAAACCGGCTCCACGATGATTGCGGCAATCGCCTCAGCTGGCACATAAGTTCTGAAGCTATCCTCAATCACCTTAACGCAATACTTGCCATAATCGGCATCTGTTGTCTTAAAAGGAGCCCTATAAGTATAGGCATAAGGAAAGCGCTGGATGCCAGGGTCAAACGGGCCAAAACCATACTTGTAGTACTTTACTTGGCTTGTCAATCCCATGGTAAGTGAAGTTCTCCCATGAAACGCATGTTCGAATGAGATTATACCATACCTACCAGTATATCTTCTGGCTACTTTTACCCCATTCTCAACAGCCTCAGCTCCACTGTTTACCAATAAAACCTGCTTTGGAAAGTTACCCGGCGTGATCTCAGTGAGCTTTTTTGCCAACCTAACGTATGACTCATACATCAATACATTGAAACAGGTATGCAAATGCTTATCCGCCTGTTCTTTTATTGCTGAGACAACCTTATCATTACACTGTCCAATATTAAGAACTGAAATACCGGCAGCAAAATCGATATACTCGTTTCCATCCACATCTTCTACCAGAGCACCTTTACCTCTGGCAATAAAAATAGGGGCTATTTGAAATACACCTTTGGGAACATACTCATTTCTTAAGCTAAGTAATGCCGCTGATTTTTCCCCGGGTAAAGCTCTCTTTTCACCTACTTTCTTCCCCTTATCCATTTTAACTTCCTCCAAAGTTGTTATTTTAACTGAAGTCTAGACCTCACTTATGTATTTGTCAATACCCCGAATTGACTCATAATTAATGTTACCGAAAGTGGTATCGTTGCCTCAAAAAAGGTGTTATCTAAAGGAGGACAACATGACACGGGGCAGCATACAAGAATACACGGAGGCAGTTTGAGAGCGATATCTTCTGGCATCGAAGCAGGAGAAGGGCAAGATTTTGGACGAATTCACTAAGGTCAGTATCCATCTAACAAGAAAAGTATCTTTGGTGCCAGAGCACTGTCGGGACAAGGTCAGTTTTCTCCAATCCTTCACAAAGACTCATGCAAAACAAAGAAACAAATTTAGTAACGGCTGCTTCTTAGAGTTATAATTAAGCTGTATCCCCACGCCTTAGCCCCGTATCCACAAAGAGGAGAATAATGGCCTTGTTTCGGGAGCCCAGAAAACGGTCTCCGTTGGCGAAGTCATACTCACAAACCGCAATCAATTTCCTTAGCTCCTCTTGAGTGTAGGGCTCCACCGGCTTCTCCTTCGGCGGCTTTACCTTAATGTTGGCCAGAGGACTTTCCTCTATCAACCCCTCTGCTATCGCCCAATTGAACAAGTGCCTAAGGGTTCGGTAATAGCGCCAGCCACCAGTGGCTGAAGGTTCCCGGGAGGACTCGCAGCCATTGCCAGTAATACCCCAGCGATTGCTAGCTGTAGCAGCATAGGCCAGAAACTCTCGGGCCCTCCAACTATCAATGGCCCGGACATCGTCAGGCTACCCTTCCTGCTTGGCATACCATAGGAAACGGCGGAGATTGCCCTGGAGAAACGCGACAGTAGAGGGCGCCTTACCCTCTGTCTTCAAGGTGAGAATAAACCCCTGCACCAGGGCTGACGGGGATACTTGCGGCTTCTTTTTCCCCATCTCAATTTCGGGGCCAGCCGAAATATATTTTGCCCAGCACCAGGACTGAGGTCTGTCTTAGCTTTGTTTAGCTTGGAGCCGGGGCCCAATGATTGAGGTCTAAGACTATCTTCTGCTATCTATGGTGGGCCATTCTGGACTCGAACCAGAGACCTCAGTCTTATCAGGACTGACGCCTCTGGTTAACATTTTTATAACTCCTTTTTGGTGGGCTCGGTTGGACTCGAACCAACGACCCCTATCTTATCAGGATAGTGCTCTAACCAACTGAGCTACGAGCCCGATCATTCTTTATCTTCTCGACCTCACTCTTGGAGACAAATAGAATACCGCCGATTGTGTTAGCGAGGACGGTTCCTGCTTCAATCCAGCGGTACACAGTGGCGAAATGAACCCCAATCGCCTTTGCTGCTTGTGGGACCGTCATTAGATCCCCCGGTGAGATGGTGATTCTCCGCCCTTGCATTGCCATGCAAATAAGTTAGCATACTCAAAATGGCTTGTCAAGCTCCCCTATACTTAGGGGCAAAAAGATTAAAAAAAATTTCCGGGCCCGGGCGGCGCCGCCAGGGGGTCGGCAATCCCCGCGGACCTGGCGAGGTCCACCGGGGCGCCGGCGCCGGCAGCATAGACGGGAGGCTACAGCACAAGCCACAGAATCAAAATCTAGGCGCCTAAAAGGCTTTTTGTGGGGATGGGGGGGCCCCTAATATGCGTGTTTACCCTGTCCTGGGGGGCAATTTTGCCTCAATAATGCAGTCCTATATGGACTGGCGCCTTTTTATCCAGGGGGGTGAAAATGTCGCCCCGGGTTCTGGGTTAAAACCCGGGTAAGATTTTTTTACTGCCTGGCAGAGCCATCCTCATACCTCCGTATTCTCTGCGCCAGCGGTAATAGGTCTGTTCCGTGATTCCTAGCTTCCTGCTAGCTTCCATAGTGGTGGCTCCTTGGCTGATGAGGACTTCGACCTCCTGTAGCTTGTTGTTTACATAGTCACAATAACCACAAAACGGGATTGCCTTTTAGTCTTGTGATAAAGTGACTTTTTATAATAGCCTTCCCCTTGTGCTGAGACCGTTAAACTAGGTGTTAAACTCAGCCGTTAAATTTAACGCAGTTTAACGGGTTACCGTTAAACTTTTGTAGCTAGTTTAACGCTGTTTAACGGTCAAGAAATAATGTTATAATGTTTTTGAAATGAAGGATAGTGACTTACTCAAAATAGGCTTCTGGGGACTGCTTATCTATGGTCTAGTAAGACAGAATAGCCAGCTAGGTAACAATGTAAATTATGATAACGTAGGGCAGATTCCCCAATCTAGCCCCCATAGCTTAACCGCTGAGGAAATCAATAGCATTGTAGGCAAAGTTCGGGCTAATTGGACTTTCACACAACCCAGCCTTACCCCGTCACTAATAGAGACCAAGCCAGCCCCAGACCCCCAGACGATTGAGGCAGGAAACTGGCTAAGCAAAATCCAGCCCGCGTCGTCCTTCTGCAGGCAACAATCAAAGGAAGCACACTCATCATGCCCGAGACATGGGTTAACCTCATATTGGCTGAGGACAATCTTTTCCGTATGTGCCCCCAGTTTAGCC
>Ga0209979_1001717_pt1 | contig 23077 bp, 20 predicted proteins | sample AnhtaG_FD_183114 | JGI IMG/M metagenome (GOLD analysis project Ga0209979, IMG submission 183114) | Deep subsurface microbial communities from Anholt, Denmark to uncover new lineages of life (NeLLi) - Anholt_01485 metaG (SPAdes) (version 2) | ecosystem: Environmental > Aquatic > Marine > Oceanic...
TGGAACTTGAGCTTGGGTAAGTATCTTTTTGCCATTGGTACCTCCTCGTTTCTATTATGGATCATGTCCCTGAGGAGGTCAAGTTTTCACAATACTACTGAGTCCAACTTTTTGGGTAAATATCCGACCCTCTTTTGTCCGGTTATTGTGGAATGTCTGGAAGAAGATGGTCTGTACCTGGTGTCCTGCCCGTGGCTGCAGGGGTGCCGCGCCTGGAGAGAAACCCTGGATGAGGCCCTGAAGGGCATCCCAGGCAATATCCGGGCTACGCTTCAAGCCAGGGCAGAGAAGGGTCCGCCCCTGCCAGAGCCTCTGAAGGAGCTCGATCTGACTGGGCCTTTCACTCTGAGGCTGGCCTTGGCGTGAGATACCGGGAACTGGCCAAAGGATTGAGAGAGTTGGGATGTGAGTATTTGCGCCCAGGGGCGGTGATGGTCATGAGCGTGTTGATGGTGCCTGTCTTCTGGCTGCCGGAGAGCTTCGGCTACGCATCGCCGGAAGTGATGGCGCTGGGCATCGGTGGAGTAAGGGGGGTATCTTCATCCGGCACCTCACCCAACTGCACGTTTACGACCAGCGAGCCGCGGCTGAGTAGCTGGAACGTTGTCGGCGGCCGCTTTTTCATAGGTAGCGAAAGCCCGGTGGATATCTTTCCCGCCGGGCTCTCTTCCTTCTGACTCTTGCTGTAAATGCTGCTACCCATCGGCATGCCTCCTTTGCTCTGGTGGGTGTCTCCCTGCCGGTCCTGTCAGGTTCCGGCGGGGAGTTTTTGTTTCCACTAGAGTAGAGTCCCAGATCAACTGCTATTGACGAAACTGGGATAGCATAGTATAATAGAATCAACAACCAAAAAGAAAAGCCCCGACTGGTTTGATGCGAACCATTGAGGCACAGCCACGCCGCGGCGACAGCCTGGTAAGCGGCAGTGCAGCACAGAAGCCCGTCTCTCGCCAACAAGTCCCACCAATTTAGGGGAAAACTCCCAGGCAATCCTAGCTGGGTGACCCATCTGGCGGAGAATCGAAAAAGGTGTCGAGAGACCAAATGACACATGGTATACTATTTTGTGACACAGAGGAGGAAGCGTATATGGATCCACAACTGTCACTAGCCTTGTTACTTGAAGAAGCAGGTGTATTTGCCCAGATGGAATCCGATCACTCCGATACCGCCATTTACGGTATTACAGATGGTAAAGCAATTGGCACCTATTTCGAGCATAAGTTCCGGGCCTACCTGGCTGCGAAGTATTCCTACGAGCAAGGGAGTTCGGCAAGTGGGATAGATTTCCCTGGTCTGGGAGTCGATATGAAAGTCACTCGTACGACGCAGCCGCAGTCTTCATGCCCGTTCAGATCGGCCAGGCAGAAGATATACGGTTTAGGATATTCCTTGTTGGTGTTTGTGTACCAGAAGATTGATGATCCAGAGACTCAGACGGGCAGACTGAATATAGTCAACACGATCTTTGTAGACGAACGTCGAACGGCAGATTTCCAAACAACTGTGGGAATTCGGCAAATCCTGGAGAACGACGGCAACATTGATGACCTTGTGGCCTTCATGGAAGATAGACGCTTGCCAGTTGATGACATCCAAGCTTATAAGCTTGCCGAAGAGATTTTGGGGAATCCTCCAGGGATAGGCTACTTGACCATCTCCAATGCATTGCAATGGAGACTTCAATACCGTCGGGTGATTGAGAAAGCCGGTGAAATAGACGGGATAGTACGGATTCGTTGACCAAAATGTCTGCAAAGAGAAGCAAACAAAGAAAAGAATTCGGGGACTTCCAGACGCCAGTTGATCTGTCGGTCAGGATATGTGACTTCTTGCTCGACCAAGGGGTGAGACCGTCTTCTGTTGTTGAACCCACCTGTGGTGAAGGAAACCTGTTGCTGTCTGCCCTTGACCGGTTTACGTCAGTAACTACAGCGATAGGTGTGGACATTAATCCTGAGTACGTTGAACGCGTTCGGACCAGGTTGGCAGCAGGACCGCACTCTAACAGAGTTCGTGTCTTGCAAGGCGACTTCTTCAACCTAGATTGGGGACGATTACTGAAGGGCTTGGCTGATCCAATCCTTGTTATTGGTAATCCCCCTTGGGTAACTAGCTCCGAGTTGGCAAGCCTAAACAGCACAAATCTGCCCATAAAGACCAACCTTCAAGGGCTCTCAGGACTTGATGCCAGAACAGGCAAAAGCAACTTTGACATATCAGAATGGATGCTGATCCGTATTCTGGAGTCTCTCAATCATCGCAATGCAACTATGGCAATGCTGTGCAAGACGAGCGTCGCACGCAAAGTGCTTGCTCACGCCTGGAAGCGAGACTTCCGCCTGGGGCGTCCCCGGATCTACCTCATTGATGCCAAAGAAGCTTTCGGTGCTTCTGTAGACGCTTGTCTATTGGTCTGCGACACCACAGTAAATGAGCGCCACGAGCACATCTGCCGGGTCTATGAGGGTATATCTGAGGATGCGTATCGAACTACTTTCGGTTACAGAAACAATCGCCTGATTGCGGATATTGAGCGCTATGAACGGTGGAAACATCTTGAGAATGGGAGTTCTTACACGTGGCGCTCAGGGATAAAACACGATTGTTCGAGGGTTATGGAACTCAGGAGAGAACAGAGAGGGTTCAGAAACAGACTGGGGGAGTTATTCGATCTGGAAACTACGCATGTCTATCCGATGCTCAAGAGTTCTGATGTCGCCAATGACGACATTCCTAAGCCATCAAGATGGATGTTGGTTACGCAGAGAGCAGTGGGGGAAAACACTACTCTGATCAGGTATACAGCACCAAAGACCTGGGCTTATTTGAGAAGTCATAGCGAGTTTTTCGATAGACGAAGAAGCTCAGTCTACAAAGGACATCCCCGCTTCTCGATTTTTGGTGTCGGCGAATACTCTTTCGCGCCCTGGAAAGTTGCGATATCTGGTTTGTACAAGAAGCTGCACTTTGCGGTGGTTAGACCTTATGCTGGGAAGCCTGTCGTCCTGGACGACACTTGCTATTTCATACCCTGTCAGAGTGAAGAGGAAGCGAATCATCTGGCGGGATTACTGAACTCGGAAGTAGCTAGTGAGTTCTTCAGATCATTCATCTTCTGGGATGCCAAAAGGCCCATCACCGCCAGTATTCTTGGAAGACTGAGTCTGGTGGCGCTTGCCAGGGAGTTAGGCGCTGAAGAGACAATAAAGGGCTTCTTGTCTGCCAGGGAATCTGCTGCTCTGCCCCATAGGCAGTTGGCCTTATTCGATTGAGATAAGGCCACCTAATTACCGTCGGCAGGGCGGGTGCCCGCCCCGCCGCCGATTCAGAGTTGTTGCCCATCGGCATGCATCCTTTGCTCTGGTGGGCGTCTCCCTGCCGGTCCTGTCAGGTCTTGGCGGGGAGTTTTTTGTTTCCACTATTGACGAAACTGGAATGGCATAGTATAATTAGGATCAGCAACCAAAAAGAAAAGACTCGACTGGTTTGATGGGAACCATTGAGGCACAGCCGAACTGCGGCGACAAGTATGGCAAGTGGCGGTATAAGACAGAAGCCCGTCTGTCGTCAAGCGGCAGGTGGGCTTTTTGGAATTGTGCCATCTGGCAGGTATTCTTACGGACATACCTGCCAGATGGGCACAATCTATGGTGGTGCCAAATGTCATGCACCCCTAAATAGGGAATACATGCCATTTGGCACTACATGAAGTTATGTGCCTCGAAGAAAGATGTAAATCATGCCTGATATAGATATGGATCTATTAGTAGCGAAACCACTTCCTGATAAATGTGGATATTCATGGACTCTTGCATCTAGATTAGGTCATATGCTTCAGATCGCTCAGGAGAGATATGGCCCTCGTGACCCAACCTACACGATTCTTGGCTATGAATTCATAGATGGAGTTCCCCAAATCTGGTATCCCGGCAATTGCGGGAATATCGTAATTCAGCTTGGACTTGAATGTCTTAATGATATGGTCCAAGCATGTTACCAGCTAGCCCATGAGTGTATTCACCTTCTCTCCCCAACCGGGGGCAGCAGTTCGACGGTTCTTGAGGATGGCTTAGCCGCCTATTTTGCCTCATCATATGTACGAGAGCGTCTCCACACTGATATTCATCCCAGCATGGCAACTTATCAAGTGGCATGCTCTAAAGTAGAAACACTACTTAACCTTGATCCATGTGCAATCAGAAACCTCCGTGTACAACAACCCATAATATCCCTGATCACTGCGGAGCTGATCAAAGAGAACTATCCTACTATTTCAGCGCAAGTCGCAGCATCCCTGGTAAAGAAATTTGATAGAGACAGCGGCACATAACAACTCGCTGGTGTGTCCTGAAGCTGTCGTCTGCTAACCGGTGAAAGTCCGGTCGTGGTAACTGTCAGGAGGCCACGTAGCAGGCATCCAGTGCTACCGGGTGACCGGATGTGCTGAAGGGATGTAACCCCCGGAGAAAGGGGAGCAAAACCATAGCCCGTAACATAAAGTGAATCTTGCAGCGTCGAAATGTTAGCCCCGAGAGGGGAGCAAGGGAGAGCCGAGCTTGTCAGCGAGAGCGAAGGCCATGGAAGGTGCGAAGATCCTGAGTGCAGCACCGAAGAACTCTCCGGCGTAGGGGGAGCGGGATGTGGTGAAAGTAGGCGACGGAACAGGAGAGGTCTCACCCGGTCGGTGGCCCACATCCACCGTAACCGCTGGTATAAGCTGAAGAAGTGAAGTCCAGGGGGAAGCCGGGTGAGAAGTCGGAGGGGTTCATAGTACCGTTGATAGCAAGGACAACATAACCTGGCAGGAGGGAAGGGACCCTACTTCAGCCACGCCAAGCGGGGAGGTAAGTGACGGTGCATGCCCGTACAGGATACGGGACAACCACACCCGTAGACAAATCACGACAACTCCAGCGCAAGCTATACCTGGCGGCCAAAAGGGTGCGGATCAAGACCTTGAAAGCCGCAGGAAGAAGGTTGTCGGAGAGCCGTATGAGGGAAAACCTCACGTACGGTTCGAGGTGGCAGGGGATGGAAACCGGGATAGGGTGCAGGCAATTGAGGCACTCTCAGAGGAAACAGGGAGAAACTGGTCTGTCTCACCTAAGTCTTAGGCGCCATTCCCTGACCCTACGAGCGGACCCGGGATTCAGCCGGGTTCGTTGCGAGGTGTCAGAGTCGAACGAAGGTGAAGGCGGGCCACTCCGCTCGATGCTGTTAGGCGGCGCTTAGACCAACAGCTTGGTATTATGATCGGTACAAATGCCTTTAGACTTGGAATAATGGTGATTGAAAGGATACCCGCCAAATAGCACAACGATAGTTAGTCACTGTTGCATTTACGACTCTACGGAGGTACACACTATGACAAAGCCATCTCCGCAAAACCCAAGACGATGGACAGCCGAAGACTTCGATAACCGCAAGGCCCATATGCGTGCGGTGCCAATCCTTGTTCTCGAAAAGTGGGAAAGAGAAGGTGGAGCACCAGGTGCTGACCGCCTGACCACTGACGAGATACAGCGTGAATTGTTGGCAAGAGGTTTGTTGGAAGAGCAGATGCCGCCACAAGCAGCGGGCGCCGTGGTCGGAGGCTTCGTACAAAAGCAGATATACCGGAATTTAGCTCCGCCCTTTGTTGTATCAGTTGATAGAGGGGTATGGCACTTCAATGTACGCTACTATGAGAGTGAACTTAGGAAGTTCCGTGAGCGCCATTCCATCATGGGTGAGGGTGCGCTAGTGCCAGCACGACCAGAGCAGCAAGTCTCTGTCCGGGAAGATCGTGGCGCGCAGCCCCGATCATTGGCGGACAAGATCCTTCAGGCTGTACAAGAATACGAAAGAGATTGGCAGCAAAGACTCCAAGATGCTGATAAGAAAGCTAGAGCACTTGAGCAAGCTATAGAAAGGCTCACAGAGGAGAACCAGAAACTACAAGCGGAATGGGTTGCTATGCAAGCTCCCGAGCCTAGGATCGCAGATGAGGAACTTAGAAATGATTGTGCGGAGTTTCTGAAGAGAGAAGATACTTATATAGACGCTATAAGAAGAGCAGGCGTCGTGCTGGAAGAGCGACTCAAAAAGACTATTGGAGGCGATGGGCCAGAGAAGTTCAGGCAGGGAGTGAAATTGGTAGACTATGCCCTTCAAAAAGACTCAGGCAGGCTAGTCATTAGTGAGCACCCTGCGGAGCAAGAAGGTGTACACATGCTCTTTAGGGGAGCAGTGCAATTCGTTAGGAATCCGCCTAGTCACAAGAAATTGCGATATACTGAATTTGAAGCTAGACAAGCAGTCAGTCTCATAGACTATTTGCTTTCGCTGCTACGACAGGCAAAACCGAGAGAGGGATGATCAAAAGCAGTGCAAAGAGAGCTTTGAGACGGCTGACATAAAGAGAAACCTGGATGTGCAACGGCGCCTACCCAGTCGCTACAGGCGACCTGCTGATCAAGGCTTCTTGTGATGCCTGTCGCGTATGTGCGAATGTTAGGTTGATGATGGGGATGAATCTGTTCCCAAGATACCCAGATATTAAGGAGAAACGGCCGTGGAGAATGCAAAAGCCAAAAGCGAGAAGGGAGCTGCAAATATGACCACGACCGATTCCCCTCGCCCCTCTGACTTCATCCGAGATATCATCAAGGAGGACTTGAGGACAAACAAATGCGGCGGTCGAGTTCACACTCGGTTTCCACCGGAGCCGAACGGCTATCTGCACATCGGACACGCCAAAGCCATCTGCATAGATTTCGGTATCGCCGAGGAATTCGGGGGCCTTTACAATCTCCGCTTCGATGATACCAATCCCGTTAAGGAAGAAGAGGAATACGTGCAAGCAATCAAAGAGGACATTCGTTGGCTTGGCTTCGACTGGGAGGATCGCGAGTACTACGCATCGGACTACTTTGAGCAGCTCTATCAGTGGGCCGTGCAGTTGATCAAAGATGGGAAGGCGTATGTGGACAGTTTGAGCGCAGAGGGAACCAAGGAGTACCGAGGTGCCTTCGGTAAGCCAGGCAAGGACAGTCCGTACCGTAACCGTTCGGTCGAAGAGAACCTCGACCTGTTCGAGCGGATGCGGGCCGGCGAATTCGAGGACGGTGCCCACGTCCTGCGAGCCAAAATTGATATGGCATCTGGAAATATGAACATGCGCGATCCGGTCATGTACCGCATCCTCCACGCGACACATCACCGGACGGGCGACGACTGGCGCATCTATCCGATGTACGACTTTGCTCATGGTCAATCGGATTCCATCGAAGGGATCACGCATTCTCTTTGTTCGCTGGAATATGAAGACCATCGCCCCTTGTACGATTGGTTCCTTGATCAGTTGGGGATCTATCATCCAAGGCAAATTGAGTTCGCTCGCCTTTTTCTCAGCTACACCGTACTGAGTAAGCGAAGGCTGGTGCGAATGGTCAAAGAGGGACACGTCAACGGCTGGGACGATCCGCGGATGGCGACGCTGTCGGGATTGCGGCGACGTGGCTACACTCCAGGAGCCATCCGCGACTTCTGTGACCGCATCGGTGTAGCTAAGACTGGTAGTATCGCTGATGTCGCCCTGCTGGAGCACTGCATCCGCGAGGATTTGAACAAGCGCGCGCCGAGGGTGTTCGGGGTGCTACGACCCCTCAAGGTGGTCATCGTCAACTATCCGGAAGACCTGGTGGAAGAGATGGAGTGTATCAACAATCCGGAGGATGACAGCATGGGGACACGGAAGGTTCCCTTCTCACGGGTGCTGTACGTCGAACGGGGGGACTTCCGTGAGGACCCGCCAAGAAAGTGGTTCCGTCTGGCCCCCGGTCGCGAGGTGCGGCTGCGATACGCCTACTACGTCACCTGCGTGGACGTGGTCAAGGACGAGGAAACCGGCGAAGTAGTCGAGCTGCACTGTACGTACGATCCGGAGACACGAGGTGGTTGGGCTCCAGACGGACGCAAGGTCAGGGGAACGCTGCACTGGGTTTCGGCCGCCCACTCCCTCGAAGCCGAGGTACGCTTGTACGATCGTCTCTTCCTAAAAGCCAACCCATTCGATGTAGAGGATGGTGCTGATTTCACAGCGAATCTCAACCCGAACTCGTTGGAGACGTTGACGTCGTGCCGCGTGGAGCCAAGTCTAGCGGGCGCGGCACCAGCAAGTATATACCAGTTCGAGAGGCAGGGCTATTTCTGCGTGGATCCGGATTCGTCTGATGGAAAACTGGTATTCAATCGGACGGTATCGTTGCGTGATACTTGGGCCAGGATCGAGAAGGCGCAGAAGAAAGGGGAATCGTGACTCTCATAGCGCGGCATCGGCCGCAGCCAATCGAATTGACCGCAAAGGACACAAAGAAAAACAGGGAGAAAGCTTCGTGTTCTTCGTGTCTTTGTGGTTAGAATCTTGAAGGAGCAGTATATGTACTACGGCGCGGACTACTACCCCAAACATTGGCCCGAGCAGCGCTGGCCGGAGGACGCCCGCCTGATGAAAGAGGCGGGCTTCAACGTGGTGCGCATGGGTGAGTTCGCCTGGACCAGGCTGGAGCCCCGTGAGGGGATATTCGACTTCGACTGGCTGGACCGGGCCATCGCGCTACTGGGCGAACAGGGAATCAAAACGGTGCTGGGCACACCCACCGCCGCTCCCCCCGCCTGGCTGATGCGGGCCTATCCAGAGTGCTTCCTCGTGGATGAGCGGGACCGGCGGCTCACCTACGGCCATCGGCGCAACTACTGCCCCACCAGCCCCCTCTACCGCGAGTACAGCGGGCGCATCGTGCGGGCCATGGCCGAACACTACGCCGACAATCCCCACGTCGTCGGCTGGCAGATTGACAACGAGTTCGGCGACCGCTGCTACTGCGAGAACTGCCAGCGTGGATTCCAGGAGTGGTTGAAGGAGAAGTACGGCTCGCTGGAAGAGCTGAACGGGGCCTGGGGCACTGACTTCTGGAGCCACATCTACACCGCCTGGCAGGAGATCCCCCTGCCCTGGGCCACCTCCTACACCCATAATCCCTCACTGGCCCTGGACTACCGGCGCTTCATGTCCGACACCTACGTGGAATATCAAAGGCTGCAGGTGGACATCCTGCGCCGCTTGAGTCCGGGGAAATTCATCACCCACAACTTCATGGGCTTCGGCTATCCCAAGCTGAATTACTTTCACCTGGCCGAGGACCTGGATTTCGTCGCCTGGGACAACTACCCCCGCTACCGGGGCCAGCCCGACCTGGGAGCTCGGGGCCTGTCCCACGACACCATGCGCGGCCTGAAGGAGGCCAATTTCTGGGTGATGGAGGAGCAGAGCGGCCCCACGGGCAATGTCCAAGTGCATTCCGCACCCCGTCCCGGTGAGATCCCATACTGGGCCTGGCAGGCCATCGCCCACGGTGCCGACGGCATCGTCTACTTCCGCTGGCGGACCTGCCGCTTCGGCGCCGAGGAGTACTGGCACGGCATCCTCGATCACGACGGCGTGCCACGGCGGCGCTACCGCGAGGTGGCCCAGATGGGAGCCACGCTGCAACAGATCGGTACCGAAATCGAAGGTAGCTATCTCCAGGCCCCTGCCGCCCTGCTCCTCTCCTACGACTCCCGCTTTGCCTTCCAGAACCAGCCCAACAACCCCGACTTCAGCTACGTGGCCCTCTTCACCAGTTGCTACCGCGCCCTGTGGAAACGGAACATCGGCCTGGACATCATTCCTCCTGGGGCGGATTTATCTGGCTATAAGCTGGTCGTGGCCCCGGCGCTGTACATCCTGGATGAGGAGACGGGGGTCCGATTGCGCGAATATGTCGCCGGGGGCGGGACGCTGGTGACCACCTGCCGCTCAGGGGTGATGGATGAGCACAACGTGGTGGTCAACCGGGCGCTGCCAGGGCTCCTGGCCGAGGTGTGCGGGGTGGAGGTAGAGGAGTACGACTCTCGCGGCCGAGGGGACACGGTGCCCATCGTGGCTGCTGACCTCCTGGGTGGAGGGACCTTCACAGCTCGAACCTGGGCCGACCTGCTGGAGCCCAGGGGGGCCACGGTGTTGGCCCACTACGGGGCCGACTACTATGCCGGTAGAGCGGCAGTGACGATCCACCGCTTTCGCCAGGGTCGGGCCGTCTATGTGGGCACCATCCCCGATGAGCACTTCCTGGAGCGATTGGTCGGCTGGCTGTGTGAGGAGCGGGGGATAGCCGCACTGCTGACCGCGCCGCAAGGCGTTGAAGTCACAGTTCGTGAATCCGACAACGCTCGATTTCTCTTCCTGCTCAATGGCACGACTGAGGAGCAGAGGATCCATGTCGGTGACGGAGGGCGTGACCTGGTTAGCGGAGAGGTGGTCTCTGGCGAGGTCACTCTCGATCCCTTGGGAGTGCTGATCCTGGAACAGGAGATAGGGGGATAGAGGACGCAGACTCACAACTCCATCAATGCCCTGAAGGGTACAGGTCCAACTCCCGGCCGATTTCGATTCTGCCGGGAGTTGGTGTATAATAGGCTGTACGGCGTGCCCGTCTGTGCCCCGCGGCTGGAGGAGACGCTGGCCTACGTCCGGCGGGGGCGGCTGGACCGGCCGGCTCAGTGGCTGCCCTAGTGCGACCCCGGCCGGCTGTTGGCGCTGCTGCGTGGGGAACAGGCTACAGGCGTGTTGTGAGTGAGAAGGGCATCGAATGACTGAGACACGAGACTGGCTGCGTGCGGTCGCTGCCGCTCACGCCGCTGAGCTTGGCAGGTTTGTGGCAGGCGCTTCAGTGCCCTGAAAGGTGGTAATGCCGACGTGACCGACGTCTTCACAGCGGCTGCCTACGGCGGCACGGGCTGGTCACCCCGCACGGCCTCCTTGCGCCAGGAGATCGGACGGATATGGGGGACGTGCGGCGTGGCGACCGAATGGTCGCCGCTGAAAGCCGTCCTACTTCACCGACCGGGCGCAGAGCTGGAGGATGTGACAGAGCCAAACGCGGCGCAAATGCTGGCCCCGCTGGACACCGGCCGGGCGCGACGGCAGCACGATGTCCTGGCCCAGGCCTATCGAGACGCCGGCGTCGCCGTACACTACGTCGAACCGGCCGAGAGGCCACCCTCCAATCTGATGTTCGTCGCCGACCTGATGTTTATGGCGCCGGAGGGGGCGATCCTGGGGCGGCCGGCATCCACCGTGCGTGCTGGCGAGGAGCGTTTCGTCGCCCGGTGGCTGGCCGAAATGGGCATCCCCATTCTGCGCAGCGTGCGCGGGAGGGGGACATTCGAGGGGGCGGACGCAGCCTGGGTTGACCCGGGCACGGTCCTGCTGGCGACGGGGCTGCGGACCAACGCCGAGGGGGCAGCCCAAGTGACGAGCCTGCTGCGGGAGATGGGGGTCGAGGTCGTCCACGTCGGGCTACCCTACGGGGCGATGCACCTGATGGGACAATTGCGCTTTGCCGACCGGGGCCTGGCCGTCGCCTGGCCAGGGCGCGTGCCCTATGCGGCCGTTGAAGCACTGCGGGCGCGTGGGTACACCGTCCTCTTCCTGCCGGACGAGGGGGAAGCGGTGCGCGGGATGGCGCTCAACTTCGTGACGTTGGGCCCGCGGCACATCCTGGTGGCAGCCGGTAACCCCATCACCCAGACGTTCTACGAAGCGGCCGGCATCACCTGCCAGACGGCCGAGGTGGATGAACTCGTCAAGGCGGCCGGCGGCATCGGCTGCCTGACCGGAATCCTCGAGCGAGAGTCGGGTGGTGGAGTATCCTTCGCCACCTCCTTCGAGGGGAACCCTCGTCCCTTGTGAGCAGATGTATGACACGAGGAGCGTTCAGATGGCTCAAGTCACAAGACACCCCTCCCCCGAATCGGTACTGGCTCTGCTCAAGGGACGGCGCAGTATCCGCCGTTACCGGCCGGACCCGGTGCCGGACGAGATGGTGGAACAACTGCTGGAGGCCGGCCGGTGGGCCCCTTCAGCCAGCAACCGGCAGCCGTGGACCTTCATCGTCGTCCGAGACGAGGCGGTCCGCCGGCAGGTCGCGCAGCATGCGGCCTACTATTTCCTCCGCTGGGCGCACGTGGAGGAAGCCCCGCTGCTCATCGTCCTGTGTGGCGACGCCCGGAGTTGGGTCTACCGGCAGTTCCTCCACGAGGACATCGGCTTGGCGGGGGGACAGATAATGCTGCAGGCCAAAGCTCTGGGACTAGGAACCTGCTGGATCGGGGGCCTGGACCGGAAGGCCATCGCCGCCATTCTCAAGGTGCCCGACCACATGGAGATCGTAGGGTTATTGACAGTGGGGTTCCCAGCCGAGGATCCACCCCCATCACCCCGCAAGCCGCTGGCGGAGATCGTTCACTATGATGTCTACGGCAACCGGGCGGACGGCGGAGGCGTGACGCCAGGGCGGGTCGTGAGCGGACCACTGGGGATTCTGCTGCGTCGGTTGAGAGTGAAGATCCGGGTCTGAACCGATCTCCCAACTGGCACAAGGCCCTGATAGTCGCCATGAGCGTGAGAGGCAGTTCAGACACTGAAAGGATGAAGAGCATGTCTACATTGAGAGCTGGTTTTGGCATCTCGACTATCACCCCCAAGGTAGGTTGTGAGATGGCGGGCTACAGCAACCGCCCGGGACCATCCACCGGCGTCCACGACGACCTGCACAGCCGGGCACTGGTGGTCGAGGGTGGAGATTCCATCTGGGCCCTGAGCGCCAACGAGCTCTGCTTCTTCACCGAGCCGACCGTGGCCCTGATCCGCGAGCAGGTGGCAGAGCGTACCCCCATCCCGGCAGGGAATGTGTTCCTCTGCACCGTCCACACCCACTCCGGACCCTACGATAGCCACCCAGAGGACTGGGAACGGCCCCTGGCTGAGCTGGTCGCCGAGGCCATTGTGCAGGCCTGCGCGAACCGCGTGCCGGCCCGCATAGGTGCTGGGCGGGGGCGGCTGGATGGCCACACCATCAATCGCCGCTTCATCGACCGGCCCACCGACCCAGGAATGGCCGTGCTGCGGGTGGAAGACCTGGAGGGCGAGGTGCTGGGGCTGGTGGTGAACTGGAACTGCCACGCCGTGGTGCTGGGCTATGACAACCTGCTCATCTCCGCCGATTTCCCGGGCCTGGTCTCCACCAAGCTGGAGGAGCGATTGGACAAGGGCGCGGTGGTGCTGTACGTGAACGGCGGCACGGGCAATGTCAATCCCTACACCAGTGGCGTGCGGGCCAAACTCACGGGTGAATACACCATTGACACCATGGTGGAGGGGACCCACTACTACGGCACAGCGGACACCCAACCGCGCTTCCACATCGGGGATCGAGGCGGTGGCACCTTTGAGGAAGTGAAGGAGTTGGGCCGGGCGGTGGCGGAGGAAGCGTGGAAGATCGCTCAGACCATCCAGGCGGGCGAGCCCTGCCGGCTGCCATGGGTGGGATCGGTGCGAGTGAAGATCCGCCGTGCCGATGCGCCTCCCCTCGAGGAGCGGCTGCGGGCCTACGTTGGCCCCCAGGGCTTCGACACGGTGGAGGTGATGGCCCTGGGCGTCGGCGAGATGGCGCTGGTGGGGGAGCCCGGAGAGGTCTTCACCGAGACCTTCGTGGACTTCAAGCGCTGGCTGTGGCAGATGGGGTTTGGCGTGCCCATGGCCGCCAGCTACGCCAACGGCTTTTTCGGCTACCTGGTGCCAGCTCACGCCTTCCCCGAGGGCGGCTACGAGGTCGGCTGGGCCCAGCGGCTGGGGCTGCGCGAAGACATGCAGGAGCGGATGTGGAAGGCGATTGAGAAGATAATACGCAATATCAAACACGAATTACGGAACACGTAGTGCGTCAGCTGAGGGCTGGTAGCTGATAGCTGACAGCTTCGTTTGCCATCTGCCATCTGACTGAAAGGAGCATTGTCATGACCACTGGACCCTTTGGCGGCCTTTTGGCTAATCTCACACGCTATCACGATGCCCGCTGCGGGCGAGCCTCCAGTTGGGATCAGACGGGGCGCAACCGTGACGCCTGGATCATCGTGCCCGGAGAGACGGTTACCGTGGCCGATCTGGAAGGCCCAGGCTGCATCACCCACATGTGGATGACCCAGTTCTGCCGGCGCATCATGGGCCCCAACTGGGAGGTGACCGACCCCGACTACTACCGCAAGGTACTGCTCAAGATCACCTGGGACGATCAGGAGCACCCCAGTGTGCTCGTGCCCCTGGGCGACTTCTTCTGCCTGGGACACTCCATCACCTCCAACTTCGCCTCCATCCCCTTCACCGTCTCCGCTCGCCTCGAACAGAACCACCGGTTCGGCGGCTCTGCGGCGCTCAACTCCTACCTGCAGATGCCCTTCAACCAGCGAGCCCTGGTCCAGATCGAGAACCAGAACGATGTGCCCTACGGCCAGTACTTCTACGTGGACTATGAGCTGTACCGCGAGCCGCTGCCCGAGGACACCCTCTACTTCCACGCCCAGTGGTGGCGGGAGAACCCCTGCGACGGCTGGGATACCGAAATCCAGGTCAACTGCCCCGAGGCCGACATTGCCAACCTGGATGGCCGGGGCAACTATCTGATCCTGGAGGCGGAAGGGCGCGGCCACTACATCGGCTGCAACATCTCGGTGACCAACTTCCAGGGGACCTGGTGGGGCGAGGGAGATGACATGATCTTCATTGATGGAGAGGAATGGCCTCCCTCCCTGCACGGCACCGGCAGCGAGGACTACTTGAACCAGGCCTGGGGCATGCAGGCCAATGCCTACCCCATGAATGGCTCGGCGCTGTACGAGGGTGACCTGCCTGGCTACCAGGTGAGCTACCGCTTTCATTTGGTGGACCCGGTGCGTTTCTCCAAGTCCATCCGGGTGACTATCGAGCATGGACACGGCAACCACTCAGTAAACGACTGGGCCTCGACTGCTTACTGGTACCAGACGCTTCCGCACAAGCCCTTCGGCATTCTGCCGGTGGAGAAGCGATTGCCCATCCGCCACGGTGACCTGGGGGTGGTGCCCATTGCCCCGACGGAGCCACTGCGAGAGGCGCCGGAGATTAATGAGGAGATGGAGGAGAAGTCGGCTGCCTGGCGCCAGCGGGGCGAGGAGTACCGCCGCGAGCGGGAGAGGTTCTTCGAAGAGTGGGCTGCTCAGACCCGCGAGCGGGAGCGGGGGAATGTAGAGCACGCTCGCCGCATCAGGGCGAGGAGTCAATGAGGTAGTAGGTAAGGAGTCAATGAGTCCCTCGTTGCCTCCTTGCCTTGTTACTCGTTACTCACTGGAGGAGAACCATGAATGACCGTGAACGTTTTCTAGCCACCATGCACTTCGAGCCCGTGGATCGCGTCCCCTTCTGGGATTTTGGCTACTGGGATGAGACGCTGCCAGAATGGCACGGGCAGGGGATGCCGGGCGATGTGCACCCCGACGTCTTCTTCCACCGCGACCGACAGTGGGAGAATGTGGGGGTGAATGTGGGGATGTGTCCCCCCTTCGAGGAGAAGGTGCTGGAGGAGGATGCGGACAAGCAACTGATGATTGACCGCGATGGGGTCAAGCTGCTGAAAATGAAGCGCACCTCCTCCATCCCCAAGTTTGTCGAGTTTCCGGTCAAGACGCGCGACGACTTTGAGACCATGAAGGAACGGTATAACCCTCATTCCCCGGCGCGATACCCCCTCTACTGGGAGGAGAAGGTGCGCATGTGGCGGGAGCGGGACTACCCCCTGGGCATGCATGCTGGCAGTTTCTATGGGGAGCTGCGCCGCTGGATGGGGGTCGAAAATCTCTCCCTGGCCTTCTACGATGACCCCGAGTGGGTGCACGAGATGCTCGATTTCCTGGCCGACCACTACGTGGCCTGTATGGAGCGGGCCCTGAATGATGTGCAACTGGACTACGCCGCCTTCTGGGAGGACATGGCCTACAACAAAGCACCGCTCATCTCCCCGGCCATGTGGCGCGAGTTGCTGGCCGGCCCTTACCAGAAGGTGACCTCGGCGCTGAGAGAGCCAAGAGTTGACATAATTATCGTGGACTCCGATGGGACGATGATGGAGCTGACGCCCTGCTGGCTGGAGGCAGGGGTGAATGTCATGTTCCCCATGGAGGGCCGTTGCAACGATCCCCTGGCTCTGCGGGAGCAGTTTGGCCGGGAGCTGCTCATCATCGGGGCGGTGGACAAGTTCGCGCTGATGGGAGATAGGAGGCAGGTCGAGGAGGAGGTGATGGGCAAGGTGCGGACCCTCATCCGCCAGGGGGGCTACATCCCCACCGTCGACCACCGCATCCCCCCCAACGTGCCGCTGGAGAACTACCTCTACTGTCTGGAGTTGATTGATCAGATCGCTGACGAGGCCTGCACGGCGCCACCGGCGTAGGGGCGAGGCTTGCCCTCGCCCTATGGATGGAGGGAAAAATGCCCCGCAAGATATGGGTGAGCATCACCGCCTTCCATGGATTGGGCAAGCCCACCGTGGAGGAGAACATTGAGGCGGCGCGCCATTTGCTGGAAGTGGCCTGCGCTGTGCACCCGGACATCGTCTGCCTGCCAGAGGTCTTCGCCTCCGTCGGCGTGGAGTACGAGCGGGCGGAGGAAGTGGCCCAGCCGGTACCGGGGCCCATCACCGTCATGGCTGCTGAGGTCGCCCGCCGCCACTCAACCTACGTCATCTGTCCGCTGCTGGAAGCGCGCGACGGGCGGGTGTACAACAGCGCGGTGCTGATAGACCGGCGAGGCCAGATCGCCGGCATCTACGAAAAGGTCCACCCCGTCACCTCCAGCTCCGACTACACAGTGCTGGAGCACGGCGTGACCCCCGGATCGGAGGCCAAGGTCTTCGAGACGGACTTCGGTCGCCTGGGCATCCTGATCTGCTTCGACATCAACTGGCCGGAGGAGTGGGCGGAGCTGAAGAGGCGAGGCGCGGAGGTCGTCTTCTGGCCCTCGGCCTACAGCGGGGGGTTCCCGCTCCAGGTCTACGCCTTTCGGCACAACTACTACGTCGTCTCCTCCACGCACACCGACTCGCGGATCATTGATGTGACGGGGGAGATCCTGCAGCAGACGGGCCGTCTCAGCCCCATCGCCAGCGCGCAGATTGATCTGGAGAAGGAGGTCTTCCATGCCGACTTCAACGCGATGCAGATCAAGCCACTCCGGGCCAGGTATGGTCGCGACGTGACGGTCCGCATCTACCACGACGAGGCGCTGATGACCGTCGAATCTCAGCGCCAGGATCTCACCGTGGCCCAGATCATCGAGGAGGTGAGGCTGGAGCTCCTGCCCGACTACTTGGTGCGGAATGATCAGGCTCAGAATGCCCTGCGGGAGGGTCGAAGGCCGACACCGCAGCGTCCTCCCTATCTGGACCGACAGCAGTACCTGGCCTGAACTTCTTATCCCACCGCAGAGACGCTGAGAACGCAGAGTTTTCTCTCTTTTCTCAGCGACCTCTGCGCCTCTGCGGTGAGTGATCTTGTCCGTTTGAAGCGAGGCTTCGCTAGATGATTACGACTGGAGGAGTGGAGATGACAGAAATCCTGGACGCATTGCAGGATAAGAATCGCGACTTCGAGGTCCTGGCCGTCACTGCCCCCCGCTTTGCGCGCTACGGCCGGGTACTTGAGGGCCTTGCAACGGAGGGAGGGGTGGCCTTCGCCCGGGAGAACGCCCGTCCGGGCGAGGGTGTCACCTACGAGCCCAGCATAGCGGGTCTGGAAGCCGATGAGGCCTTTGTGCGGGCGGTGAGCCAGCGGGTCTACGGTGGCATGCCGGTGCAGGTGGGCTGGTGCTACGGGCGGAACCTGCAGCTCAATGGGCTGGAATACCACAAGGGCACTGAAGTGCTGGTGGGCGCGACCGACCTTCTCCTGCTCCTGGGCCACTTCGAGGACCTCGCCTGGGGGGAGCGCATCACTTATGACGCAGCCCAGGTGGAGGCATTCTTCCTGCCCCACGGCAGCGTCGTTGAGCTGTATCCCTGGTGCCTGCACTTCGCCCCCTGTCACGTGCACGAGGAGACCGGCTTCTGCGCGCTCATCGTCCTGCCCCGGGGCACCAATCTGGCGCTGGATTTCGAGCTGCAGAGGGAAGGAGATTCGGCACTGCTCTTCGGCCGCAACAAGTGGCTGATCGTCCATCCGGAGGCAGAAGCCCTCGTCCAGCAGGGGGCCTATGTGGGCATCAAGGGGGAGAATCTAACCCTGAAGTCCCTGTGATGGCCCGAAGATTGGTCCTCTCCGCCTTCCAGCTTGAGCCCATCCCGGCCCTTCGCGGGAAGAGGCGAACGGCCTCCATCTCGCCCGATTTGGGCTTGACCCAGGTCGAGGTTGAGCTTTGTTCCCAGGGTATCCTGTTCCCTGAGGGCCAGGTGCTCTCCTGGGAGGCCGCGGAGAAGATCATGGCTCGTCCCTCGGTCTGCTTTCTGGTGGAGGGAGAAGACCCACAGCCGATCCAGGCCTTCTCTGAGCACACGGACCTATTCTACAGCTTGATGCCCACCCAACGGGCACCGACGCTGAATGTCTCTGGCATCCCCACGCATCGGATCAAGGATACTACCCCTGACCGAGACAAGTTGACGAAGATCCGATCCATCTCCTGTATCCGCGGCCCGATCCTGGATACCTGCACCGGCCTGGGATACACGGCCATCCAGGCAGCGGAATGGGCGGGAGTGGTGACCATCGAGCTGGACGTGGCGGTGCTGGACATCGCCCGCCTGAACCCCTGGTCCCAATCGCCCTTCAGTAGCCCACACATCGAACAGGTCATCGGCGACGCGTATGAGCAGGTGCGGGACTTCGAGGACGGATGTTTCCGGTGCGTCATTCACGATCCACCGACCCTCAGCCTGGCCGGGGAGCTCTATGGGGAGCTCTATTCGGGTGAGTTTTGCGCACAGCTCTTCCGGGTGCTCAGAACGGGTGGTCGTCTCTTCCACTACATCGGTGACCTGACGAGTGTCTTGGGGGCCAACACCACCAGAGGGGTCATTCGGCGGCTGACAGAGGTTGGGTTCACAGAAGTTCAGCCACGCCCGCGAGGTTTCGGATTGGTGGCGCGCAAGGGGCTGAGTGCTCTAAAGCAGTTCTTCACGAGGGAGGGGCATGTTGGAGGTCCCCGATTGGCCAGGCCCTGAGGCCATTTTCAACTGGGAGAAATTGGTGCCATACCGTGTGACATAATGCGAAAAGGAGAGGACAATGCGAGTTGTGGAAGTGGTCACGAACCTCTGTCGGGTTAAGAGGAAACGACCTATAACGAATGGGCTGTACACCTACTCAGAGAGTGGGACGACCATCACACGAGTCCGCACTGACGATGGAGTGGAGGGCATCGGGTGGGCAGGGGCGCAGGCCGGACCCGACAAGGCCGTCTACGAGGCCGCCAAGACCCTGGGGCGCCATGCACTGGGACTGGACGTATGCGACACTGAGCGGCTCTGGGAGAGGATGTTTCAGCCTAAACTGGTCGGACGGCGTGGCCTGACCGTGCGTGCCATGGCCTCTATAGACATCGCCATGTGGGACGCGGCCGGCAAGACCGCTGGTATCCCCCTGTATAAGATGCTGGGAGGCTACCGGGACCGAGTGCCAGCATATCTGGCCGGTGGCTACTACCTAGAGGGCAAGGGTCTCCAAGAACTGGCCGAAGAGATGCGCCAGAAAGTGACCCTCGGTGCCAGGTATGTCAAGATGAAGATTGGCGGAACTCCTCTAAGTGAGGACGTGGAGCGAGTGAGGGTGGTAAGGGAAGCCATCGGAGGAGACGTGAACCTGATGGTAGATGCCAACAACGCCTATTCACCCCTTGAGGCCATCAAGATGGCCCGGCATATCGAGAAGTATGACATCTACTGGTTTGAGGAGCCAGTACACGCCGAGGATTATGCTGGCTTGGCCAAAGTGCGGGCAAAGACCTCCATTCCCATCGCCACCGGCGAGAACGAGTACACACGCTATGGCTTTAGGGACCTCATCGCCTGCGGCGGAGCCGACATCCTCCAACCTGATGCCAACGTCCTCGGAGGCATCACCGAATTCAGGCATATCGCCTCTTTGGCGAGCGCGCAGCATCTACCGCTCGCCCCTCATGGCTCGGCGCTACTGCACGTCCACCTGGTGGCTGCCTTCGCCAACGGACTCATTGTTGAACACGTCGTGAGCGAAGGTGAGGGCAAAGGGAGGCTGTTCAAGAATACCCTCCGCCTTGATGAAGAGGGTATGGTGAGCCCCCCAGAGGGACCCGGATTAGGCCTCGAACTGGATGAGGATTCTTTGAGAGAACATCTCGCGTCTCAGTACACCTGCAGGGAGGAAAAATGATTGAGAAAGTATCCTACGCCGGTTGGCCCAACTGCTACCGGCTGACGGACGGAAAGATCGAGTTGATCGCCACCAGCGATGTGGGGCCGCGCATCGTGCGGCTGGGCTTCGTGGGGGGTGAGAATGTCTTCGGCGGGCTGGAGGAGGAGTTCGGCCTGACGGGCGGCGAGGAGTGGCGAGTGTACGGTGGCCACCGCTTCTGGCACTCGCCGGAGGCTATGCCCCGCTCCTACTACCCCGACAACAGCACCATTCAGGTGCAAAGCGAGGACGGGGACACGCTGCGTCTGATCCAGCCCACGGAGCCCACAACCGGCATGCAGAAGACTACGGAGGTCACACTCGCGGAGGATCACGTCGAGCTGGCCCACACCCTGACCAATGAGGGGCTGTGGCCGGTAGAGGTGGCGCCCTGGGCGCTGTCGGTGATGGCGGTGAACAGTGTGGCCATCATCCCTCAGCCGACATGGGCCGATCCGGCGGGGCTATTGCCCAACCGGACGCTGATGCTGTGGCCCTACACCGACATGACTGATCCCCGCGTCCACTGGGGGCGCAAGTTCATCCTCCTTCGGCAGGACCCAGCCATCGAGCAGCCCATCAAACTGGGGCTGAGCGCCGATGACGGGTGGTACGCCTGCCTCATAGGGGAGACCCTCTTCCTCAAGTGCTTCGACTACTTAGCGGATGCCATCTACCCCGACAACGGCTGCACTGTGGAGAGCTACGCCAGCGACCGCTTCCTGGAGCTGGAGACGCTGGGGCCGCTTGCCTACCTGGAGCCAGGCGATTCCGCCACGCACATGGAGTACTGGTACCTCTTTGAGGATGTGCGGTGCCACCTGTCAGATGAGGATGACATCGAGCGAGTGCTCAGGCCGCTGGTAGGGCGGGCGGGCTGATACGAGTCAACAGGTCAACGAGGTAACGAGCAACGAGGCTGGATTCCGCCGTTGACTCGTCCCTCGTTACTCGTTAACCCGTACAAAGGAGGATTAAGCATGAGAGTTGTGATCTCCGTTGACATCGAAGGCGCTTCGGGCCTGGTGAGCACCAAAGAAACCGAGGAGGGGGCCTTCGACTACCAGTTGGCCCGTAAGCACCTGACCCACGACTGCAACGCCGTGATCGAGGGCGCGCTGGAGGCGGGTGCCACTCAGATTGTGCTCCACGATTCCCACGGCTACGACTTCCGCAGCATCCTGCTGGACGAACTGCACCCCGCCGTGGAGGCAGTGCGGGGTCTGCCGGTGTTCTTCTTTGAGCAACTGGGGCCGGGCTACGATGCGTGCTTCCTGGTAGCGGGACACGCCGGACCGCATAGAACGCAGGCCATCCTCAGCCACCTGTACACCAGCCAGTTTCAGGAGGTGCGTTTCAACGGCACGCCGGTGGGTGAGGGAGAGGTGACGGCGGCCATGGCCGGCTCGCTGGGCATCCCCACCACGCTGGTCACCGGCGACGACGTGGTCTGCGCCGACGTGAAGGCCGTCATCCCCTACATTGAGACGGCGGTGATCAAATACTCTCTCAGCCGGTATGCGGGTCGCTGCCTGCCGCTGGAAAAGACCTACGCCATCCTGAAGGAGGCTGGCTATCGAGCGCTGCAGAACCTGGACCAGCGCAAACCCTTTGTCTACGAGGGGGCCATTGAGGTCGAGGTCCTCTGCGACACCGGCTACCACGCCCGGTTGTACGCCGACATGGGCCGGGCGGAGTGGGATGGCTACAAGACAGTGCGCTACACCGCTGACGACATCTGGGATGCCTATCGTTTCCTGACGCTGGGGCTGTATCTCCTCAGTTCGAGGCTGGTACCGTGACTTATTTGGTGGTTGAGACGCCCAAAAGTTGGCGCGACCAGGCCGCGATCTCCTCGACAGTCTTGGGAGAAACTGCTTCGCCACGGGCCTGACGAGCCCCTTCTTCGGCCACCTCGATGCAGAACTGGACGACTTCGTGGTGGGGAAGCTCTTTGAGGACGGAATAACCGCAGCGGTCGAGGAAGTGGAGGGCGGCGGCGAAGGCGGTGCGCTTCGTGCCATTGAGGAAGGGATGGCTTTTGATCAGCGAGTGGAAAAGGGCGGCTGCCTTGTCGAAATCGGAGAGTACAGCTCCTCGCCACCGAAAGTGGCAAAGGGACGGGCCACAGCCGCTCGGAGCAGGTTCACATCTCTTAATCCAGGTAGCCTCCCAGTCTCGGCGATGATGACCTCGTGTATCTCGTAGACGCGGGGCAAGAGATCGGCTACCTCCTCGGCTTGTGCGGACGGCGATTCATTTACCGGCGGGCCAGCTCCTCGAAGATCGGCCGGTTGTGGTCAATGAGGCGGCGCACGAAAGGGACAGCGCTCTCAGAGAAGCGCACAGAGGGTGATTCCTTCCCCTGTTGGGCCAGCAGGGCCTCCAGAGCGCGCAGGCGGGCGATGAGGTCCTCGTAGCCTTCGTAGCCCACGAGGACAGCCCGGGGCCGACTGCGGTGGGTGATGTAGACCGGCTCGCCGGTCTGTACAACTTCTTCGACCATGCTAGCCGCCGAGCGGTGCGGTCGGTGATGGGGATGATTTTCACGCTCATTGTCACACTCCATTTCACATTTCACAGTGTCATAATTGTATCCAAACTTGGGTGGATGTCAAGCCCCGTGCTCCGGCTGGGTGCATTTCAGTTTTGGGGCAGATTGTGGCATAATCACGTCATCCCCATAAACCCATACCAAGCTTTTGGAGGTTGACCATGAAATGCACCCGCGATCAGATGAAAGCTGAGTTGTTGGCCGAGG
>Ga0209979_1001718_pt1 | contig 23076 bp, 17 predicted proteins | sample AnhtaG_FD_183114 | JGI IMG/M metagenome (GOLD analysis project Ga0209979, IMG submission 183114) | Deep subsurface microbial communities from Anholt, Denmark to uncover new lineages of life (NeLLi) - Anholt_01485 metaG (SPAdes) (version 2) | ecosystem: Environmental > Aquatic > Marine > Oceanic...
TAAAAGTGGCGGTTCAATTGTGATTGAGCAGACTGAGGCATTGGTTTCGATAGATGTCAACAGCGGACGGTTCCGCAAGCAGAAAAGCGCAGAGCAAACTGCTTACGAGAGCAATATAGAGGCGGCGGCTGAAATTGCACGCCAGCTTAGATTGAGAGACCTTGGGGGACTGATAATTTGCGATTTTATTGATATGCGTGCTGCCAGGCACCGCAAGGCCGTGGAAAAGGCTTTTCGGACTGCTGTCAAGACCGACCGTGCTCGTTCGAGGATATTGGGCATAAGCAGGTTCGGCGTAGTGGAAATGACACGCCAGAGAATGCGTCCATCGCTGCAATCGGCTACCTATCTTGCTTGCCCGCATTGCGGCGGTATGGGTTTTGTTAAAAGCCATGAGTCGTTGGCTATTGAGATTATTCGGCTGTTGAATTTGTCGGCATCGAAAGAGCAGATAAAGCGCATTGAGCTGTTTGTCTCACCGGAAGTCGCTGATTATCTGCAGAATACCAAGCGGGCAGCGATTGCACAGGTAGAACAGCTTAACGACAAACGTGTAGTTATTCATTCTGCGTCGAATTACGCCGGCGAAAAACACGATTTGGTCTGCTACAACCAGCGGGGTAGCGTCGTAAAACTATAAGCGGATAGACGAAAAGTGCAAAAAATTACTAATTGAATTTATGAAGCAGGAACTGACAATCAAGCTTCTTTGCAAAGAGGCGAGAGTTTTCGCTGAAGCTGAATCCAGCCACACAGAACCTGCAATCTATGGCGTTACGGATGGAAAGGCCGTAGGAACTTATTTGGAGCATAGATTCCAGAGGTACCTTCATGAAAAATACACCTATGATAAAGGTAGTTCCGCCAGAGGTATTGATTTTCCGAAACTTGGCGTGGATATAAAGGTAACGAGTATTAAGCAGCCGCAGTCATCCTGTCCATTTAGAAACGCAAGACAGAAGATATTTGGTTTGGGCTATTCACTTCTGCTCTTTGTCTATGAGAAGATGGATGATCAACAAACCCGTTCCGCAAGGCTTAACATCTTGCACAGTATTTTTATAGAAGCAGAGAAAACGGCAGACTATCAAATAACTACGGGAATTCTTGATATCATCAAAAATAACGGAAACAGGGACGATATTGTAGCGTTTATGCAAGACCGGTTACTTCCTGTCGAAGAAATTCAGGCATTTTAAATTGCCGACGAAATTATAGCGAATCCTCCGAACATAGGATATCTAACTATTTCCAATGCTCTTCAGTGGAGGTTGCAATACCGGCGTGCAATCGAGGAGGCTGGCAAGGTGGATGGAATCTATAGGATTCGATAAAACTATGGCAGTTAGAAAGAAGAGTAAAAGGAAAGCGGAGTTTGGTGATTTCCAGACGCCCATCGAACTTGCTCGGCAGGTTTGCTCTTTATTGCTTAAACACGGATTAGAACCTATTAGTGTTCTTGAACCGACCTGTGGCAAGGGAAGTTTTATTGTGGCTGCTCTTGAGTATTTTCCACATGTCCGCAACATTATTGGAAGTGATATCAACAGTGAGCACACTAAAGTTGCTTGCTCTGCCTTTCAAAAGTTAGCTCCTACCACCGAATCGATACATATTATAAATAAGGACTTTTTTACTGTGGACTGGAGCCATGTACTCGAATCTTTGCCAGACCCTCTTCTTGTGATAGGTAACCCTCCTTGGGTTACGAACGCTGAACTTGGGCGCATTGGAAGTTTCAATCTTCCTGACAAGTCCAATTTCCAGAACCGTCGGGGCATAGATGCGATTACTGGAAAGAGTAATTTTGACATCTCTGAATGGATGTTAAACAAGGCGATCGAATGGATCAACGGTAGGCAAGCTACGTTAGCAATGCTCTGTAAGGTTGCTGTTGCGAGAAAAGTTCTTCGCCACGCATGGAAAAACAGACAACATCTAAAGCGATCGGAAATCTATCATATCAAAACGTCCAGATATTTTGGCGCTGCCGTTGACGCTTGTCTTCTTGTTATTTCTGCCTCTGTATCAAATGGAAATTTTGACTGCCAGGTCTATGACAGCCTCAAGGATGCTTCCCCAACTGTTGCTTTTGGATACCGGCAGGGACGTCTTGTGGCAAACATCACGTGCTTTGAACATTGGAAACATCTCGAAGGGAAGAGCCGTTACAGATGGAGGTCCGGCATTAAACATGATTGTGCTAAGGTTATGGAATTCCGGAAGGAAATCAATGGATACCGGAATGGTTGTGGAGAACTTGTTGATTTAGAGGACGACTATCTATATCCTATGTTCAAGAGTTCAGACATTGCTAAAAGTTGTGACCAAAAGCCGACTCGCTGGATGCTCGTTCCTCAGCAAATTGTGGGCGAAAACACACGTCAAATATGCCAATTAGCTCCCAAGACTTGGCAATACCTTCAGAGGCACGCTCAGTTATTGGATAGACGTGCCAGTTCGGTGTACCGCAACCGTCCTCGGTTCTCAGTATTCGGGGTGGGAAACTATTCGTTTGCTCACTGGAAGGTTGCAATCTCTGGATTTTACAAAAAGCTGGATTTCAAAGTTGTTGGCCCTTATGCGGAAAAACCTGTTGTACTTGACGATACGTGCTATTTTGTTGCCTGTCAAACCAGGAAGGAGGCCTTCTTTATAGATGAGCTTCTGAACTCGGATATTGCAAAGGATTTTTTCTCTGCGTTTATCTTTTGGGACGAGAAACGCCCTATTACGGTGGACATACTTAAACGGCTCGACCTTTTGGCTCTTGCACGTGAACTCGGCATGGAAGAAACTCTAAAAGAATTTCTTAAACAGTATCCCCGAAACTATGACCAGCCATTGCTGTTTCCAGAGAGCGTTTTCAGCTCTTAATTTAGCCGTGAAAAGTGAGGAGTAATAATACTTGAAATTTGACCTTGAATATGCGCGAAAAGTAATTGAGGCCGAAGCGGATGCGATAAGCTCTATTACGCCGATTGTTGATGCGTCTTTTGTGCAGGCTTGTGAGATGATTTATAACTGCAGCGGTTCCTGTATAGTAAGCGGTATTGGCAAGGCGGGTATAATCGGGCAGAAGATAAGCGCTACTCTGGCTTCGACCGGCACGCCGAGCCACTTCCTTCACCCTGCAGAAGCCGTCCACGGCGATTTGGGCAGATTACGCAAAAACGATATTGTAATTGTTCTAAGTTATGGCGGCGAAACGGATGAAGTTGTTCGACTGATAAATCTGGTCAAGCAGCAGGAGATTAAATTGATTGCGATAACCGGCGAGAGCGACTCAACTCTGTGCGAGCACAGCGACGTGGCGCTGTGTATGGGGATGATGAGTGAGGCCTGTCCACTTGGCGTTGCTCCGAGTGTTTCTACTACCTGTATGTTAGCGGTGGGTGACGCCCTTGCCTTTACCGTTATGAAGGCACGTAATTTCAGCGTTGAGGATTATGTGAGGTTCCATCCCGGCGGTTCGCTCGGCTCAAAGCTGATGACGGTCGAACAATCGATGATGTTCAAGCCGGGCGAAAAATTGCCTATCGCTGAGGTTACTGATACGATAAAACAACTGCTTGAAAAGACAGGCGATGTAAAGCGTCACGGAGCTGTAATGGTTGTCGGCAAAGATGGGAAATTGGCAGGGATAATCACCGATGCCGACCTTCGGCGTCTGGTGACAGAACACATCTCTGGGGCTTTTAAGTTCAAGGCCGGTGATGTTATGACGGCTGATTGTAAGAAAATAAGAGCCGATGCCCTTGCCGCCGAAGCGACAGCCATTTTCCATAAATACAGAATTGATGAGCTGCCGGTAGTTGATGCGGATAACAGGCCCCTCGGCCTAATCGATGTACAGGATATCGTAACAATAAAAGTTGTCGGATGAATAAAAGTGTGAAATGCAAAAATAACACTTAGTGTCATTGCGAGCCCGAACGAAGTGAGGGCGTGGCAATCTCAAACGAGGCTGGTGATATTGCTTCGGTCGCTCTGTTACCTCACAATGAAATTTTATGTTTTGATATGTAATTTTGATTTTTGATGTTTGATTTTTGATATTGCTATGGTAAACCTTACGGACATACAAATGTTGGCTATGGATGTTGACGGCGTCCTGACCGATGGAACGCTGGTCATTAATGCAGATGGCAGTGAAAGCAAATGCTTCAATTCGATGGATGGTCATGGAATTAGGATGTGGCAAAGGGCTGGCCTGAAGGTTGCCTTAATCAGCGGCAGGGCCTCGGAGCCGACGCAGCGCCGAGCTGAACAATTGCAGATAGAATACGTATTTCAGGACTGTCACAATAAACTGCCTGTGTTTGAGAATCTTCTTGAGCAGCTTGGTCTTTCGCCGGACAAGGCCGCTTATATCGGAGATGATTTGACGGATTTGCCGGTCATAAGGTATGCTGGATTCGGTGTGGCTGTTGCCAATGCGGTTGATGAAGTTAAACAATATGCTGATTACGTAACCACTCGCCCCGGCGGCAGTGGTGCTGTGCGGGAAGTAATAGAATACATTCTAAAAAATAGCGGCAGATGGCAGCAGCTTATGGCCAGATATCTGCCTTGAGCGCTAAATGGGATTGTTGAGATGCGAAAATTCTATATAGGTTTTATTTCGCTGGCGGCTATACTTGCAATATATCTGCTCTATGACCGGGTAAGCAAAACACCGCCAGGAGATACCGGTACAGGAGCCGAATTCGTTGACGCTGTTGCCGACAGCAATCTCGGCGGGTTTGACAGTAAAGTTGGAATGCTCGGTGAGGTTGGGGTTGAAACCGTCCAAAAGGCTTACTTCTTTACCCTCAACAAGGATAATGAAGTTGAACGTGAATTGGGCTTCGAGAGACTTCTGCACAAGGTAAGAGATATATGGGAAATTGAAAAGCCCTATATGAATATTTATCGGCGCAATTTCAAATGCTACATCACGGCTGATATTGGGAACGTCCGAGTCGAAACCGCTGTGGGCAAGTCAACTCCGAAGGACGCAACATTTACCGGGAATGTAGTTGTCCATATTCTGCCTGAGGGCTCAAGCAACATCAAAGAAAGCCGAATTTATCTTGACGACATTATTTTTCTCAGCGAGAAGTCGCAGCTTTCAACAGCCAATTCGGTCAAATTCGTTTCAGAAGATGCCCGGATGCTCGGCACCGGGCTGGAGCTTGTCTATGATGACGAGCTGGAGCGTCTTGAATATTTGAGAATAATTGATTTGGAGAGCTGGCGTATAAAAAGCTCGCAGACGGTTTTCCTTTCGAGTGCGAAAAGACCGACCGACAGGCCGGCTGATACCGGCGACCGGGCCAAAACACAGCAGCCGGACAAACCCGTTGTGGCTTCTGATAAGGGCCAAACACAGACCACAGTCGCTCAACCGAAAGTTGAGCAAGGAAAAGGCGAATACTATAAATGTGTCTTTAGTAAAAATGTGCTCATTGACAGTCCTGAGCAGCTTGTTTTTGCTCACGATAAAATTTCAATCAACGACATCTTCTGGTCAAAGGCCTCAAGTGGCCAATCCAATGAAGCCGGCGCCGGAGTTGCCGAACAAGACCGGCAAGGTGCAAGAGCTGCCGAACAGAGTCCACAAAGTCCAGATGATGCCAACGCAAACAATGTTACTGCTGCGAAGCAGAACGAGCCGAACGAATCATCTAAACAGTTTGAAGATATTGTTGTAACCTGTGACAACGGCTTCATCATTATACCGATGGATTCTAAAAGACCTGACAAACTTTTTAGTCAATCTGGTTCCGAAGGTGCGATTATAACCGGTATCGACAAGCCCAAAGAGTTGGAAGATGCTAATGACCGAACAACATTTCTTGCCCCGAAAATCGATTATAGCGCACCTACCGGCGATACTATTGCCACTGGTCCCACAGAGCTGACGTTTTACGAAAATGGTGTGATAGGTAAGGAAACCAGCAAAAAGGTACCGGTAAAGATAACCGCTCAAAAAGGGGCTAAGTTCTTCCAGGGGTCAAATCAGGCTTTCTTCGAGGGCGATTGTGTGTGCGAAATGCTTCGGGAGGACCCCAACGGCCTTCGGCGGTACGTGGTTTCAGGACAGAGGTTTACGGTAGATTTATCGCCGGACAAAGATAAGAAGGCCTCGGATTCAGGCCGCCGGATTAAACATTTCACTGCCGACGGCGGCGTGGTAAAGCTTGCAACTGTCAAAAAGGCAGACGAAAAAGTGTTAGGCGGTGTGGAGCTAAAATGCCTCAAGTTCGAGTATGACACTGCGCGACAGTTGTATTTAGCCACCGGGCCCGGCTTAATAAACTTCTATAACTCCAATATCCCGGAGCCAAATTCACAGCCGGATAGATTCAGCCTGAACAAGCCGTGCTGGGCGTTTATAGAAGACTTCCAGACGCTGGAATATTCCCTCCAGACAAATCAGCTTGTTGTTGATGCCGCCTCACAGGGCCTGCTAACTGTTAATTACTTCCCCATTGTCAACGGTAAGGTTCAGTATGACCGGCAAGCTACTGTCACTACCCCTCATGTACAGGCCAATCTTATTGAAACCGCCGAAGGTGAATTTATACTTTCGGCGCTCAGCGCCACAGGCGGGATTACTTATAAAGACGAGGATAAGGAATTCGACGGCGGCAAATTATTCTACGACGCCGGCAAGTCTACAGTTACCGTCCACGGTGATGAGCTCCAGCCGTGCCACTTCAACGGCGCTCCTGTTGATGCAATCGAGTGGGACTTAAAGACCGACATAGTCAAATTTGAAGTCCCCGCCCCCGGCGCATTACAGCTAAATAAGTAGTTAGCAGAACAAACTAAACGCTAACTAAAAACCTTTATTCTTTTCTTGCTTTTTCAGACAATTCCAACCATAATATCACCGGTATAAGCGGGATCGACACCTTTGATTCGACCACAAGAGTTGCCCATACGCATTGTCTTCCAAAGGAGACAGAGTATGGAAAGGCAAGTAGAAGAGTATATACAGAGTCTGTCAGATATCGACCTGCTTGAGTACACAAGAACTGACACGCACCTTCCGGAAGCCATCGAATTCGCAAAGATTGAGCTGGCTGACCGACATCTGACCTCTGACCGTCTGGCTGCTCTCGAGAAACAGCTAGAGCAGCGCGAAAAGGCCCGTGAAGAAGAGGCCCGGGTGGTCGCATCCGAGCCGCTGAGTTTCGATTGGCGCCTCGCCGTCTTTCTCTGCGGCATATATTGCGGGATTCCGCTGCTGCTCTTTATCCCCGCCTGGCGCAGGTTCCGCAAGGAAGGTGCACACCAAAAAAACAAAGATATGTGGGTCTTTGCTCTGGCCGGTTTCTGCCTCCAGCCAATCTTAATCTTGCTGCGAATTCCACCATGGAGCTGGCTTGCAAAGCTGTTCTGAATCCCCAGCCAGGCACCATCAAGACCTTGGTAGTCACATAGAATGGGCAGTTCAGTTGCTTATGTGGATTGCTTCGGCCGAAATGACAAGACAGCCTTCGTGAGGTACGAGATACGAAATACGAATAAATTTTTCCCTTGCAAATCCCGTTTATATCGTGTAAATACCTCAATTGAAAGCGGACGTATCGTGTGCTCTTTGTCACTGCATCTGGCGGCAGTGAAAGGCAAAATGACAAAGGAAAGTGTGGAGGCAAGATTTTGGAGATGTTTATCAGACAATGACAAGTGTCTTATTAAAAACTCAATGGGCTAAAGCTCATCCACCTGGGCTTTCTTAGGGGAATAAAATGTTTCTTGGAGATCCAACATAAAAAATGATTTTTTACCTTTACCAACACCAGTTTACTTCAATATAATCGAAATTTCTCAAAAAAAGATTATAAACGGTTAATAGGAAAAATAGTTAACGAGCCGGAGATAGCATGACGAACAAAGAAGGATTTGGGAAGATATGGTATAAAATCCAGATATTTGGTAATGAAGGTAAAAGAATTATATTATATACTTCGTTTGGCGGCAATTTTCATTGGTATTATTGTGGCATTTCTTGCATATTTCGGAATGCTCATACCTTTGAAAATGAGTGGAGATCCCAAACCAGTATTATACGCTAAAGTTGACTTTGAAAACCTGGAAGCCCCTTGCTGTGTAGATGAAGAAGCGAAGAAGTTAGTAGGAAGAATAGATGATATAAGAGAGCAAGTAAGGGGAGAGAGTGAAAGAATAGAAAAATTAAAGAATAAATATGAAACAGTTGAAGAAACAGCAGACAAAGATTACGTTCATCATCTGAATAAAGATATCTTGGAGAATTTAAGCATAGACATAGAAGGTATTAGGGATCCTAACATTGCCGAGAATTTGGATTATAAATGCCCTGAGAATATCGTGAGGGTAATGAATGCAAAAGCTTTGTATAGTATTATTGTTTACAACAATGGGGATTTAGAGTCTAAACAACCAAAAGCGATCATTCCTAATTATTATTACGCAGAAGTCATAAATACTTATACTGAAACGATAGAGAAATACTGGAGTCCCAATGAAATTAAATTGGGATCAACAATTTATGGTGGAACAGACATTAGGGTAATCGCCTGGGTAGCTGAACAAGTAAGAGCTCAAGATGCAAAAAGGATCAAGGTTATCAGTAAAAATTCTGGGCCAGCCGAAATATTTATTAGTACTCCTGTTTCCTTTCTTGCGAGGGGGGTACACAAGCACATACGATTAATTTTCTTTACATCATTACTACTTGTGATATCACATTTCTGTATCTTACTTGGGAAGTTGAAAAAAAGGCGGAAACCAAAAGAATTGTGATTGGAGTGATCTTTTTTAACTATTGCTCTGTAAAATCACTGCTCTCAACGTTTTTGATAAGGCCGAGTTCCGAGGCAATTTCCAATATTGTAGTTTTATTGTGTATTACTTCTTCTTTTGCCTGACACACCAGATAACGGAATTTATCTATATCGTCATTTTCCATTGCTTCCAAAATACGCAAGCGACGTTCATCACTTTTAGCAAAGAGAGTAACTAACTTTCTTGCCGGGTCACGCTCTGCTAGTGTTTTGGCATAATCCTCTTTCGCTCTACGTGAATTTGCTATTATCTTTTTAAGATTTACGAGGTCTTTGTGTTTTTTCTTTCCTTTATATCTCGAGCGGGTAGGGAACAAAAGAAGCACAGATTTCCTGTTGGCTTCACAAAGTACCCAAGCTTTCTCCCAAGACTCTCCATCTACAAAAAGATCGCATTTCGTTTTGGAGTCGAAAATTGCAGATTGAATCGCATCCTGCAATTTCTCGGGCACTGCTGTGCTCTTATGAAAACCTATTCCTATACTTCCTGTACGACTAAAACTCACCATCTCTTCTCTAAACTCAAGAAGTTTCTCTCCCGCCTCCCATATAGCTTGTATAATTTTTAGCTCGTCTGTTTCTTTTTTGACGCGTCTCAAAATTTGCAGTGCCTTATCAATGCCTTTTTCTGACGTATACTTATCCCACTCTCCGAAAAGCCAACTAATACCAGGACACCTCGAAGCAGTTATAACAATCCACTGTGGAGTATTTTCAGAGCCCCTCTGTTCTAGATATGTTTTATATTCTTCCAGCGTTTTCTCATGGCATTCTGCTGCTTCCTTGAACTTTGGCCCGGATTCAGTAACCATCTCGCACGCCAGTATAAATATATCATCGGAAACGTATATCAAGTTTTCAGCAAGTGAAATCCTAATAATCAAGAGAAACCATGTTAACAAGATACCTACAAAAATTGAGAGACGCCGTTTCTTCATAACCTCTCTGAATCTTTTTATCTTGTCACTAAAGTTAGAAAACAATCTTTTTGTTTTCATTAAAAATTCCCCCCATTTATGTTTTTGAATTTTTGTTGCGAGCAATTCGTAGGTTTTTGAAGAACTCAAAAACGCTTTGAAGTGCAAAGATTAGGCTGCAGATTAGTGCATAAGAGATAAGGAGCAAAACTACAAGTTGTAATATAATTCCAAGAGCATTATCCCAAGATTTACCGATCAAGTTCAAACTCCAAGAAACACAAAAAAACATGAAGAAAAACAAAATGGAAAACAAAATGTCAGTAATAACTGCAACTAAAAGTTTTCCATTCCCTAAAGCACAAGCTTCGGATTCAATTTCCTTTGTTTCGTCCTGTGCCGTAGACATTACTTTTTGTCCTACCTTCGCCAATCAAGCCGATTTAAAAATCTGGCCTCTTCTTAATATCATCCCGTTACAAGGTTATCAGATTTTTTTCCTTGGTAAATCACCTTTTTCTCAGGTCAACACACTTTTAATTTTATCGTTCTTTCCGGCAATTTCCATAATAATTAAGAGTCTCTAATAAAAAGATAAAAAAGTCCGTTATTCGATATCAGTATTGAAAACGCGTATTCTATTCGCTTTGATAGAGGTTTTCAATAGCTGTTTCCAAAATTTATCTATGGGCAAATAAGCACTATGTTTCCGGGCATAAGTGGATCGCTCTTTTGATCTACCCTGCTTATCAATATTAGAAACCTCCTCACAAAGTAAAAAAGCTGGTTCGTCCCCTATTTATACTATCACTCTTGTTTTGTTTAAACAAGATAAATCCAGCAATTTAGGCAATATTCATAAAAAAAATATTATAATATATACTTTGATTTTCCTTCCTTATATCATAATAACCAACAAAAAACTGTGAGTTTTAAATACAAATTCTTGTGTAGTTAGGCGGCGCAATACCCAAATTGCTCGATTCCTGCACCAAGAGAATGCATCTGCGGTCTGAAATCGCTGTTTTCTACCCCATTGGTGGTATATTCCATGTCTTTTTGACAGGTCGTAGTTCGGTCAAATTTCTTTTCATGTCATGCAGAAAATTAATCAAGCACAAAGCTTTTGTAAATCGACTATAGTCAACTCATTAAGTTGGTTAACAATTTTCTGAGCCATGCTCAATTGCTCGGCATCGTAGGAGTTTGTAACGGCTATAGTGTGCATTCCCGCTGCCTTAGCGGCTTCCAGACCCCAGTGTGAATCTTCGATAACGACGCACTGGTTACCCGTAATGGGATTTTCACGGTTCTCATTCAGTCTTTGTAAAGTCAGCAGGAATCCTTCCGGGTGGGGTTTGCCTTTTTTTACCTGCTCACCCGAGACTATCACCTCAAACAAATGGCGCAGCCGGGCGTCTTCCAATACCATTTCCACCTCTGTTAGCAGTGAGCCGGAGCATATCGCCATTGGTATGTCGTTTTGTTCAAGCATTGTCAAAAAATCGCGCACTCCCTCGATCATTTTGCCTTCCGTTTTTGCCAATTGCTCGAATATCCGCTTTTTTTGGTTCATAATGGTGTTGATTTCCTGCTCGTCCATTTTGAGCAGCCCATTCTCGACAAGCAGCCTGTAACAATCGTTGTCATTGAAACCGAGATACGTTGTGTAATATTCATTTGTTGTTATTTCGATACCGTATGGGGACAGTGACTGATTAAAAGCGCGAAGATGCAGAACCTCCGAATCGGTTATCACACCGTCGAAATCAAATATAACCGCTCTTAGCATAATTTTAAACCCAGTGAATTAGTTAACTGGTCAATTAGTGAATTAGTTCATCTTTCAATTAGTGGATTAGGTTTTCTTAATAGACCGAATATAGGAGCTTATTCCCTTTGATAATCCTTCATATTCTTCATCGAGGTACGTAAACACTTCCTTGTCGATGTACTTTAGCCCTAAAGCAGCGCTTAAGTGACTTCTTGTCTCTTCACATTCTCCACGGGATGTATAAAGAACTCTTGCTTTATCGGCAAAGTAATATCTACCGTGTGCTTCGGCGATGTTTGCAATAACTGAATTAGCTGAATTTTTCTTCCTTCGGAAAATCTTTTGTTACCTTGTAGATCTCCATTAGAAGTGCGTATCCCTTTTTCCATATATTCAAATCATAAAACCCTATTGCCATTTTGTTTCTTAGCCAGCCATTCTCTAATTCTCTAATTCTCTAATCTCTAATTCTCTAATTCTCTAATCAACTGGTACCGGCCCAATCATAGTTTCGTAATCACTAAACGTCGATTTATCACCCTTGCGAATCAGCTCCGCCAAAGCTGCAATCTTTGGTGCGTTTTTGGTGATGTATCTGTGTGCAATCGTCGCCTTGCGTTCTTTCATAGAAATTGTTTGGCCGTTGTCGGCCTGGCCGTTATCAGCCAAAGGAACTTCCATTTCTACTTTTGTGCTGGCCTGGCCGCAGAACAGATAGCCGTTAATCGAATCTATTGCAATATCGACCAGCGCTCTACCGTAGAGGTCCATATATTCGTTACCTTGTTCTTTTGTAAAGGCAATAGACTTTTTTAATTTTGCTGTTCCCTCGGCAAGTATTTCGAGCAAATCTTTTACTTCGGCGTCATAATCCTGCTCGGCCAGCTCGGCGATGAATTTCTCGGCTGTCCCGCTGCAAACACCGCGAACCGCAGCAACGACTTGTAATTGGCTTGTCCCTTCGTAAATAGTTGTGATTCTCGCATCGCGGGCGTGCCGTTCGCAGGGGTAATCCCGCATATAGCCGCTGCCTCCGAGCACCTGAATCGAATCGTAAGCAACTTTGTTGCACATCTCGGAACAATAATATTTGCTCATCGGCGTCAGCATCGCCGCGTATCTTCTGTATTTTCTCGATGCGTTCTTGAGCTGCTTGGCCAGGGCTTTGTCTTCCGGAGGGTTTGTTTCAAGTTGCCTGGCGTATCCCAATTCCAAATCCACCACCAGTGACGTTTCGTACAAAAGTGCTCGGCCTGCTTCTATTGCAATCTTCATATCAATGAGCATATCACGGACAGCCGGCAGCTTTTCAATAGCTACTGCAAACTGTTTCCTCGTGGCCGCATAATCGCGGGCAACCCGGAAAGCCGCCTCAGCGATACCGAGCGATTGAGCTGCGATGCCGATACGGGCGCCGTTCATCAGGCTCATAACGTATGTTACGAGACCCCGCTGCCGCTCGCCGATTATCTCACACGGCGTGTTGTCAAAAAATATTTCGCACGTTGGTGAGCCGTGGATACCTAACTTATCTTCCAGCCGGCGAATATGCACCGTCGGCCCCGGCTCGCATACAAACAAGCTCAGTCCCAGCCCTCCGCTTCTGTCCGGCTCACTGCGGGCCAATACCAGCAGTACATCACCGCAGCCGTTGGTTATGAACCGTTTTACACCGTGCAGAAACCAGTTGCCGCTGTTATCCTCAAATGCCCGGAGCTTGACCGACTGTAAGTCGGAGCCTGCGTCCGGCTCAGTCAGGACCATCGCACCGGTTACTCTGCCGGCGGAAAAATCGGGTAAATATTTCTGCTTTATTTCTTCCGATGCGAACGCATTGATTGTCTCAGCGATTCCCTGCAGGCCGAATATATTCATAAGCGCAGCGTCCGCTCGCGAGACAATCTCGATGGCCATCGAATAGACAAGAACTGGGAAGTTCAGGCCGCCAAACCGATAGGGCAGTGTAAAACCCATAACCTCTGCCTGGCCGAGTTTCTCAATAGATTCCTGTATTGGCTTTGCACGGGTTACCGAGCCATCTTTGTTTAGCGTATTACCCTGGCGGTCCACGTCTTCAGCCCGCGGGGCAATGAACTCTGCGGACAATTGACCGAGCGAATCCAGCACCATATCATAATTCTGCACCGCCTCATCAGCTTCGGCCGGTGCATAGTCGAATTCGCTTGCGAACTTAAAACCCTCCTCGCAAACATCCGCCAATTTACACAGGTCTATGTGCCTGAACAAAAATTGTATATCGTTGTTGTCCCGATAGAAGTTTGACATAATCAGATTCCTTTTTTGCCACAAAGGCACAAAGACATTAAAAGTGTAAAGTGCCTAAAGTGTAAAGTGTCTAAAGTTGTGGATTATCTTTTCACTTTAGCTCACTTTAGCTCACTTTAGTTCACTTTAGCTCACTTCCTTCGTGACTAAAATACTTTTTCTTTAATTGACTTTATCATAAGAGGCACAACTTCGTTCAGGTCGCCGACTATCTTGTAATGTGCAATATTAAATATCGGCGTATCGGGATCGTTATTGATTGCGACAATCTTTTGGCTGTGGGACATCCCTGCCTGATGCTGAATCGCACCGCTGATTCCGACGGCTATATATAAACTTGGCCGAACCGTCGTACCTGTTTGTCCGACCTGATGGTCGTGGTCTATAAAGCCTAAGTCAACCGCCGCTCTGGTTGCCGCCGGCGCTGCACCGAGGCAATTTGCCAGATCCCATATCAGTTTGAAATTGTCCTTGCTGCCTACGCCTGCTCCGCCGGCGACGATTATCCTTGCCGCTTTAAGGTCAACTTTCTTTGGGCGTTTGTGCTCGTCGAGAATCCCCAGGGGCAAATCCTGCTGAGATATTTGCACTTTCTCTGCGACGATTTCGCCCCGGCGTGTTGCGTTCGCTTCCGGGGCGGGCATTACGCCTTCGCGAACGGTGGCCATCTGAGGCCAGCGGTCGTGATTTATAATGGTAGCGATTATATTTCCGCCGAAAGCAGGCCTTATCTGAAACAGCAAATTCTTATGGAGCTTTTTGTCCTTTACTGTTTCGTGGTCGCCGATTTGCAGGTCGGTGCAATCTGCGGTAAGACCCGCCTTTGCAGCACTTGCAATCCGTGGCGCCAAATCCCTGCCGGTGATAGTCGCTCCGTAAAGTACAATCTGCGGCTCATACTTATGAATTAAATCGAACATCACTTTTGCATAGCTGTTCGTCTGGTAAGCCTCGAGCAAAGGATGTTCAACCAGATATACCTTATCAGCTCCATAGTGTATTAACGTTGTTGCAAGGTTCTTGACGTTGTCGCCTAAGACAGCCACAGCCAATTTTACGCTGAGCGTATCAGCTAAGTGCCGGGCCTTGCTCATCAGTTCGATTGGCGTATCTTCTAACTGCCCGTTATGCTGCTCGGCAAATACCCAAACCTCACCTTTTCTGTTAGCTTCTATCATAACTCGTATCTCGTATGTCGTATAATATCAAACTTCGATATTCATTATTCCTTGTTCAATATTCGATATTTTCTGTTTGTCTTTTCTGACTCCTGTCTTCTGACTTCTGTCCTTTTTTCCTTTTTACTTTATAATCCTCGTAGGGTGGGGCTTGCCCCACCATTGATTTTTGTTTTGAATTTCGAATTTCTGTCATTCGAATTTGTTTCGAATTTCGAATTTAGGATTTCCTTCTACGCTATTGTCTTTTCTTCAATCAGCTCATGTACCATATCCGATATTCCCTTTTTGTTTGGCTTGATGTCTTTGCTTTCCTTAGCGGCCAGGACAACGCTCTGGATGCGATGGACTTTTGTTGGCGAGCCGCTTTGCCCGCACCAGCTCAAATCGGCCTCAAGAAAATCCAGGTCCCATTGCTTAATCAGCAGGGACTTTTCTTCTAATTTACTGCATTTATGTTCAGCTAACTCCTTGACGTCTGCCTCGTCGGCATCTGGATTTTCGGCTTTGATTTTTTGTTCGACCTCAATCGGCGTCATGGCCTTTTTGTATTTCATCATTTTCTTTGCCGCCGCCACTCTCGGCTCATTGGCATCGCCGATGACCGTCAGCAATACCGGCAGCTCGGCCTTGACCTGCTGCCAGCCGTTTCCGATATTTCGCTGCGCGGTTATGCTTTTACCATCGAGTTCTATAAGCTCTTCGACGTAGGTTATTTGCGTAATGCCTAATTTCTCTGCCAACTGCGGCCCTACCTGTGCGGTATCGCCGTCAATCGCCTGTCTGCCGCAGAGGACGATATCGTAATCAATTTTTTTAACCACACAGCTAAGGATGTAGCTGGTTGCTAACGTATCGCTTGCAGCGCATCGGGTGTCGGTTATCAGGATTGCATCGTCGGCCCCGCGGAAAAGCGAATCGTGAAGGACCTCACTTGCTGCCGGCAGCCCCATCGTAATAGCCGTTATATGGCCGCCGAACCGGTCCTTTATTTGCAGAGCCAATTCGAGCGCGTTAAGGTCTTCCGGATTGAAGATGGCCGGCAGCGCTGAACGCTTGACAGTACCGTCATCGTTCATCACTTCGCCCGTAATCCTTTTGGTATCGGGAACCTGCTTAATCAGAACAACGCATTTATAACCCAACTGTTTTCTCCTTATTTACCTTTTGTGTTTATTAAAAAAAATATCTCATTCGAGATACTTTTCATAGTTTACCCTGAGCTTGCCTTCGCTGAGCTTTGTCGAAGTGTCGAAAGGCTTCACACTTCACGACAGGCTACATACGACATACGAAATACGATATACGAGCTACGCATTGTAGCGAGATCCGCCCCCAAGTCAACCCCAAAAGCGATCTGTTGGAATGTACGATGGCAATATTGTCATTTCGACCGAAGTCCCGATTTGACTCGGGACGAAGCGGAGAAATCTATTCAAACAGATCCCTCAATTCCGATCGCCGAGCAGGGACAATAATCACTAATCATTTCTTACGCCTGCCGCCCAGTGCGAGGCCAACTGGGCAAAATCATAGAAATCGACACTGCCGCTTTGATTAATATCGATACATTCACACCAATAAGGCTCTAAGCATACACAATCCACCCAGTAATCCGCTAAGATGGCTAAGTCCTCGAAATTGGTTGTTCCATCCTCATTTAAGTCAGAAAGTTTGCCATTGATGGTTCCACATTTTTGATAAACGGTCAATACGCCTGCCCCAAGGATACTGGTAGTTAAAGATTCTCCACTGCCAATTGATTGGTCAGGGAGGTCTCGGTCATATTCGCTGAAGGTGGTATATTTAATGCCATAAGTGCCCGGCGGCAATCCAACAATGGTAAAGCTGCCGCCGGCATCGGTTTTTACCACGACAACGTACTTACCATTGGCGTTTATAAAGGCCAATGGGTCAAAAGTAGATGATGAACTCAAAACGGCTCCAAACCTGGCACTCAAAACGGCTTTAATTCTGACTGCCCCGGGCCTGATAAATTTATAATACTGGCGGGTAAATTTGGTTTTCTCGCCTATTGTGAAGATGGGATTATCGGGGTCGCTATTATCAAGAACGTATAAAGCTAGTTGACCCCACTGGCCGATAGGCGCGTATGCAACAACCCCGCCTTGCTGCCAGGCTGAATTTCTTCCAATTTTGAGGTCTTTATGCAGAGTCTGGTAGCCATTGTTGCTTAGCCACCATTCGAGCATTGATGTATTAATCCCGTACTGGGTGGCCCGATTGGCAATGACCTGTAAGTTAGTGTCGCTGACGCCTCCATATCGGTGATAGCTGAATTCAGTTATATATTGAGCGGCGCCTGGGACCCGGACAAGTTGGTCAAAATAAGTGATAGCGCGGCCCATGTGGGTATTCGAGGGAGCTATAATATCAGGGCGATAGCCATTGGCCTGCAGCTTGGTCATAGTTTTAACGATCGCATTGCCAACCGTGGTTCCGTTCCACTGGCTGACATTGTCCGGCTCCAGAATAATCTCCAGGCCATCCGGCAACCAACCATATTTGGATTGGAGGTGGTTAAATGTGGCCAGCATAAATTCAGCGTATTCGTCGGGGTCGTCGTGGATGTACCGTGTGCCGGCGATATTCTGGCTGGTAAAAGCGACATAGCATAAGTTTATGTAAAGATTTTCTCCTTTGGCTTCGATTCGCTGTTTTAGTGGAAGAACATAAGTGTTAATCGTAAGGTCCATTTCAGAAAAATGAAATCCGTCCTGATTGATAACATCGGGGTCATTGTTGTCATTGACATTTGCGTAACGGTGTGACCTCCACGTCTGATACGGGACTTTTCCGGTGCGGTAAAGGGTCCAGTAATCCGTGTCGTTTTCAACTCCTGCCCTTATTTCCAAACGAACACGATTGATTCCCAGGTCGTTCGCCACTTGGTCGAGAATCTCGTCAGTCAAAGTGCCTAACTCAAGATCATATCCGAAAATAGTCTCCCAGCCGGTGATAGTTTGGTAAGTAGTGTCGGGATAAATCACAATGGTATCAGCCCATAAATTGGTTGTTACATAAAGAAAAAGCACTAAGAGACAACTCACTGCTTTAAAAAACTTCATTGTTTTAACCTCCTTCAATGTTTGCCCCACTTTTAATTATAACGCCAAATCAGAAAGGCTTCATACAAACTTCATTTTATCACAAAGACAGCACGAATTCAATTAAGAAAGGGTGACATTTGCTATGTGCATGCGACGGGCTTTTCTTACGGAGGTTAGGCTGTCTGTTTTCAGCCATAGATAGCCGTTCTCCTTGTTTGTTGGTCGTGCTATTTGTGTTTCGACCCGCGATATAAGTCGATAGTTCGCAAGGCTAAATAAATACCCGGGCTCAGAAAGGCCCAATGGTTACAGAAGCCCTATAATTTTGTTGACCCCATGGGTTTAATTTGGTAGGTAGTCCTATACCGCCCATAGGCGATATGGTAGCTGGTATTTGGGAAATCTCGATTAGGAGGGCAAATTTCATGAAAAAGATATGGACAATTGTGATGCTTGTCCCGCTTGCGTTGTCAATTTGTTACGCTGACACTATTTTTCTCGATAACTATCCTGGAGTTGTCAATGGCTCGACCACCTATGACCCCGAAACGCAGACCTGTGGGCAGGGCAAGTGCAGGGTTTTCACCGAGCTTGACCAGGCCGCCCGGGCGCTCTTCAATGCCGACGTACTATACGTCCGTGCCGGCACATACTCCCGGGCGTCGGTGGGCAAGTACATCGAAGTTCATGGCAATAAGGTCAACTACTGGACGGGAGCGTTCGCCATAAATGTCAGCGGGACGCTGCAGAAGCGAAAGCTCGTAAGTGCCTACAAAGACGAGCTGGTGATTATCCAGGCCAAGCCGGGGGTGAGCAACTACAATCCCGACCCGACGGACAACAGCTTCAAGAAGTCATCCCACTACTATCCCCATCCGGCAATCAGCATCGGCGGCGCCTATGTGGACGTGGTGGGTTTCAAAACCTTCGGCCAGGTGGTGATCAGCGGGCACGACATTATGCTCGATGCCTGCGACCTTGGAGGAGGCGGGCCGCACATGAACCAGGGACAGGTCGTGGCAATCAACAGCAACAGAGAAGGCGGAGTCTATAACGTGGTTATACGCAACAACAAGATACACCACAGTTGCTGGGGAGAGAGCACCTACAATGGAGCAGCCATCATGGGATACAATTTCAGTTGTGTTATCGAGAACAACGAATTCTACGAGAATTTCGGTCCTGATATAACTATCAAGGATACCGGCGGCCAACTGGGAAGGGAAATCCTCGTCAGATACAATTTCTTCGGGCCCAGTTCCATCAATCCCTCCGGAAATGCAGGTATACATGGTCACAATCAGGACCGCGAGGTGGACAGCATATATATTCACCACAATATATTCCTCAACAAATGTACGGGCATCTCATTCCGGATGCAGCCTCGACTGCAACACGTGGCCTACAACAATACCTTCGTAAACTGTGGCTGCGAGAAAGGAGAGACGGGCGATATAGGTGACTGGTTGAATCCTGTAATCAACGTATATAACAACCTTTATTACCACTCAAAGCCGGGCCAGAAGTTCTATGATATCCAGACGAAGCCGTGGAGCAATCTGAATTCGGATTACAACCTCTTCTTCTCGACAACTGGCGATACCCAATGGCGGCACCTTTACCGCAACAGAGGCTCGATGCTCACCGGCTGGAAGGAGTACTCCGGTAAAGATGGAAACTCGGTGTGGAAGGACCCCGTTTTCGTAAATCCGGTGGGTTCGAGGCCGGAAGACTTCAAGAGGAGTGGAAATCCCAGGGACGTTATCGGCAGCCCTTACGGTTCCGTCTGCGGTGCCTACGTCACGGGAAATGAAGTGATAGGCATAAATAAAGAAAGGGATAGAGAACAGGGTATTGGCATGAATTCCGTTGACCAATAGCCGACGAGATGGGCTGCTATTAAACGTAATACCTTACTGTGTAATTATCCGAATCTGCTCGACCCAGAGACGTGAATCCATTATCAGCTCGCGGCAAGCATAGATGTACACATTCAGATTTGCGGTGTGGCGGTTATTCTATCCGGGATATTTGCGGATACTACCTTGATGTACACCCCTGGAATGGCGACTTCGGTGCGCCGGGGGTGGAAAAACAGCTAAACTCCGGGAGCAAAAAGGTCGATTTTCTTCCAAACGCTGTGTTTCTGAAAGAAACAGCAGATTTTCTTTGACAATGCTTCTTGTAAGTCGATAATTAGCGCAGATGCTTTGTTATCGGATGTATAATCCAAAGCCAAAGGATTGACTCCTCGGCGTGTGCTTCTCGGCTTACTCAGGCTAAATGAATGACGAGCGAAACTAATTACGATACAGTATTCGGCAAAATGGTGGTAGAGCAGGGTCTCTGCACCGATGATGAGTTGCGTCACGCGCTGGAGGAGTTGGAATCTCGCAGTAAGCTCAATCCTGCAATACTTAAAGACCTTATGATCGACCTGGGCTACATCACGGCGACCCAGGCCGAGAGGTTAAAGACAGGCATAAAGGAAAGCAAAGTTGCGGCACATAAGATTCCCGGCTATAAAGTAGTCGGCAAGCTCGGCGCCGGCGCGATGGCTGTTGTTTACAAGGCAAGGCAGTTGAGTCTGAATCGGATGGTTGCGATAAAGATTCTGCCGAAGCGCTTCAGCGAAAATCCGGAGTACGTCGAACGGTTTTACAAGGAAGGCCAGGCCGCCGGCAGGCTTAATCACCCCAATATCGTCCAGGCCATTGACGTTGGTGAGGCAGGGGGCTACCACTATTTCGTGATGGAGTATGTTGAGGGCGAGACTATAGCTGATGATTTAGCGGCGGGAAAGGTTTTTGAAGAAGCCGAAGCGCTGGACATAATCATTCAGGTTGCTAATGCACTTGCTCACGCTCATGCTTGTAGTCTTATCCACCGTGACGTCAAGCCCAAGAATATAATGATAAGCACTAACGGCACGGTTAAACTTGCCGATATGGGTTTGGCTCGTGAAACAACAGACATCGAGGCGGCACAAAGCGAGGCAGGCAAGGCTTACGGGACGCCTTACTACATTGCACCTGAACAGATTCGAGGCAAGATAGACATTGACGGCAGGGCCGACATTTACGGACTGGGAGCAACGTTATACCACATGTTGACCGGCCGAGTGCCGTTTATGGCGGAGGATTCCGCCGATGTTATGCGAAAGCACCTCAGGGAAAAACTAATTCCCCCCGACCATATAAATACTTCTTTGTCGGCAGGGGTCTCTGAAGTCATTGAAATTATGATGGCCAAGCGGAAAGAAGACCGCTATAACGACATTGAAGAGCTGCTGACGGATTTAGAGGCGCTTCGCCAGGGCCAGCCCCCCCTTCAGGCGCACAGAAGATTTGATGTTTCTATGCTCAAGCAGTTGGAAAAGGGAGATGCCGTTGAAAAAGAAGTGGGTTACAAAGAAGAGACCGTCGCCCAGTACCGTATGGCGATATTGATTTTAAGCACCATAGTGGCGGTGTTCTTTGTGATTATTCTTCTTATGTGGCTTACGTAATCAAAAGTCATTAATATTGTCATCCCCGTGAAACTTGTCCTCGACTCCGATCGGGGAGTGGGGACAATAATCAATAATCAATAATCAATTAATATTACAACGATGCTTAGATTCAACCGGTCGGCAATAAGTTGTTATTGTATAAACACTTACGGCAATTGCGTTAAATTCGAAATCCGACCCAGCAACGCTGGGTTCTGAACCATACCCGCCGGTGGCGGGTCGAAACTCGAAACAAATTCAAAATACAAATTACCAAAAACACAAACTGTCCTATCAGCAGGATATGCAATTTTTGTTTTGAAAATTGGGATTTGTGACATTCGATATTGTTTCGGATTTCGGATTTCGTGCTTCGGATTTTAACATAAAAACCAGTTTTCCACGATTAAGTAACGCTGTAATATTAACTTATGCCCCGAGGCGGTGCACATTTTTCAACCGAGGAGCTTGTTCGGGTCCTCAGCCATTACGACATTGGCATAATTCTTCAGGTAAAGCCTTTGTCCGGCGGCAGCAGGCGTGCGCCGAAAATGGTGCTCATATCCGAGCAGGGCAAATTCCTTCTTAAACGTAGGCCGAAAGGCAAAGATGACCTCTACCGCGTGGCCTTTGCACATGCGGTGCAAAATCATCTCGCAGAGAAAGCCTTTCCGGTTACTTGTCTGCTGGCGACTCGCGATAAGAATAATACGGTCCTGCAACTGGATAATCACATCTACGAGCTTTTTAAATTTGTTACAGGCTCTCGGTACGATGGCTCAGACGAAGCTACTGTTGATACGGGTCGGCAGTTAGCTAAATTTCACCGACATTTAGCTGATTATGCTCACGAGTCCGCCTTAGGGGGATTAAAGACCTGTTTCCATGATTCTTCTACCGTTCGCAGGCATCTGAAAACGCTCGCTTCCGACAGAACAGCCCATCCGGACAAGAAATTGCGAACCACCGCCGAGGCCTTGATGACGCTTTATAACGAATCGGGTGTTCGTGTAAACGAATTAGGCTTCGACTCGTGGCAGCATCAGGTTGTACACGGCGATTGGCATCCGGGTAATATGCTTTTTTCCAAACATAAACTTGCCGCCGTTCTCGACTTCGATTCGGTCAAGATTGCCCCGCCGATTACCGACCTTGCCAACGGGATGCTGCAGTTTTCCATTATTGGTGGTCGGCCGAATCCGGCCGATTGGCCCGATTATTTCGACCAGGACAAACTCGTTCGGTTCCTGAATGGTTACCGCAATGTTATCAAGTTAGATAAAAATAAGCTGGATTCGCTGATTGATTTGATGATTGAAACGATGATAGCCGAGGCGGTACTGCCGATAGTAGCGACCGGCTTCTTCGGCCATCTAAGCGGCACCAATTTCCTGCAAATGATTCTCCGCAAAGCAAATTGGCTGAATAAGAACCGTGAAGAACTAACCTCTTCGGTTAGTTCGTGACACGTGCCTCGTGACTCGTGAACGGAGGATGGAGGAATCCGGAACGATAAGAAAAAAAGAGTGTTAGGTGTAGAG
>Ga0209979_1001719_pt1 | contig 23075 bp, 22 predicted proteins | sample AnhtaG_FD_183114 | JGI IMG/M metagenome (GOLD analysis project Ga0209979, IMG submission 183114) | Deep subsurface microbial communities from Anholt, Denmark to uncover new lineages of life (NeLLi) - Anholt_01485 metaG (SPAdes) (version 2) | ecosystem: Environmental > Aquatic > Marine > Oceanic...
ATTTGAACCCTCACGCCCTTAAGGGCACTACGCCCTGAACGTAGCGCGTCTGCCTTTCCGCCACTTCGGCATCTAATCCTCTGTCTAAAATTCTCTCTTTCCCAGGGAGACAAAAATAACTGCCAATAACCCTAATGGATTGAGGGGAATAAGGGCACAGATAGCCCCGGCTAAGGACAGGCCAAAACTTTTCCTTCTTATGGCCGAGACGCCACCTACTATGGCTATTATACCCAGAACAACAAAAAGTCCTCCCACAACAATCAAACAGATTGGGAAGATAGGCATGCCACAGGCACCTCCAAAGTGTGGATGGAATGGAAGACACGATAGCCTGAGCGGTATGCCGAGGCTTATTAAAGCCACCATTATCCCTCCACCAATTACCTCAAATGCCCCAACTATGATGCTTAAGATTCCCCCGGCGCTGAGCAATCCTCCCCTGCCTTCGTCCATTTGTTGACCTCCTTTTACTAGAGTTTATGGTGGGCAGTACTGGACTTGAACCAGTGACCTCTTGCGTGTGAAGCAAGCGCTCTTACCACTGAGCTAACCGCCCATACCTTCACACTTATTATTTATTAATATGTATTAACTTTACCATACACGCAAGAGGCATCGCAATTAAATCACTACACCTATTTGATAACTCAACTTCCGACACTAGAACGGCCATTTACGGGATTAGTAATTATGTATATATCTTCTCTTTTCTTCTCTCCCGGTGGCTTGTCGCAAGCGTCCGCCACCGCCTTTCGCTTTGCACCACAATGCCCTCAAAGGCACTTCAGAGCCCCTACAAGCCTTATCATTCACTCTATCCATGGTTTACACACACACACCTAGTTCATTCCGAAAACTTCGTTTTCTCCATTCACTGGACTAAATAATCGTGGAGGGGATATTTCATTCTCCGCCGAGCCAGGAGCAGAGGGTAATTATGAAATGCTTAAATCAGTAGCGTTTAGCTTGCCGTACAGATTTTACATTGCCCCGATAATCGGGAGCGGTGATGTTGAATACCACGCTGAACTTGGGGTCTACCATTCGTGAACTGATTCGTGGTTCAATCTCTTCTAAAGAGAGACATGTAGTGACCACCATTGGCAACCGGGCATTATACCTGTAATTAATCAATTGATATAGCTTCTCCTGAGCCCAGGGCGTGGCCGATTGTTCCCCGAAGTCATCGAGTATCAGCAGTGGAACTTCTTTGATCTTCTCAGAAAATTCGTCATAGGATATTTTGCTATCTGGACTGAATGTAGAACGTAAATGGTCAAGAAGGTCGGGAACAACCACAAAGAAGACCGGTTTTCCTTGCGCCAGCCGATAATTAGCGATAGCTGCTGCCAGATGAGTCTTACCACAGCCATTAACGCCTTGAAATATTTGCCAACCTTCTGGTGAGCGAGCGAATTCTACTGCTAAGTCGAAGGCCTGGCGCAAATTTTGCTGCTGTTCCAGGGGAAGCTCCAGCCTCTTGTGGTCAAAATTATCAAAGGCCATATTTCGTAATAGCTCTAATTTTAAGCCACCCTGGGATTCCAAGGGCGATTTTTGCTCAATCACCCATACCTGGCAGAATTCTTTATCGGCAAGATGGCCGCGTAAGCGTTCATCCATTTTTTCTAGCGGTACATCGGCGGTGATTACCGTGGCCAGCCTGGTATTGAAGCGATGCTGAAGGAGTTGCTCTAGCTTCTCTTTAGCCCAGGTAGTAGCGCTTCCCAGAGTAAGGTCATCAAGCACTAATAGAGGTACGTTCTTTACTTGCTCAAACAGCTCGTCATAAGTGGTGTCGCTTGTGGGGCTGAAAGCGGAGCGGAGGTGGTCCAGGAGGTCAGCAGTACCGATGTAAAATACAGGCTCCCCTAAGCTGAGACGGTGATTGGCGATAGCACAAGCCAGATGTGTTTTACCAGAGCCGCTGGGACCTAAAAATACCAGCCAACCCTCGGGATTATCAGCAAAGGCTTTGGCAGCCTGGTAAACCTTAGCAAAGTGCTCCTGAGATTCTTCGCTTCGCTCAGAATGACGGGTAGTCCTTCCTTTAGGAGATAAATTGTCAAAGGTTAGCTGCGACAAGGAACCCAAATTGCTGTATTTCTCAAGATATTCTGTCTTTTTCTTTCTCAGCTCCCCTTTACTGCATTGGCAGGGTACTACCCGGCTGAAATCAACTTTACCTGAATCTAGAGCAGGATGAACAAAGCCCGCCCCTTTGCAAACAGGGCAGATTTCACCTGCGCCTTCTTCTATCGAGGGAAGGGGAGCGTTACCTTCTGACAAGGTGTCCATATCGGCCCTTGATGTATTTGTCGGGGTCAATCTTCTTAATACTTCTCTTATGCTCTCCACTGTCCTTACCTTCGCTAGCCCACCTTTCAAGGATGCGCGCGATATATTCCCACCTGCGTTTATTCAGCGTAACTGCTTCCTTAAAGGCTTCTTCAATCCACTGGGGTGGATAAAGTCTGTCTGCTTCCTTAAGTTCTTCAGCAATCCTGGGCGTTATCATGCCAATATTCTGCTCGTAGAGAGCAAAAACATTGACAGTCGGCGGTTGACGACTATCAACGGTCAGAGAGTAAACATCCTCGAGCACTCCATTTATATTTAAGGTAGAGTGTAATAGAGTACCGTGCTCTACAGCCGAGTTCAAAGCCTGGCGAAGTGTCTCCTCATCTAACTCGGCTGACAGCCGACAGCTTTCAGCTTTCAGTTCTTTGTAAGTAACAAGGTGAGGATGGTCCTGCTTTCGTAGGATAAGATAAGAGACATATAACACTATCTTAAGTTCAGCCAAGTCTTGAATTTTAGGCATCGCCTGGGTAAAGAAAGAATCAGGCAAGGAGATAAAATCTGTTTTCCTTTGAGAGCTTGATAATTGCCGGTTAGGCATCTTTTCACCTTTAAGAGGCAGAAATCAGCTCAGCCTCTAAATTATCAAATTTGACAACCCTGCTCAGGAAGCGCAGCTTGATTTGTCCTAAAGGACCATTGCGGTGTTTGGCTACGATAATATCGGCGATGCCGCGGGGATAAGGTTCCCTTTCAATATCATGCACCTTGCTCCACTCTTCGGGAGAATAATTCATATCTTCTCGGTGAATGAAAATAACCACGTCAGCATCCTGCTCAATGCTGCCGGATTCGCGTAGGTCAGAAAGCTGAGGTATATGGGAGGGACGCGCTTCTACAGCCCGGCTGAGTTGCGATAGGGCTAAGATAGGCACATTCAGTTCCCGGGCTAAAGTTTTTAAGGCACGAGTTATGTTACTGATCTCCTGGACTCGAGTCTCATTCCTACCGTCGCCTTGTATCAGTTGCAGATAATCCGCGATGATCAGGTCGATGCCGCGTTCGAAGTGAAGTCGCCGTGCCTTGCTCCTTATATCTACCACACGAAGCATAGGGGAATCATCAATATAGATGGGTGCCTCGGATAAGACGCCGCTGGCTTCCATGATTTTTATCTCATCCTGCTCACTAAATCGTCCCAACCTTATACGCTTAGAATCCACCCCTGATTCACTACCGAGAAACCTCTGGATCACTGCCTCTCGAGACATCTCCAAACTGAATAGCGCAATACAAGCCTTTTGGTTAATAGCGGCATTCCTGGCAACATTTAGAGCTAAACTAGTCTTACCCAGGCTAGTCTTGGCGGCTAAAACGATTAAGTCAGTCCTATGCAACCCCCCTAAGGAATCGTCCAAGGCGGCAAAGCCGGTTAGAATATGAGGTACTTCCCCTTCCCTAAGCGTAGTAGGCTGCCCAGCTTCCTCAAAGTATTGGCCTAGAACCTCACGAATCGGAACAAGGCCTCGAAGACCCTGCCTGGCTCGCACTTTAAACAGGGTATCCTCAGCGTCATTGAGGCTACTTTCCACATCTGGGCCAGCGGCATAGCCAATGGCTGCAATTTGTCCAGCAGCAGCGATAAGTCTCCGCATCATTGCCATATTAGATACTATCTGGGCATAATGCTCAATATGCAAAGACGTGGGCACAATGGATATCAAATGAGATAGATAGGCAGCGCCGCCAATTTCCTCTAACCTATTTTGACGCGCAATCTCATGAGCCACTGTAATCTGGTTTACAACTTCATTACTACGCTGGTAAAGGGAGAAACAAGCTTGGTAAATCACCCGATTTGTTTCTGAAAAAAAATCCTCGGCCTTGAGGGAAACGGCAACTTTCAATATGGCCTCAGGGTCAATAAGCAGAGACCCAATTACTGCCTCCTCAGCTTCAATATCATGGGGTGGTAATTTTTCCTCTGCCATGCCTAATCTTTCTCCTCCTCTTTCTCTTTCTCTGCCTTTTTCTCTGTCTTCTTCTCTGCCTTTTTCTCTGTCTTCTTCTCTGCTTTCTTCTCTGCTTTCTTCTCTGCTTTCTTCTCTGACTTCTTCTCTGCTTTCTTCTCTGACTTCTTCTCTGCTTTCTTCTCTGACTTCTTCTCTGACTTCTTCTCTGCCTTCTTCTCTGCCTTTTTCTCTGTCTCTTTTTCTTTCTCCTCCTCGATAACCACCGTAATTTGCGGATTAAGGTCGCTGGCTAACTTAACGGCTACTTCATAGCTGCCTGTTTTGCGTAAAGATTCACCTATGTCTATTTTCTTTTTATCAATAACAGAACCTATGGCCTGACTTAATTCTTCAGCTACGTCGGCAGCGGTAATAGAGCCAAACAAGCGTTCTCCGTCACCCATGCGAGCTTTAAAACGAATTTCCTTTCCCTCAATTTGCTGAGCCAGTTCAACTAGTTTATCCCGGTCAATACTTTCCTCAAACTTCTCTTTCTCCAGATTGGACTCTACTTGCTTAATGACCGTGGGAGTGGCTACCAAAGCTAAACCCCGAGGCAAAAGGAAATTCCTGGCATAACCTTTGCTTACCTCCTTTATCTCTCCAGCCTTTCCCTTTCCGGGAAGGTCTTCTAACAAAACAACTTTCATAAAATTCCTCACTTCGCTCAGAATGACAGAAATCTCTCTGCCGATATGGCAGCAGTAGCGCCATCACCGGCAGCAGTTATTGCCTGCCTGGCTGAATTATGGCGGACATCTCCAGCAGCAAATATTCCTGGAATCTTCGTTTCCATAAGTTCATTGGTAATTACGTAGCCTTCTTCGTCCAAAGGCAACAATCCCCGCCACTGAGCACTATTGGGCTCCGAGCCGATAGCCACAAAAACACCAGCCAGCTCTAATATTGATATTTTAGCATTTTCGGTGTTTTTTAGCACGAGTTGCTTAACTATCCCATCACCTTCAATTTGGGTTACTACAGCATCCCAAATAAACTCTATCTTTGGTTCGCCCATAACTCTTTCCTGAAATATTTTGCTGGCTCGAAGCTGGCTGCGACGGTGAATGACCTTAACCGAGGAAGCAAACTTACTCAAGTAGAGAGCCTCAGTGATGGCAGCATCGCCGCCACCTATTACAGCCACTGTTTTACCTTTGAATAAAGGGCCGTCACAGGTAGCACAATAGGAAATTCCCTTACCCACAAGTTTATCTTCCCCAGGCACGCCCAGTTTGCGAAATTGCGAGCCAGAGGCAATGATTACCGACTCAGATACAAAATCGCCTTCACTGGTGCTGACCAGATTATGCCTCTGGCTGGGCACTGCTTTGGTAACCTCGGCAAGCAAAGTTTCCAATCCATAGCCAGTGGCTTGCTCATGGATAAGTTGTCCTAAATCAATACCTGAGATACCCTTGGGAAAACCAGGGTAATTTTCCACTCGCTCAGCGTTGGTTATTTGCCCGCCAATTACTCCCTTTTCGATAAGCAAAGTATTAAGCCTCGAGCGGGCGCAATATAGCCCGGCGGTGAGTCCCGCCGGTCCACCACCAATGATGACTACTTGATAACTCCTTTTGGGATTGCTTCGTTTCACTCGCAATGACATTACTTTAACCTATAGCTGCTCCCTCCCACAAATCACAGCGTGTCTACCCTAACCACTCTAAAATTCCTGCTTAATCCTATCAAGCATTCCTGGCTGGAGAATATCAGCCACAGTCATAGCCATTGCCTTGGCTGCATCCATTAAGCCCTCATGTCCTGCTTCAGAGGCGGCTGCGGAGGCAAACTCCTGTGTATGTATGAACACCTCAGGCGAAGCTATGGCTATCGTAGGATGTATGCTTGGTACCACTTGACTGACGTTTCCCATATCTGTGCTGCCAAAGCCAAAACGAGGGTCGAAGGCTTCGACATGTCGTCCCAGCGATTCTAGATTTTGGCTAAATAGCTGAGCTAAAGTCGCATTGTTTTTCATCGGAGCATAAGTCCTGTCTCTCCACCTGTATTCTAATCTTGCCCCGCTAGCTACAGATGCTCCTATAAAACAGTTTAAAACCTTATCCTTCAACTCAGCAAGATACTCGTTATCTGGAGCACGTACCAAAAACACAGCAGCGCTATGAGCAGGCACTATGTTAGGGGCTTCACCTCCATCAGTGATTATGCCGTGGACGCGTGCCTCTGTCTTTATGTGCTGGCGCAGCGAATTTATGGAGGTGAAAGCTAAAATCATAGCTTCAAGGGCATTTATACCCCTGTAGGGTTGGGCAGCGGCGTGAGCTGGTCGACCAAAAAATTCCACCTCCAGGGAGCTACAGGCAAGCGCCTGTATGTCTACCATATTTCGGATATTGGGATGTACTATCATAGCCACATCTATTTCTTTGAAGGTTCCTGCTTTCACCATGTCTATCTTGCCACCGAAGACTTCCTCTCCAGGAGTGCCCAGAACCATAACGCTGCCTCCTAACTGGTCAATGATAGACTTACTAGCCACAGCAGCCCCGAGTGCCGAAGCAGCTATTATATTATGCCCACAGCCATGTCCCATTTTGGGTAAAGCATCATATTCAGCAAGCAAGGCAATTCTCGGGCTCCCTTGGCCATATGTCGCTCGAAAGGCTGTAGCCAAGCCGGCAATGCCTCGTTCTACATGAAATCCACTGTCTTCAAGATAGCTAGTAAGCCAAGCCGATGCCTTTTCCTCCTCGAAGCCCAACTCAGGGTTATCATGGATATTCAGGCTCAACTGGATAAGTTGCTGCCTTTGTAATTCGACGCTATCTTTTACCTTTAGCTTCAGTTTTTCTATCTCCAAGGTTGTTTAGCACTCCCTTCTGTCATTCTGACCCTTAACCCTTCGCTTCATGTCATTCTGAGCCCTTCGCTCCATGTCATTCTGACCCTGAACGAAGTGAAGGGGAAGAATCTAATTCCGCTCAGGTGACAAAATAATCGTTTCCTATTTCCAATACTTGAACCTCTTATGAATAGTTATTATACTTTGTACTTGATCTAAATTTCTAGGCTATGACAGATGGAAAGAGAATCTCTGAGGGCTTTGATAAATGTAGCTCAGTTGCTAAAAGAGCCCGTTGGCTCTAGCCAAAGCCACGATATAAGTGGGACAATTGATGAGGAAGTTGAAGCTTTTGTTGAAGGAAAGGCAAAATTGATTCGCATCAGTCGGGGAGTTTTAGTTCAGTGTAAATTAACTGCTGAGGTAAAACTCATATGTAGCCGCTGCCTCGATACATTCTTATGCCTTATAACTTTCGCTGCGGAAGAAGAATTTTCTCCGATATCCGATGTGCATGGTGATTTAGCACCCTCTTTGCTGGAACAATCAGAGGGGTTCACCATTAATAATAAAAATATACTTGACCTGAGCGAGCTAATACGGCAATATATATTGTTAAATTTGCCCATGAAACCACTATGTCGACCTGACTGCCCAGGAATGAAGGAGGAGAATTCACATGGCGCTACCTAAGAAAAAAACTGCTAAAGCGCGCCAGGGGAAAAGGCGCAGCCACCTTAAACTAACTCCGCCTGCCACGGATGTGTGCCCACATTGCCACAGTCCTAAGTTATCTCACCATGTTTGCCCTAGCTGTGGCTGGTACAATGATAGAGAAGCAATTGAGGTCAAACCCGCCAAGAAGAAATAGTCCGCATGGCTGAGTTATCCAAGGCAGCTTATGTTTTCCCAGGGCAGGGCTCCCAAAGCACTGGTATGGGACTGGACCTGTACAACAGCTATCCTTCAGCCAAGGAAGTCTTTGATGGAGCTGATGCTTCTTTAGGCTTTTCCCTCTCCCGTTTATGCTTTGAAGGTCCAGAGGAGGAATTGACAAAGACGCATAACGTCCAGCCAGCGATACTAGTCGTCAGCATTGCCTGCTTTAAAGCGCTTGAAGAGGCAACCATAGCTAATTTTCCCTCTCCCACTTTTGTTGCTGGACATAGTTTGGGTGAATATACTGCTCTGGTTGCTGCTGGTGTGCTTGGCTTGACTGATGCTGTTTTGCTTGTCAGGGAAAGAGGGAGATTAATGTATGAAGCTGGGCTAAAAAATCCCGGGAGCATGCTGGCTGTAATAGGGCTTGATAAAGAAACAGTTAAAGACATAAGCCTTCATAGTAGAACCGAAATCTCCAACATAAACTGTCCTGGACAGATTGTAATCAGTGGTGCCGCCCAAGCTTTGGCTGAAGCTGATAAATTAGCCAGGATAAAAGGTGCTCGTGCTCTTATTCCTTTGAGGGTTAGCGGGGCCTTTCATTCTGCCTTAATAGAGCCAGTCCTAGCTGAATTCAGTAAAATCGTCTCGAACGTTAGGTTTCAACCACCAGCTATTTCTGTAATATCTAATGTGACCGCTCGGCCGTTAACCGACGTTGATTCGATAAAAGAAGAGCTTGTTAAGCAGCTTCGTAATTGCATCCAATGGCAAGGGTCGGTGGAATATATGATGCACAGTGGGGTCACCACCTTTTATGAGATAGGTCCTGGGAAAGTGCTTACCGGTTTGATTAGGCGAATCAATTCCGAGCTCCAAACTTTCAATATATCAGGAGTTGAGGATATAACGCAGCTAGCATGTAAAGAGGGTCCAACTAACTAATGACCGGCACTAGGCGAAAGGCAAGGATTGCTGCTCTCCAGGCACTTTATGAGCTTGATTGCACGAAGCACAAGGTGGAGGAAGCTTTAGCTCGCTTAAGAGCAGGGGAAACACTGGCTCAAGAAGCAGTTAGCTTCAGTGAGAAGCTTGTGAAAGGAGTGCTACAGAACAAATCTGAGCTTGATGCTCTCATTAAAAAGTTTGCCCCAGCCTTTCCCCCAGAACAGATGTCTATCATTGATAGAAATATTTTGCGCCTCGCTATTTTCGAAATTTTATTTAATGATAAAACTCCGTTCAAGGTAGCTATAAATGAGGCTATAGAGTTAGCCAAGGAATTCGGAGGCGATTCTTCCCCCCGATTAATCAACGGAGTATTGGGCTCGATAACAACTGAACGTGGCGTAGAACAATAAAGCCTCCCTAAGGGACGTGAGAGCCTTGTCTGCTCTCCGGTAACCTCTTAACCGGGGTGATGTCCCACAAAAGGTAAATTTTCTTGACAATATAGTTACCTATAGTGTAAAATTATTATACAATGAGTAACCTGGAGATCCAACAAACACAATCTTTGCAGGCGCGGCAAGAGTTCAAATTGCTCATCCGACTGGAACAGGCCAGTTTGCTGGAGATGCCCGAAGAGGAGTTCAACAGGCTTACCGCTGAGGTAGAAAGCAGCCCCTTGTTTAAAAAGTTATATCGGAAGGAGAGAATAATTCGCTATCAGAGATATCCTAGGACGGATATTTCTCCCCGCTTTTATCAGCTTAATGAAGAGATTGCCGCCGGGACAGGCACTCTTGATATCGAATCCCTTTTATCTGACAAAGAAGATGTACTTCGTCGGATAAAGAAAATAGGGAGGGAGAATTTTGAGCGATATTTCTTATATCCTGAACCTGGGGTAAGCGTAGAGGAGGTCACTCGAGAGTGCAATTTGGAGCTTGCAGAGGTTGAAAAGATAAATAGCCTCATTAACGAATTCTCCATTATGAGCGAATTTTACAACCCTTCTGTTCTTAGTTCAGAACATGGAATTCACTACTCCAAGGTCGCTTCGGTAGAAAGGGGGGCTGAGGGTTTTATTATCGGCTATCTCTCACCTTCTTATGCTCGGGGAAGATATTCGATTGACTATGAGAGATTTGAGGAATTGAGGGGGAGTGGAGCTATCACTGGGGCTGAGGTAAAGGAAATCAGGCAGCTATTTAAGAGGCTAGAGCTAATCAATAGCCGTAAGGACACGGTAACTCGGATATTGCAAGGAATTGTGGAAAAGCAAGCACCCTATTTCGAATCTGGTAACGGCAAAGCTGTCCTGCCATTTAGCCAAAAGGAGCTAGCTGAAAGGATTGAGCTTGTTCCAAGCTCAATTAGCCGCGCTATCAGTGGCAAAAGCCTTGAGACACCCTGGGGTGAAGAGAAAGCTCTTAAGGATTTCTTTCCTCGGCCGAGAATGTTCAGGAGGGAACTGGTCAGGCAGCTCCTTGAAACAGGGGAAGAATTCCCCTCTGATGAAGCGATTAAAGCTAAACTTGAACAAAAATTTGGCGTTTCTATTTCCCGTCGCTCAATAGCAGGTTTAAGGAAGGAGTTGAAATTTCCCCCGGCTTGGAAGAGAAAACAAGCTTTGCTTCAGCAGAGGAAACTATGACTGATCATCCCACTCCAAAGAGTACATGGCAGCGCTGGAAAGATAGCGTTGCCATAAAAATCATTAACCGGTTACCAGGGAGCCAGGTATCTAGAGGTGTGCGAAGCCCTCATTTCTGGATAATCGTTGCGATAATGGCAGTTCTGGCGCTCCTTTACTACGCGGAATACACTCCCTTAGCCCAATTCGGAGGCTTTTTCACCGATGCTTTTCCTCACGACTTACATCGGACTCTGTTTTTGATTCCTATAATCTACGCTGCTCTAACTTTCAGGGTCCAGGGGGCCTTAGGTGCTTCGTTTGTTTTCCTATGTGTTGTGCTGCCACATGCCTTTTTGTACTCTCCACACTCTGCCCCGCTGCTTAGGCCACTTCTCTTTGTCCTGGTTGCAGCTTTCATCGGGGTGTTGACTGCGATGCTGACAGATCGAGTTGAAAAAGAAGAAAGGGTTCGTATTAAGCTAAATATAGCTTACCAAGAGCTTGTTCGGCGTCTAAGAGAAAACGAGGAGCAACTCATTCAGGCTGAGAAGCTGACCTCTCTGGGTCAGATGGCTGCCTCGATCGCCCACGAAATCAATAATCCTCTGGCTGGTGTTCTGGTCTACACTCAGTTGCTATCAAAGAAGGTAGCTGGTGACACTTTCAAGAAAGAGGAAGCTCTGGATTACCTTTCGAAGATGGAATCAGCGGTGAGCCGTTGCTCCAGGATAATCCGAAACCTCTTGGATTTTGCTCGACAAACTGAGCCGATGTTGAGGCTTGTGGACATTAACCAGGTTATAGAACAGGTCTTGTCCATGGTAGGCCATCAAGCTCAACTTCAAAACGTTGAGGTTGTAAAAGAGTTTAGCCCTTCCTTGCCTAAGGTCACGGCTGATTTCGATCAGCTTCAACAGGTATTTACCAATCTCACTCTTAACGCTATCCAGGCAATGCCTGATGGGGGTAGGCTGACCCTTCACAGCTCGGTGGTGGATGGTGAGGTCAGGGTCGATGTCCAGGATACTGGCTGTGGTATCTCCAAAGAGAACCTGTCCAAGCTTTTCACCCCCTTCTTCACCACCAAGGAAAAAGGCAAGGGTGTAGGGTTGGGATTAGCTGTAGTTCATGGGATTATTGAGAGACATAAAGGAAGGGTTAAAGTGCAAAGTGAGGTGGGGAAGGGAACCACCTTCAGCGTCTATTTGGGAGGCCACAACGATGAAAAAGGTTAAAATACTCGTGGTTGATGATGAGGCTATTGTCCGCGAGTCGCTAGGCGACTGGCTTAAGGATGTTGGCTATCAGGTTTTCACCGCTGAAAACGGTCACAAGGCGTTAGAGGTGATTGAGAAGGAAAAGCCAGGCATCATGATTACCGATCTGGTGATGCCAAGTATGGATGGTATTGAGTTGATGAAAAGAGCTAAAGCACAGCAGCCCAAGATTGAGGTGATTATCATCACAGCCTATGCCAGCATTCCCACCGCCATCACTGCCATGAAAGAAGGGGCATACGATTACATTGAAAAGCCCTTTTGTCCCGAGAGGGCTGAATTACTAGTCAAGAAATTAGCTGAACATCAGGAACTAGTCGAGGAAAACCTCTCCCTGCGTCAGAGATTGGAAGACCATTATCGTTTTGAGAATATCATCGCGAAAAGCTCTAAGATGCAGCGGCTGATTGAGCTAATAAAGGTTGTGGGCAAAAGCAACGCCACAATATTGATCACGGGTGAAAGCGGCACAGGGAAAGAGTTGGTAGCGCGTGCCATTCACTCCCAGAGCCATCGCCGGAACAAGCCCTTTGTCGCTGTTAGTTGTGCCGCTTTGCCTGAAAGCCTTCTAGAAAGTGCGCTGTTCGGCCATGAGAAAGGTTCCTTCACGGGAGCTTATGCTCAAAAGAAAGGTAAATTCGAGTTCGCCAATGGGGGAACACTTTTTTTGGACGAAGTCGGCGAGATGAGTGCCAATATCCAGGTCCACTTGTTAAGAGTCTTAGAAGAGAAAGAATTTACTCGTGTCGGTGGCAATGAACCAATCAGGGTTGATGTAAGAGTTATTTCAGCGACTAATAAGGACTTAAGAAAGGCCATAGAAAAGCAGGAATTCCGGGAGGACCTTTATTACCGGCTTAATGTAGTTAACATTGAATTGCCTCCCTTGAGGGAAAGAAAGGAGGATATCCCTCTATTAGCTGAACATTTCTTGCATAAGTTTGCAATGGAGAATCAGAAGGAGATCACCGGGTTCTCTCCCGAGGCAATGGAGCTTGTGCTTGATTATGACTGGCCAGGAAATGTCCGTGAGCTGGAAAATGCTATTGAAAGGGCAGTCATCCTGGTTAAGGATAGCATTATCACTATTGCTGACCTGCCTCAGGAAAATCTGTCGCTGGCTTATTCAACTACGCCAGGAAAAAACCTTAAAGAAATGGAGAAAGGCCACATCTTGAATATTCTCCGTGAAACCGGCGAGAACTACAGTGAGGCAGCTAGAATTTTGGGAATCAGTAGAATGACACTCTACAACAAGGCAAAGGAGTATGGTTTTGATGTAAAAAAATAGACGCCGAGTGACTCGTTTCTTTACATAGTTAGAGAGACAGTAAATTTTCAGCATTGGTGAAAAAGGCTACCCGGAAATTCGGGTAGCGTTTTTATTTTGGCAAGAAAATTGCAACACCAAAGGATGAAGGAGGTGAAAGAAATGAAACCAGTGTTAATCGTTGAAGACGAGACGATCATGCGGGAGTCGCTCCGAGACTGGCTTAAGGAGGAAGGCTATGAAGTGGACACTGCTGAGTCGGGTGAAGAGGCGCTGCAAAAGATCGGAGAAACGGAATTTGGTGTTGCCGTGCTCGACCTAAGGCTGCCGGGAAAAGATGGGCTCGAGGTGTTAAGAGAGGCTACAGCGCAAAATCCGAAGTTTAAGGGGGTCATCATCACTGCTTATCCCTCAGTAGAGACTGCAGTGGAGGCGATGAAAATCGGGGCAGTGAGTTACATAGTCAAGCCCTTTGCCCCCGACGCCTTGGAGAAAGCGATTGAAGAGGTTCTCGGCCCTGTTCAGGTAGAGGTAAAACCTAAGGAGGGTAAGGTTGAGAAAGCCGCAGTGGAACTCCCGGTAGTTGAGGAGGCTGAGGTTGAGAAAGCTATAGCAATAACTGAGGAGGAAATTCCTGCCCACCTAGAGCAAGGCCAGACTTACTTCAAAGCAGGTCGCTATAAGGAGGCACTGAGAGAATTTCAGTCCATTTTACACATCGCCCCAGGACACATAGAAACTCGAGTCTGGATCCGAAGGGCGAAGGAAGAACTGGTGAAGCCAAGGGTTGAGGTACCTGAAGGCGAAGGTGCTGTTGAAGAAGCGGTGAAGGTCAATAAGTGTATCTGGGCAAAGATGGGAATGGTCTCTTACAGGATCTGCACCCGGGACTATGACTGCCTCACCTGCGAATTTGACCAGACGATGCAGGAGAAAATAGCCACTGGTGAAGCGTCAGAGCTCGATGAGGCTCTGGAGAGGCTCAAGGAGCTGCCGGCACCTCAGAGGGTTTGCCGTTATGCCCTCAAGGGTGACATCTCCTATCGGCTTTGCACCCGTCTGTTTCAATGCGCAGCCTGTGAGTTTGATCAACTCATGCAGGATGCCCTGGAGCGAAAGTTAGCCAAGCTATCTGCTCGCAGGGAAGCCCTGCACAAAAAGGAACAAGAAGCCACGACATAGCCAAGCTGATTAGAATTGTAGGAAAAGGCTTACCCAAAAGCTGTTTAAGCACAAAGAGGGCGGGGTATCTGACAAAACAGCCACCCAGCCTTTTCCCTTGTTTATTGGGAAAGATGTGGCGTTAAGGTTTACCCTCGGCAAAAAGTTTTTCAAACTGTTTGGTTTTTTTTTGCAAACTCTGCTATCATGTAAAGCTGCGTTGCAATGCATCTTGGGGAGCAGGGGGTAGCTATAAGGTTGTTGTCGTAGCTATCCTTTTTGTTGTGTAATATTTGAAAAAGTGAGGTCATAGAGAAATGAAAGTACTAAGTCCTTACAAAGAAGCCACAGATGTGATACTCGGGGCTGGTGGTGAACCACTCAAATTGTGTTACCAGTGTGGTCTTTGCACCGGTATTTGTCCCTGGAACTTGGTTCGAAGTTTTCTCGTTCGCCGCATCATGCATGAAGCTCAGCTTGGGGCAACCGATTTTGGCGGCGAGGATGTCTGGACTTGCGTCACTTGTCGAGCTTGTGTTCAGCGCTGTCCCCGAGGTGTCGAGATAATAGATGTTATGAGGGCTATACGCCGAGCTGTAGCTAGCCTGGGCATCGGCGTCGTCCCTGATGCCCTGAGAATTTCAGCTAAGAACATCGCTGGCGTAGGTAATCCACTTGGTGAGGCACCGGAAAAGCGAGATGACTGGGCTAAAGACCTCAAGGTGAAAATTTTTGCTTCGGGCACCGAAATACTTTATTTCCCTTGTTGTATTCCGTCCTATGACCCTGATGTAAAAACAGTGGCTCGATCTACTGCCACAATCTTCAATAAGCTTGGGATCGACTATGGCCTTATAGGCACCGAGGCAAAATGCTGTGGCGAGTCAATTAGAAAAGCCGGGTATGAAGATACGTTTCAAAGTCTGGCCCAAAACAATATTAATCTCTTTACCAGTAATGGTGTCAAAACCGTGGTAGTTTCCTCACCGCACTGCTACCACACTTTCAAGAACGAGTATCCCGAGCTTGGAGGCAAATTTGAAGTAATTCACATCACCCAATACCTAGCTTCACTTATCGAGCAGGGGAAATTGAAGCTCTCCAAAAAGATAAACAAGAAAGTAATCTATTCCGACCCCTGCTATTTGGGGAGACACAATGATGTCTACGATGAGCCAAGAGAAATTCTGCAAAGTATTCCTGGCTTGGAGTTAATAGAATTCCCTGATGCTCGTGAGGATGGTCTTTGTTGTGGCGGTGGTGGTGGTAGGATCTGGATGGATACGCCGAAAGGGGAAAGGTTCTCTGATATAAGGATGGAGCAAGCTGTTGCAAAAGGTGCTGATATTATAGCTCTGGCCTGCCCTTACTGTTTCCTCAACTATAGGGACAGTTTACTCTCTATGGGCAAGGCAGAGACTATTCAGGTTAAAGATATCGCTGAGCTTGTTGCCGAAGCAATATAGTTATGGAGAAATGAGATGGAAGAACCGAAAGTTGGTGTTTATGTTTGCCACTGTGGAACAAACATAGCTGGCACAGTTGATGTGGAAAAGGTAGCCAAATATGCTGAAACTCTACCTAATGTAGTAGTTTCTCGTCACTATAGGTATATGTGTTCTGATCCAGGGCAGGACCTCATCAGAAATGACATTAAAGAGCTGGGAGTCAATCGGGTTGTAGTGGCTTCCTGCTCTCCACGCCTTCACGAAAAAACTTTCCAGGGAACACTTCGCGAGGCGGGGTTAAATCCTTATCTATTCCAGATGGCTAACATTCGGGAGCACTGTTCTTGGCTCCATGAGCCGGGTCCCGAGCTTACCGAGAAGGCTAAAAGAATGGTTAGGGCAGCAGTAAACCGAGTATCCCATCATATACCCTTAGAGATCCGCAGCGTGCCGATCTTTCCAGCTACTCTTGTTGTCGGCGGCGGCATTGCTGGCATGCAGGCTGCCCTGGAGATTGCTAACTCAAATCATATGGTTTATCTCGTGGAGAGAGACCCTAGCATTGGCGGGCATATGGCGCAGTTTGACAAAACCTTCCCCACATTGGATTGTGCTGCCTGTATTCTCACACCAAAGATGACCGAGGTCGCCCGTCACCCGTTCATCAGAATTCTAACTTATAGTGAGGTTGTTGAGATTTCTGGCTACGTAGGCAACTTCAGGGTCAAAATTAGAAGAAAGCCACGCTATGTTGATGAGGGTAAATGCATTGGTTGTCTCATCTGCCAGGAGAAATGTCCCTGGACAGCATTAAGTGAATTTGATGCTGGCACAAGAAAGCGAAAGGCAATTTACACCCCGTTTGCCCAAGCAGTACCTAACATTCCCGTTATTGATACCGAGCACTGTGTCTATTTCCTCAAGGGAACTTGCCGTGCCTGTGAGAAATTCTGCGATGCCGATGCAATCAATTTCGAGCAGAGTGAGCTCATTTTTGAACTGGACATAGGCAATATTATCATTGCTACAGGATTTGACACTTTTGATGCTTTCTCTATCCCCCAGTATGGCTACGGGCGTTATCCCAATGTGTTCACTAGTCTTGAGTTTGAGAGGCTGTGTAGCCCCACTGGCCCCACTGAAGGACATATAATCCTTGCCGATGGCCGGCAGCCTGATAGCGTAGCAATTGTCCACTGCGTTGGCAGCCGGGATAAGAACTACCATGAGTATTGCTCCCGTGTTTGCTGTATGCATGCTCTCAAATATGCCCACTTGCTTAAGGAGAAAACCAATGCTGAAGTTTATCAGATGTATATTGACATGCGCTGTTTCGGCAAAGGTTACGAAGAGTTCTACGACCGCGTCCAGAATGAGGGTGTTAATTTCATTCGGGGAAAAGTGGCCAAAGTTACTGATGAAGCCATAACTGAAGAGGAGAAAGGGAAACTGATTGTTTTTGTTGAGGATACCTTGCTCGGAACTATGCTCCGTGTTCCCGTGGATATGGTTATCCTCTGCATTGCCCTAGAGCCGCGTAAAGATACCAACGAAGTAGCCCAGCTTTTCCATCTTGGTCGGAGCGCCGATGGCTTCTTCCTGGAAAGGCATCCCAAGCTTGATCCTGTAGCAACGATGTCCGAAGGCATCCTCATCGCTGGCTGTTGTCAAGGTCCTAAGGATATCCCGGACAGCGTAGCACAGGCTTCGGCAGCAGCAGCTCGGGCTTTAGCAATGATCGCTCGGGGCAAGATAGAGGTCCCGGCAATAACAGCCTCTATTGATGAAACCAAATGCTCCGGGTGTAAAATCTGCAACCTTCTGTGCCCATATGATGCCATATTCTTTGACGACGAGGCCAAGGTATCGCGAATCAACGAAGTCCTGTGCCAGGGCTGTGGCGTGTGCGCTGCTGCCTGTCCTAGCGGTGCCATTACTCATAACTATTTCACCGCCGAGGAGATTACGGCGGAGATAGAAGGAGTGTTAGCATGAGTTTCGAACCAAAGATCATTGGCTTTCTATGCAATTGGTGTTCTTACGCCGGAGCTGATCTGGCAGGGGTTTCACGACTGAAATGTGCCCCCAACGTCCATATTATTCGCACGATGTGCAGTGGTGGACTAAGTCCATTCTTTGTTTTGAAAGCCCTGGAAGCAGGGGCTGATGGCGTGCTTATCTGCGGTTGCAACCCAGGTGACTGCCATTATAAGGAAGGCAACTATAAAACAGTAAGGCGCATAACCTTGCTTAAAAAGATGCTGGAGCAACTCGGCATTGAACAGGAAAGAGTGCAGTTGCACTGGGTATGTGCCTCTTGCGGTGACGAGTTCGTGAATGTCGTCAATAAGATTACTGCGGAAATAAAGGAACTGGGACCGCTGCAGGCTGGGGTGAGTAGTCTTAGTTTGACTTGATAGAAAAAAGGTGCTAAATTTAGCTGCGAAATTAAGGAGAAGGCAAGAAGGAGGATAAGATGCCAAAGTGGCAGTGTGTGGAATGTGGATATTACGTTCGAGAAGCAAATAGACCGCCAGATGTCTGTCCCAGTTGCTCCTTGAGGTGCAGTTTTACCGACGTCACTTGTTACCGTCCGGAATGTGGCGGACCGGTCAATCCCGATCCTGCGGTAATGAAAACAATTACCAGCAAAGGTATAACGCCACCGCTTCGTCCTTCTCTGATGGCAAAAGAAGAGGCTCCTGAGGAAGAGATTGTTTACGGCGAAAAGGCCAGGATGGCCACTTTATTCCATGGGCTCAGTGACAAAGAAATACAAAAGATACTAAGCATCGGCGAGGCGATGGTCTGTGAGCCGGGCACTGTCCTATTTAAAGAACAGGATGATGCCTTGACGATCTATTTCATTGAATCAGGGAGAGTAGCTGTCCGGGTTAAGGAAGACAAGACGGAAAAGACAGTTTATACTGCCTTCGAAGGTGACGTCCTTGGCTGGTCAACGGTGGTGCTCCCCTATCAGCGAACTGCCACGGCTGTTGTGGTGGAAAGAGCTAAAGTTATCGCTATTGACACGAACAAATTCCAGAATTTCTGCGATAAGAATGCTGCTATGTGCTACCGGGTGGCGCAGAATCTTAACCGAGCTGTGATCGCCAGACTGAGGTTTGCCAAAGCCGCAGGACTTGAAGAGGTATATGGATAGATAAGCATGTTAAGGAGGTTGTTTTACAGCTTTCGTTGATAAGCCGAGGGGGCAGCGAAGGGAAGATTAGTAGCTGCCTCTTTTTATGCCCTTTTGGACGTTGTCAAATCACAAACTTTGTGGTCAATAGTATGCGGGCCAGGAAAATGCAAGAACAGCAGCGCAAGAAGGCCGATCTCTAAGAGCGTGAGTTAATAAAATGCTGTTCAATTGATATTAGTGGTGATATGAAATGGAAGAAATAAAGACTGGAGTTTATATCTGTCACTGTGGATTGAATATTGCGGGCACAGTTGATGTGGAAGAAGTAGCCAGATATGCTCAGGGTTTATCCTCGGTAGTGGTAGCTCGTGATTATCGCTATATGTGCTCTGACCCCGGGCAGACATTTATTAAAGATGACATCAAGAACCTTGGGCTTAATCGGGTGGTGGTAGCTTCCTGTTCGCCTCGAATGCATGAGCCCACTTTCCGTCGAGCATGCCAGGATGCTGGATTAAATCCCTATCTCTTTGAACATGCCAATATTAGAGAGCATTGCTCCTGGGTCCACGATGACAGGCAAATAGCCACCGAGAAGGCTAAGGATTTAGTTCGGGCTGCGGTAAGGAGAGTTTACTATCATGAGCCGCTAGAGATTAAAGAGAGACCGCTTAATCCCAATGTCCTGATTGTCGGTGGTGGCATCGCTGGCATACAAGCTGCATTGGATATCGCCAATGGCGAGCATATGGTGTATCTGGTAGAGAAGGAGCCGGCAATTGGCGGTCATATGGCTCAGCTTGATCGAACGTTTCCCACCCTGGATTGCTCCGAGTGCATTCTCACCCCAAAGATGACCGAGGTAGGGCAACATCCGTTTATAACACTTTTGGCCTATAGTGAGGTAGAGGAGATTTTGGGCTCGGTAGGCAATTTCAAGGTTAGAGTAAGGAAGAAAGCTCGCTATGTAGATATCAGCAAGTGTGTCGGCTGTGGAGAATGTAGCAAAAATTGCCCGGTGAGATATATACCTCAAGTAAAAGGAAATGGAAATGGACCAGAAAAAGATTGACCAAATCGTAGAGAAATATGCAGGCGAAGAGGGGGTTTTGATCCAGTTACTACTGGACGTACAGAAGGAGTTAAACTGGGTTCCGAAGGAAGCTATACAGCGCATAAGCGAGAGACTCCAGGTTCCGCTGAGTCAGATATACCGGGTGACCAGCTTCTATAAGAGTATGAGCCTAAAACCGAAGGGTAGGCATCTGGTAAGCGTGTGCTTGGGTACTGCCTGCCAGGTACGAGATGGCCCTAGGGTCATGGATAGGATAAGAGGGATTCTTGGCGTAAACCCTGGGGAGACAACCCCAGACATGAAGTTCACTCTGGAAAGGGTCAATTGCCTCGGCTGCTGTGCTTTGGGACCAGTGATGGTAGTTAATGGTGAATACTATGGCAAGATGATGCCAGCCAAGGCGGAGGAGATACTAAAAAGCTATGATTAGGGAGGAGCTATGCCAAGGTTAAGTTCCCCTGCTGAGCTAGAGGAACTCAGGCAAAAGATATTATCGAAAAGAGATCCTAATAAGCGTTGTATTACGATTTGCTCTGGAACTGGCTGTCATGCTTACGGCAGCGAAAAAGTTAACGCAGCTTTTGCAGAAGAGATCAAGAGGCAAAGATTAAAGGCTGAAGTAGATATTAGAAGAACGGGTTGCCACGGATTTTGTGAAAGGGGCACTCTAGTCGTTATTTATCCTGAGGAAATTTGCTATGTTAATGTACAACCAGAGGATGCTGCCGAGGTTGTTCAAAGTATAAAAGAGAACAAAGTCATCAATCGCTTGCTTTATGTCGATCCTACTACTGGCAAGAAAGTAATACATGAATCGGAGATACCCTTCTACAAGTATCAAAACCGAATTGTCTTTGGCAATAATAAGCGGATTGATCCCAATAGTATTGATGACTATATTGCTCTTGGCGGCTACTCTGCCCTGTCCAAGGCACTATCTCAGATGACCCCGGAGCAGGTGATGGAAGAAGTGAAGAGGTCAGGCCTCAGGGGTAGGGGTGGGGGAGGGTTCCCTGCAGGGTGGAAGTGGCAGACCACGCGTGATGCCCCCGGGGAACCTAAGTATGTAATAGTCAACTGTGATGAGGGAGATCCAGGGGCTTATATGGATAGGTCACTTATGGAAGGGAACCCTCACAGCGTTCTTGAAGGTTTGACCATTGGAGCCTACGCCATAGGCTCTCATGAAGGTTTTATTTACGTTCGGGCTGAATATCCTTTGGCTGTGAAAAATGTTGGCATTGCTATTCAGCAGGCTGAGGGATGTGGACTTTTGGGCAAAAACATCCTAGGCTCAGGATTTGACTTTGAGGTCAAGGTGCATCGAGGAGCAGGGGCTTTCATCTCCGGGGAATCAAGCGCGCTAATGACAGCGATAGAAGGAAAGGTGGGAGAGCCTAAACCGAAATACATTCATACCTCGGAGAAAGGCATTTGGGACAGGCCCAGTTGTTTAAACAATGTGGAAACGTGGGCCAACGTACCTCTCATAATCAGTAATGGAGCTACTTGGTATGCCTCAATCGGCACCGAGGGAAGCAAAGGGACCAAGATTTTCTCTCTGGTGGGTAAGGTGAACAACACTGGACTCGTAGAGGTTCCCATGGGGATTACTCTGCGGGATATCGTCTATAAGATTGGAGGAGGTATTCCAGGAGGCAAGAAGTTCAAAGCGGTTCAAACCGGCGGGCCATCTGGGGGTTGTATTCCTGAGCAATTTCTTGATTCTCGCGTAGATTTTGATGAGCTTGCCAGGTTGGGCTCCATGATGGGGTCGGGGGGCATGATTGTCATGGATGAGGACACGTGCATGGTTGACACAGCCAGGTATTTTCTTGACTTCCTTGCTGATGAATCTTGCGGGAAGTGCACCCCGTGCCGAGAGGGCATCAAACAAATGCTGAACATATTGACTGATATCTGTGGAGGAAGGGGTAGGGGTGAAGACATTGAGCTTCTGGGAGAGTTGTCTGAAGTACTTAGGGACACATCTCTCTGTGCTTTAGGAGGAACCGCACCCAATCCAATTTTGACCACTCTCCAATACTTCAAGGATGAGTATGAAGCACATATCAAAGAGAAAAGATGTCCTGCTTATGCCTGCAAGGAATTGGTGTCGTACTATATTGACCCGGCCAAATGTCAAGCCTGTATGATTTGTCTTAGAAACTGCCCGGCGGAGGCTATAAGTGGTGGCAAGAACCAGATTCACGTCATCGATCAATCCAAGTGTACCAAATGTGGCACCTGCCTTGACCTTTGTCCATCTCGCTTCGATGCAGTCAAAAAGATTTCAGGTGAGCCTGTGCCACCACCACTTCCGGAGGATGAAAGGGTCCTGGTAAGAGGCAAGGAATAGAGGGATCAAAATGGATGAAGTAACTTTAGAAATTGATGGCAAGGAAGTCAGGGCTAAGGAAGGGATGACAATACTAGAGGCAGCTAGAAGCGTTGGTATTGATATACCTACACTTTGCTATCATCGGGCTCTGACTCCCTATGGCGGTTGTCGGCTTTGCACTGTGGAGATTTTTCAGGAGCGGAGGTCAAGGATAGTTACCTCCTGCGTCTACCCTGTGGAAGAGGGACTGGTGGTCAAGACCAAGAGTGACACTGTGATAAGAGACCGCAAGATGCTCATTGAGCTTATGCTCGCTCGTGCTCCCAAGGCTAAGGTAATTCAGGATTTAGCTAAAGAATATGGTGTTGAAAAAACGAGGTTCAAAATAGAAGATCCAGAAAACCTCTGCATTCTCTGTGGTTTGTGTACCCGAGTTTGCGAAGAAAGGATTGGAGTAAGCGCGATCAATTTTGTTGGCCGGGGGATTGAGCGTAAAGTACAAACTCCTTTTCAAGGAACCTTAGACATAAACTTTGATGTTTGCATAGCCTGTGGATCTTGTGCTTCCGTTTGCCCTACAGGGGCAATCAAGCTTGAAGATATTACAAAGAAAAAACCGATACCAATCCTTTCTGAATTTGAAATGGGTTTGGACTCAAGAGCTCCTATCTATATTCCATTCGCTCAAGCAATTCCTAATGTTGCCACACTGGATCGTGAGAAATGTGTTCATTTTGCCACAGGCAAATGCAAAATCTGCGAAGAATTCT
>Ga0209979_1001721_pt1 | contig 23070 bp, 28 predicted proteins | sample AnhtaG_FD_183114 | JGI IMG/M metagenome (GOLD analysis project Ga0209979, IMG submission 183114) | Deep subsurface microbial communities from Anholt, Denmark to uncover new lineages of life (NeLLi) - Anholt_01485 metaG (SPAdes) (version 2) | ecosystem: Environmental > Aquatic > Marine > Oceanic...
AGGCTATACTTCTATCACTTCCATCTATGGTGAGTGTCGCCTAGTGGTCTAAGGCGCCAGGTTGTGGCCCTGGAGAGCGAGGGTTCAAATCCCTCCACTCACCCCATGACTGCGCCTATAGCTCAGCGGACAGAGCATCGGTCTTCGGAACCGAGGGTCGTGGGTTCGAATCCCTCTAGGCGCGCCATATTACGAAGCTAAAAATGCCACTGAGAACTAAAAGTTCAGGGGGCATTTCCTGTTTTTGGTCACGGATTGGTCACGGATTGCTTTTGACAGCCTTATTCTCTATTTCATTTTGAGACGGATTATTGACAAACTCATCGAATTTAAGCGCCGCCGCTTCCTGCAATCCGGGGGCCACGTGACTATAAGTATCAAGCGTGACCGTGATACTGGAATGGCCTAATCTTTCCTGCACTATCTTGGGGTGTACGCCCTGTTTAAGCATTAACGAGGCATGAGTATGTCGGGCGTCATGTAACCGTATATGACCCAAACTTAGTCGTTTAACGAGCTTCTCCCAGGAATGGGTCACGGTATTCGGTAAAAACGGCTGACCATCAGCGTGGGAAAATACAAGGTCGCTATCCTTTAGCGGTACGCCCATAAGGATATGTTCTGTCTCCTGTTTTTCTTTGTGTTCTTTAAGAACTAGGGCTGTTGACGGTGACAACGCTACCAAGCGGCGGCTTTTAGCTGTTTTGGGTGGCCTGTAAACGAATGTGCCGTCTATCAGGTGGTGTAATGTCCTGGTAACCGATACTTCGCAAAGCATGAGGTCAACGTCAGACCACCTTAACGCTAAGAGTTCTGACCGTCTCATGCCGGTATAGAGCGCCATATAAAAGAGGGCGTAATAAGGGGCATCTTTAGCGGCTTCTAAGAGGGTATGAATACCGGCTTCGTCAAGTACGTGCATCTCCGTTTGCTGACAACGAGGAGGAGTAACCGCGTCAGCCGGATTGCGAACTAATACTCCCCACTTTACGGCGCTTTCGAGGGCGGTGTGCAAGGTAATATGGTGATGTCTTACCGTCCGGGCACTTAAACCGCCATTGCCGTCACACCGGCCGGCTGATAACTTTTCTGAATAGTATTTTTGTAAATGCTCAGGCTTGATTTGTGTTAAGGGGATATTGCCGAGCGCCGGGATAAGGTGGCGGCGGATAATGTATTCGTAACCTTCCGCCGTCCTGGGTGATAGGTTAGGCCATGCGTACTCTTTTAGCCATCTTTCCAGGAACTCGCTCAGGGTACTTTTCCCCGGCTTTACAAAAATGCCGTCATCGAGCTGGTGCAATAGTTCGGAAAGCCTTTTTTCAGCGTTCTTTTTGGTTCCCTTAACACTTACTCTTTGCTGCTTCCGCTTGCCAGTTATTGGGTCCGTTCCCACGTCTAGAACGATCGAATAGCTATCTTTACTCCGCTTAGTAATATGCCCTCTCATTGATTTTCCTCCAACTCTCATTTTTATCGGATATTCCCTCAGTATTTTTCATAAGACCTTTTTCCATAGCTTCTTGCTTGCCGCGTAATATCTCCTTGTTTATCATTCACTTATCTCTGTACAATTTACTAATACCTTTCTTAAGACTCTTTTGAGGTTCATCTAACAGCTTATCTATTTGCTCTTCAGATAATTCCTGCCCGGTCACAATCTCAAATAGTTCGTGGTCAGCAAGCGAAAATCCGTGGCGGGGGCCATAATGCTCGCGGAAGTATTCCAACTCGGCATAGTAACTAGCTATCTTTGCAAGTTTATTAATATCCTTGATGGTGCAGTGTAACCAGGCCACCCATTTAGCTTCCCTAATTGTAAAAGGACGTGAACTATTCAATCGAGTATGAAACCAGGCCTGTAGCACCGCTGGTAATGCCTCTGGAGGCAATTCATACTCACTTAGAGTTAACATATTCCATGGTTTATCTTGAGGGTTAGGAGATTTACGTAGTCTGTTCAGTTCCTTTTGGACAGCACTTAAACCAGGCCAATCCGGATTCAAGCCGGGGTGCCCCTTTGCCAGCAAAGCCTTTACCTCATGTTGTACTTCCTTTGCTCTCCAGTCTGTATGCTCATAGTGTACCTTGGCAATAAGCTCTCTTACCCTGTGCGTAATTGTAGGGCCTTTTGGCATAAATCCTCCCGTATCCGTATATCTATTTAGGTTACTCTCTTATATCTAGCTCATATCTATGCAATGATTTGAACATTGATATATGTACGGAGGATAATGATATAGTTCATATTAGCACAAGATAAGACCGATGTCAATACGAAGGGAGTGGCAAAAATGGAAAGCAACAAATTAACCTTTACTGTCGAGGAAACTGCGAAAATCTTAGGCATCGGAAGGAACTCAGCGTACGAGGCAGTAGCTAGAGGTGAAATTCCCGTGATCAGGGTGGGGAAGCGCCTACTGGTTCCGAAAGCTGCTCTGGAAAAACTATTGAGTGGCAATCAAACAAAGACCGCCGAGCCTAGTTGACGGCTGTTAAGAAGAAAATGCCTGCTGTGCAAGAGCAGGTCAAGGGGTTAGGCGATTGAGTGATTCAGAATCCTTAACTTTATGTGATCAATCAGAAGATTTTCAAGTGCCAGGGTCAGGGCGGTCACTAGAAACGACCCTCCAGAAAACCACAAGCTAGGGCCAAGAAGCATCTAATGTGAATAAAGTCAGGGAGGACCAAGGTCTTTTGCAGGTAGATATAAAAAACTGGCCTCAAAAGCGTCCGAATGAGGCTGGGAAGGGTTCACGATAGTGTCCAAGGCGATCACGACAGAACACTTAGAGTGGTACTCTCGACCGAACCTGACGGATGAGCTTATTGCTGCTGCCGTCAGTCCGAGGAACAAGTCCCTCCTCGGCGTTCTGGGAAAAGGTGGCCTCCGCATTACCGAAGTGGTTCGAATCAAAGTGCCCGATGTTGATTTTGAGAAAGAATCGTTGTCAATTCTAGGTCTCAAAGAGCGCACAAGGATAAGATGTCACTACTGCGGCGAGACGCTGGCGAAGAAGCATCTTTTCTGCCCCGCCTGTGGCAACAAAGTCGCTGAGGCTTTGCGGGATAAAATCGAGCAGCGAACTCAGAGAATCATTCCCATTGACCGCGGCACTTTGGACTCGATAGAGCAATATCTCGGAGGGCGGCGCCACTTCCCATACCGAGGAGATTTGCTGTTTCCATTAACCCGGCAACGTGTTTGGCAAATAGTTGAGAAGCTTGGCCGCAGAATCAAGTTGAGGGGGTTACACCCTGAGAGCCTGCGTAACCTACTGGCGGCAAGATGGGTCAACAAGGGGCTCGATATTGAAAAACTTCGATTTCTTATGGGTTACGCTTACACAGCAAGGCATCCCCCGGCCTTCACTTTCGAGCAAATTAAATCTGAATACCGGAAGCTATGGGGAAACGGACAAGATGAGGTATAAACCGAAGGTCAACAGGGCAAAGCAACAGCCCAAAGAAGAAAAACAAAAAAATGATCCGCCGCAAATAGCTGGTCCCTGGGGAAGAGGTGCCAGCGAATATCGCCCTGGTCTCTTTACAAAACAGTATTTTGTAGAGTACGGGGAGACTTGCGTCGCTGACATTTATCGCGCCATGAGCGAAGAGATAGAGCGTCTTAATAAAGAACGGATTGAGATTGGTGAAAAGCCATTTCGGAGGCCAAACTATTCTAGCTTCAGCCGCTATTTCCACTGGTTTCTAATACTGGGACTGATAGAGCGCACCGGCCGACGAGAACGAGCCATTTACGATTTCTTGCAGAAGCGGGTGTTCTATAGACTAACAGAGAAGGGCAAACTTGAGGTGAAGGCTTGGGAAGACCCGGTGAGAACACTACATCCGGAATTTGGCTAAGCTGGCTTAACCTTCTTTCTTTGGCTGGCTTTTCTGAGTTCTTACAAATAATTTCGACTGCCTTACTCAGTCAGTAAGGCAGTCAGGAAATCTCTAGGCGGTTTCCGGCCAGTGTCATCTTCAAACCGTTTGGCCGCCGAGTTTATGTTGTGTCTCCACTCATCATGTTCTGTCTCGAGTTGCTTGTCAGACATAAGCGACGCTACTGCCTGCCGCACGAGACAAGCCAGATAGAGGTCCCTTTCCAGAGACTGCTCATCGCTGTTCTTGTCCAGCTTGCGTTCAATCTTCTTAGCGACTGAGTAAACGGTGGTTTTTTTGAAGCCCTTCTTAATGAGTTCTGGGGGGGTTTCTCCCCCTTGCAGTCTAGCCCTTATTTGTTCTGCTATGCTTTCCATGTGTAAAATCTCCTATCCATATTATAGTCTATCCCCTATATGAACTTAATCCGTAGACAGTTCATAGATTCCTAACACTAATATGGACTCAATCCATAAGTTGCACCATCGGCAATATGCACTCTCGTTGACAATATTCCATCGCTTGATATGGACTTTGCTTTGGGACATTCCATAGTATCCATAGCGGGACACTCAATTGGTTGGCAGCCCAATTTAGCTTCAAAACAGCCTGTTAACAAACGAGCAAGCCTTGCATTGCTAACAGTACTAATTGACTGCATGTAGCCGGCACTCAATTTTCTCCTGGAAGTTCTGAGCAAAGTCCGATACGGCGGCGGCGCTAAGGTTACGGCAAGCCAGCCCTCAATGTTCCCCTCAATGTTCCCCCCGATGTTTCAAGCAAAGTCCGAATTTTGCGGCTAGCAGTTCTATATATTCGCCTAGAGATGGACTGCTAATTCAACTCTGCTAATGCCAGCGTTGCGGGGGATTCGGCGTAGTCTCATTCTAGCCCAGTTCTAAAAAAGTAATTACTTCCTTTTCTTTTCTAAAGGCTCTTTTGTAAAGTATGCTTATCGTAGCAGATATGAGATTTTGAGCAAATCGTAATTCTGTGAGCACCTTAACAATTGAATATAGCTCAAAGCCAAAGCTGGAACGCTTGCCCATCCTAAAAAGGGGGTAAGCGATGACAGGATACTGTAGCAAGTGCCACAAGGTTTGGACACTAGAAGCAAGGCAAGGCGTGTGCTCTTGGTGTGGTAAGTTAGCGACCTGCCAAAACCAAAGGACACAAGCCTTGCGTAGTATCAAGTCTAGGTCAAACGGTAGAAAAAGGCAAGCCGATACTAACGGTAATGGCTACGACCAGCTAACTGGTGAGTGGCTTACCTATTATAAAATAGCCTCACGGTTTAGCCACAAGGCAAAGGCACAGGATAGAGAGGACTTACTACAGGATATAATGATAGCCCTTGCCGATGTGGCTAGGAATAACGGACATAAGCCGCTTACCGAGCCAGCTATGTATCGGATAGCCAGCGTTACCGTAGTCCACTACTGGAGAGCACAATATAAGCTCACCAACGGGTTAGACTGCCATAACTGTAGCAAGGCACAAAGGCAAAAATGCCGGTCGGAGTGGCTATATTCCGAGTGCCCAAAGGCTATCAAGCTAGAATATCTTTCAAAGCCTATAACCGATAGTGAAGGCAATCTAACCGAGCTTGGAGAGCTGATAGCCGATGATAAGGCGGTTGACCTTGACGCTTGGCTAGACCGCAAGACCTTTTTACTCGGTTGCCCACAAAGGCTGATAGGCATAGGCTATAAGAGGCAAGAGGGTATCCCACTCACTAAATACGAACAGCTTTACCTATGCCGATTTTGGAAAAGGCAACAAAAAGGGCTTATAGAGTGATAGCAAAACGACCCCAAATCGCCATTACTATAGTGGAAGCATCATCTAGGCTAGAGTATCTCAGCTAGATGGTAGCTTACTACTAGACAAGTAAGGTAGCCTTGCCCACTACCTTAGACTGTCAAAAGGGGGTCAAGTGGAACAATTGAATATAGAGGGCAAGCGTTCAGGCGAAGGCTTTGTAGCTCATAAGGCTATGCTGGTTAATGCCCTATCAAGGGCAATAGCTGACAGGGTGATGCTTTTGGGCATTACTCTAGGGCTTAGAGGCTTACTCGGATATCTCAAGGCTTTGGGGGGTAGTAACATTGTCAAGGTTATACCTTCCAATGGTAGTGCTAGCGAGTCGCAGGCTACCATTAAGAGGCTTAAGATTATCTGTGGAGCTAATATCAGCACCATAGCCGATAGTGAGTGGATAGGCGAGAAAACGCCTCTTACCCTTTGCGATATAAGGGTAAGTCCGTCTAACTCCGTCAAGCCTAATATCGGAGCTAGTGAGCTAGCCGATGCACTGGCTAGAGTGTTACCCTTTGCTACTACAGATGACGCTAGACCAGTTCTCCAGTGCGTCAACTTTGTGGCTGGAGAGGGTAAGCTAACCATAGTTAGTGCTGATGGTTTTAGGCTAGCGATAGTTACCCTTGACTATGATGGAGAAGGACACGCCTTGATAAATCGTGCCGACCTCAAAGGCATAGCTAGTGCCTTGCGGAAGGCAAAGCGGGCAAGGGTTAGTTTTGAGCCTAATGGAGAGAGCCTAGACGGTATGAGCCTAATTATAGACACTGAGCTAATCCGCTATAAGTGGGCAAGCGTCAATGGTGATTTCCCTGACTATGGCAAGCTAATCCCTACCGAGTTTAACGCCTTTGCATCTTTTGACACGATAGAGGCAATCAAGGCGGTCAACTCACTCAAAACGCTATCCGAGAAGCCCAAAGACTACCCTATTGACTTGACCATAGGTGATGGCAAGGTGGTTATGGCTAATCCCGACGACAAAGGTCAAGCCGAGCTAGTAGCCGACACTGAGGGTCAAGTCAAGGTAAGGATAGACGGGCGTTATCTCGGTGAAGCGTTACGGGCTTGTGGTGGCATGATAGACTTTAAGGTTACTACTCCACTTTCGCCAATGCTTTTTAGCTCCAATGGTTATCAACTGGTTGTAATGCCAATGGTAACCACCGAAGCTGATAAGCAAGCCAAAGCGGATAGAGAGTCAAAGGCACAAGCCGAGCCACAGCCTACCGAGCAAGCCGAGCCAGTAGCCGAAGCCGAGCCAAAAGCTAAAGGCAAGGGTAAAGGCAAGGGTAAAGGTAAAACCGAGCCAGAGCCAGTAACCGAGCCAGTAGCAGAAGCCGAGCCAGTAGCCGAGCCAGAGCCAGTTACCGCATAATAGAACGCTTGACCAACAAAACAAGCCACGCAAAAAGAGGGTGATGGAAAGCCCTCTTTTTGTCTTTTTCAAGGGGTATTCTTCCCCGAAGGCGTGGGAAGGATACCCCTCTTTTGTGGCTAGAAGGGGGAAGTATGTCTTGGCTGTATCAGCACCTTAACCAGCTTGACGGATACAGGCTATACGCCGAGATTGCCTACCGCTTCAGACCCAAAGTGTTGCCTGATGACAGGGATGATATTGAGATGGAGATAATCCTCAAGCTCAAAGCTGAGGCAGACAAAAAAGACCAGGTAGCGCTGGGCTTCCTGTATGCTGTTGCCAGGAGCGTTGTGGGAACTTATTGGCGCAAAAAATACCGGGAGCGGAGAAGGTTTTGTCGCCTTTACGAGGGAGATAAGGGGCTGATGATAGCTGGTAGCTGGAAGCTAGTCAGCTATGACCCCGATATAGAGGCTAGGCTTGACGCCAGAACCAAGCTCAAAGCCTTGCCTAAAAGGATGGTAAAGACGGGTCTGAAGATAGCCGATGGCGAGAGGCTAAATAATGCCGACAAGCTGTATCTATGCCGTCAGAGGCATAGACAATCTAAATACAACTGGGCTGACGCTGGAAAAATAGAGCGGATGCGACAACTGTATGTAGATGAGGGGGTGACCTGCGCCGAAGTAGCCAAAATTGTCGGCAAGGGTCGGACTAGCGTTCAAAACCATCTAAACAAACTAGGAGTAATCAGACCTAGAGGCATTGTGCCTAAAATCAGACGCTAGGTGCGGCCGCACCTGGTTTGAAGGAACAGCTATGCCCAAAATTAAGGGGGCTGGGGGTCTTGTGACCCCCGGTCCCCTATTGTCTTTTTCACTCCCCGAGCAAAAGTCGCCAATTTGATGTAGAGATTTCGCACCCCTAAATCGCTTATATTAGTGGGAGGTGTGATTATGGACGACAAACTGAGACGTCAGCTCGAGAAGATACTGGAGAAGGCAGAGGCAATAGACCGGGCGCGAACCCTCGAGTTCTTTGAAAAAGCCAGGTCCATTGAGCCACCATCGGGGGAAGAGCGGCGCTGGCTTGTAGAACAGTTCCGCATCCTGGCCAAGGTAGTCATGTGGTCAGAGGAAGACAAGAAAGAGGCCAATATGGTGCTCTCACTAAATTTGTTTACTATGGGCAGAGCCTATGAGCGTTACCATATTCAGAAAAAAGACTATAAGTGAAGGGGCCAAGCCCCTTCAAAGAGAGGCGACGGCTCTCTTCCCCTTACCAAGGGGAGAGGGTTGTTTATCAACCTCACCCCGGTTGTTCCCCTCTCCTTCAAAGGAGAGGGGAAGGCAGGGAAACCATTGACCGCCTCGAAAAAACGCCTGGGTTTTGATTCTGGTGCGTCTGTTATTGTAAAGAAGGGGCTCCGGCTAAGAGAACCAGCTCGGAGCCCCCCTTTTTGTACTGTCACTGAACAAATTAAGCAAATGTTACATGCCCTCAGGAAGTTCAGATACCTAAAGTGTCTATTACTGAGTTGTACCAGTGTCGCCAAAGACACACATGTGGCCTGCTCGGCCTTATCCTTTTTCCTGCCCCTCTTGCTCTCAGACCCGATTGACACGGCCACAGTGCGGGCATTTGACGTCAGCACTTTTGAGTTTGGGTGGTATCTTTAGCTTAGTGCCGCAAGCGCAGGTGATAGTCTTATAGTTATTCAAATGCCACATCAGGTCGGAAACTTCGCGAGTACGTTCCACTTTACCTAATTCGGCCTCTCGCCGTGCGGCTTCTGGCACTGCTGGCCGCAAGCCGACGGCACCAGCGCCGGCGATAGCAGAAGGAGGAATGACTCCCCTGCCGCCCTTGTGAATCTGACGGAAAGCGTTGTCGTAATCGGCGAGGGAGGCACCCCCGGCCATGGAGCGTAAGATACGTATCCGCTCTGAGATAGGCGGGTGGGTACTGCTGAGGTCACTGGCGGCTCTTGCTTTCTTGCGGAAGGGATTAATGATGTACATTGGGGCTGAAGACTTGTTAGCCGATTTTACTGGTACGGTTGAAGCGGCAAGCTTCTCAAGTGCCGAGGCCAGTCCCTCCGGGTATCTGGTATACAGGGCAGCGGAGGAATCGGCCAGGTATTCCCTCTTTCTGGAAATGGCAAAGTAGATCAGTTGAGCCGCAATCGGCGCCAGTATTATAAAGATGATGCCTACGGCAAGAATTATTAACTGCGCCTGGCCACCTCCAGATGAAGAGCTTCTCCTGCCTCCAGTCATGGAGCTGAAGAAGAGCATATACGTTGCGTACCAGGCCAGAATAACAATAGTCCCGAGAAGGATACCGCACAATGTCATCAACAGTACATCACGGTTGTTTACGTGCGCTATTTCGTGGCCAATGACGCCCTGGAGTTCGTCACGGTTGAGCTTTTGCAGAAGCCCTGAGGTTACCGCGATTGCAGCCCGATTGGGATCCCGGCCGGTAGCGAATGCATTCAGCGCCGGGTCGTCGATGATGTAGATATCGGGTATTCTCTCCAGGCCCGAGGCAATCCTCATCTCCTCTACTATATTATAGAGGCGAGGATAGTCATCGCGTTTTATTTTCTTTGCCTTGGACAGCGCCAGCATTATGTTGTCCCCCTGGAAGAAAGCGACCAGATTCATCACTGCCCAAAGTATTAGGGCAATAATCATGCCACCGGTGCCGCTGTCAAGGAAGTAAAGGCCCAGGAAATAGCCCATCAAAAGCAGCAGCGCTGCCATTCCGGCTACCAGTATTACCGACCTGATTTGATTAGATCTAATCTGTTCCCACATAGCTATGTCTCTTGGCTAGCTGAAACTAACCTTGGGCGCTTCCCTTTCCTCGGCTGCCTTGACCTCGAAGAATTCGCTGGCCTTGAAACCCATCATGCCCGCCATCATGTTGGAAGGAAACATCTGAGTCTTGTTGTTATACCTCAGGACTGAGTCATTGTAGTATTGGCGTGAAAAGCCAATCTTGTTCTCTGTCGAGGTCAACTCCTCCTGGAGAGCCAGGAAGTTCTGGTTGGCTTTCAGGTCAGGGTAGTTCTCAACCACAACCAGAAGCCGGGCTAGGGCGCCGCTTAGTTCACCCTCAGCCTTGGACTGGGCACCGACACCAGTGCCGACTGCCTTCTGGGCTAAGTTGCGGGCCTTGGTAACTGCTTCAAATGTCCCTCGCTCGTGCTTCATATAACCCTTAGCTGTTTCCACCAGGTTGGGAATGAGGTCATGCCTCCTCTTGAGCTGGACATCGATTTGTGCCCAGGCGTTCCTCACCCGGTTGCGCAGCCTGACTAGGCCGTTATACGTTGAAGCCATCATGATAAGAAGAATCACAACAATGCCGATGATGATATAAACTGCTGTCATTTGAAACCTCCACAATAATTTCTGTTTTTTGTAGCTTTCGGGGGGCTCTTATAACGGGCCTCTGGACTCCTTGCACATACAGGAATACGCTATCCCGGCCGCCTCTTCTGACCCGGATTAGTCCTGGTCTCTAAATACTTCTCCTAGGAAGGTGATGATACGTCCTTGAGAGTCTGATTTCTCAGACGGCTTGTCGGCTAGCTGTGTTATCAATTGGCCAACCTCTCCACTATCAAACCAAAGGCCATCTCCCCATGAGCAGGCGTCAATAATCACCTCTGGTTCATGACCAACTGTTGCCTTTTTCATTTTCCTGCCGCAGATTGGGCAGTTCCGCTTCTTCTCCGCTGACTTGGCTTCAGGTGAGGTGAGAATATTATCCAAAGATAGGCTGGTTCCTTCCAGTTGCATAGCCTCTAGCAAAAGCTCCAGTTCCTCAGCATCGAACCAAACCCCAGAGCAGTTCAGGCAATAATCAAGCTCGATCTTCTCATGCTCAACCACTATCATTAAACTGTTGCAGGCAGGACATTTCATAGGTGTAATCTCCGAAAAGCGCTTTCTTTAGTGTAGATAAAGAATGACGCCATGTCAAGAGAAGCTCCTGAGCTATTTGACGTTTCTTAGCGTGAAAGAGGTGCTAGAGAGGGGTGAAAAGTCGAAGGGCATATTGAGTCGTCGGAAGCATTGGGATAACTCCGTGCCGGACACTTTGGGTAGCCGATCTGGTTTTGATAAGGACCCTCACCCTACTGAACAACTCGCTAAAAAGTGTGATTTGGCCACACTGTCAAAGGTGGGAGATAGCGGCAGGATAGGTGCCTTGAAATGTTCCAGCCCTTTCCCTTGCGTGCTATAGCCTCTGCCTATATAATGTGAGTATTCATTTTATGGAGACCAATTTACATGTCCGAAAGTCCGATATCACGGCCTATCATTGGACCTCTAAATATTTGCAGCATCTTGGCCTTGGCTGGAGCTGTTGGGCCTTTGGTGCTAGTTATTGCCGATCTCACCGCAGCTTTTTCTGAACCTAGCTACAACCCGATACGTAATTCAATTAGCAGCCTAGTGTGGACCTCTATGGGCTGGATTCAAACAATCGGTTTTCTAACTGTTGGCTTACTGGTGGAGGTCTTTGTAGCGGGACTCTTTTTCAATATTCGTGGAGGGCGCGGCTTTGGGCTCGGTATTGGGCTTCTTGTTTGTTTTGGCTTCGGGCTGCTGCTCATTGGAGCCTTTCGTACGGACCCTGTTGGAAGTCAAACCACTATTGAAGGCATGATCCACTCGGTCACAGCTAAGGCCGTTTTTTTCATTTTCCCAATCGCCAGTCTATTGATAGCACTCAGCTTAAGGAAAGATCCTCGTTGGAAAGGACTTTACGTCCACACAATTGCTACGAGCGGCCTTGCTTTGGCTCTCGTGATAGGGTGGCTATGCCTGCCAGTTAAACTGACCTGGTTTGGTTTGTATGAGCGCATTCTTGTAGCGAACACGGTAATCTGGGTAGAGATAATGGCGGTTCGGCTTCTACGTTTGTCGTTTATCGCATGTGAAAGGCTGAACAAGTCGACGAATTCTTAGCGCGATTCGTTTATGACATTCATGCAGTAAAAACTGGCAACCGTATTAGCAGCTTACATCTTCAGTCTGATAACCCATCACTTTTCGTCATCTAGTGCACTTTTGGGGAGACCATAGAAGGTCAAGGGACTTTTGGTTTGATATTCGCTGTACCCTAATAAAGCTGGTCTAAGTCCCACAAGGTGCGAGAAATACCTGCCGTTTTTCGTTGACACCCCGTTTGTCACACCGCTACAATTGGATGGAAGAAGGTGGAAACGTGGTAATCGTTACCGGTGCGACGGGACATATCGGCAATGTTCTTGTCCGCGAGTTGCTTGCGGCTGGTACGGTTGTACGCGCCCTGGTCTTACCTAAAGATGACAAACGCCCTCTTGCTGGTCTGAATCTAGAAATCGTCTATGGCGACGTTACCGACTCCGTAAGCCTAAGATCTGCATTTGCAGGAGCAGAGCTCGTTTTTCACCTTGCTGGTATTGTCACCATTATGCCTGGTATGGCGAGCGTGTTGGACAGGGTGAACGTGGGAGGCATGCGCAATGTCATCGCCGCCTGTCGCGCCAGCGGTGTCCGCCGGCTTGTATATACCAGTTCCATCCACGCTATCGCTGAGCCGCCCCATGGTACGGTTATTGACGAATCACAGCGCTTCGACCCTGACCGGGTCTTAGGCGACTATGCCAGAAGCAAAGCTCGTGCCACACTCCTTCTCCTCGATGAAGTCAGTAAAGGCGGACTGGATGCGGTCATCTGCTGCCCAACAGGAGTCATCGGACCCTGGGATTATGGCATCTCCAACATCGGACAACTCATACTTGATTTCGCCAGCGGGCATCTGAAGTCCTACGTAAGTGGCGCTTACGATTTCGTGGATGTGCGTGATGTCGCCTGTAGTCTCATTCTTGCTGCTGAGAAGGGGCAGACGGGGCGTCACTATATCTTCTCCGGTGCACAGGTGCAGGTGCCAGAGTTGATGGAGGAGCTAGCGCGTGATATCGGCTATCCTGCTCCTACCTACCGGATACCGACTGTAATCGCCCGCACTGCCGGCGTGCTAGCTAGCATCTACTACCGACTGCTTCGGCGTAGGCCCGTGTTCACCGCTTATTCCATCGACGTACTACGGAGCAACTCGCTGGTGAGTTCGGCACGGGCACGTGAGGAACTCAGCTTCGCCTCTAGGCCATGGCAGGAGTCCATCCGCGACCACGTAGAGTGGTTCCGCGCCGAGGGTATGCTTCCTATGCAGCGCTGAGTTTCCGTAGACCTCTTTGAAATTCCCGTTATCTCGTTTTTGCAATGGCGAGTCAACGGTTAATTTTTGTACGGTAAATGGGGAAAATGAGCACCTGATTGGTCAAATGAACGTGGGTACGGAACAACCCGTCTTTTTGTTGAATAACAGAAAGCCAGAATGTTGCCTCCGGCAAGAACACAGGAGTCTAGTTTTCCCGTTTGAATAATTCTCGGGGTTAGCAGGTGAAGACGTAGCCACCTTTCTTCAAATAGGAGTAGGAGGCGACTAGGGTAGATACAATCGTGATATACATGAGGGCGGCAAGTAGTATGTCTGGACCTATACCAAGAACACCCACCACAAGGGTGGGCATCTGGATCGAGTAGGTAATCCGGGCTATGAGAGTTGGAGCAGGAAACGGAATGGCACGCCTCTGCCGCTTCCAGATAAAAGTGAACACACCTGCCAGCACTGTGAGGTCTGCGGCGACTACAATTATTGCGTAAGGATAAGGGTTGAAGGGCATCAGCCCCGCTGTCCGTGACCAGATCCCCCCGGCTACTGCCAGAATCAAGGTGGGGGTCATGAGCACGCGGTCAGCGATGAGGTCGAAAAGGGCACCAGTAAGCGTTGATTGTCCCATTCTTCGGGCGAGGAGACCGTCTAGTCCGTCAGAGACCCAGCCAACAATCAGAAGGATGCCGGCCAGCTGGATTTCTGTGGCTCCTCCTTGAAGTAGGAGCCAGGCGATGACTATGGCCAGAACGATACGGGCTAGGGTTACAGCATTAGGAGCATTAAAGCTCCACGATAATGGCTGTTCGGCAGAGTTATTCATTTCGCTTAATGGTACTAACAGGAGCCCCTCCTCAATAGATCTATGTAGAGCAGACTAACATGGACACAGGGAGCTGTCAATCAAACAGCAGGATACGAACCGCAACGATAGTTCGGTTCAAGGACACATTTCATCTTTCTGTGCAGTCAGGATATGGTTTCCTGTATATTAGATCTATAGCTTGCTAACTATTTGTTAACGAACTGTTTAGCACGGTACAGCACTGAAAAGCACCACTAGGCACGAAACTTGCTACACCTGCAAAACAACACAATAGTAGATATCACTCTGAGGTATTAGGCGGTATAAGCGATCTGTATCTTTTAATCAGGGTGTCGCAGGTTCGAGACCTGCACCACCATCTCCAACATCACCACTATCATCGTCCACTTGAGTCTCGACAAGCCTCACCTTTACTGCCTGCGGACGACCTTTACTGTCCTGACCCATCTCAAATTCCACTTCCTGCCCTGCTCTAAGGCTAGAAAATTCCACTCCCTCAATCTCGTTGCGATGGAAGAAGAGGTCTTTTTCCTCCTCTGTCTTGATAAACCCAAAACCGTTGTCCATGAGCTTTTTGATTGTTCCCTTAGGCATATGATACTCCTTTCACTTCTCCAGCTCTGCTAGCTGGATAAATATCCTATTCATTATTCTGCCTATTTTATTTGCGCTTATCAACATCCTCAAACAGTAACTAACCCCTGTCCATGCAGAATGCACTTACAAAATTGGAACTGAGGGTGTGACCTGGTCCCCATCCATTGGTTCACCGTTTAAGTTAGTATTACCAGTATAATTGCCTCTTGAGCAGGTCACTGCTTTATTATTGCAAGGATTTACTTCTTTGCCTTCACTTCCTCTCGCTTCTTCACTCTGACCGGTAAGAGCTATATGGCTTTGCTTCGTCCCGATAAAGCCCTTGAAAAGGAGGTGGAAACTGTGTAATACTCAACTCATTAGTGCACCCAGGGTGGTCAATGAACTTGAGAATGGGTGGTAAATTAACCTGAGAAACGACAATCATGCTTACCGAAAATACTACAATTTTCACGCCCAATGAGTTCATCGCTATTAAAGCTATTTCCGCAACTTTTCTAAGACCTTTCTTATTGAGTCTTGGACAAATTCATCCTTTTCCTCCCCTAGAGCCTGAGTAAGAGATTCCATTACCATCTCACCTCCTATCCTTCCAAGTGCTGCAATTGCTTCCTGCCGAACAAACCTATTTTTATCTTTCAAAACTAGAATAAGAGCATCTACCGCTTTTTCATCTCCCATTATTTCAAGCATTTCTATTGCATGTCGCCTAACATTGCTATCCTTGTCTTTAATATCTTTAATCATCTCTCCACTATCTTTCATTTCTCGCCTGCCTTTCCATTTCATTTGACCTGCCCGAATAATTATAACACTTATTAAGTTACAATTTCCTTCCCGCTAAACAAAAAGCCAAATTGTTGAGCTAGGTAACAATCCAAGCGATTGTTACCTTGAACCTTACTCTACATTTTGGACGTTTGTTAACTAAGCTTGATGAGCGTGTAACTAAGAGTTCGGTATAGCATTTAGTTGGCACATGGTGAGGCAAGATACTCAGCTAGCTGCTCAAATTTTCTCGTCTCTCTCCCCGAGACAAGCTCCCTGAAGTAAGCGTTGATCTTTTCTCGGTCTTTGATCTGTTTCGCCATAATGTCCTTAGGAAGATAGGGAAATATATTATGATAGCTCCCCATAAAGAGAGCTCCCGTTTCATCTTCCTTTAGAGTCTCATCAATTGTTTTGGCTACAAATTTATCCCTTTTATGGGTTAACTGGTTTTTACGGAGTTTATACCTGGCAGAGGCGATGGTTTTCTCTGGAATCGATCTGGAGCGAGTAAGTCTAGTGATGTATTCGTACTCCTCCTGGAGAAGAGATGGATCCTCTGTTTTGCATATCTTAGCGCCCCTTGCCATTAGGCTTAGGATAATTTGGTGATTCTTACTCCCGCGTTTTGCTGCTTCCTCAACAATTTTTCTGCCCAGTGCGCCATCTGCCGGGAGCCCATCCTGATATATTTTCAGAGTGGAAGCGTCAACGGTGACAAAATAATCAGCCATACTTTCCCAAAATTTAGCTATGCTCTCCTTATGTTTAGCCCACCTCTCCTCCCCAAACAAAGAGGCGCTCTTACTGTCGATGGTAGCTGCGTTACTTCCTAGGTCAGGCTCCATATGGATGACGGGGACATAAAGAAGTTTCCTCATGATTGGTCTTTAGTCCTCCCCATAGTTTTGAGTGCACTGCTGAAATGCCGGCTACTAATCTTGAATTTGGCCAAGTCCTTCTCTTCTTTCTGGTTTATGAATTCCCTTATCGCCAGCATAGAAGCCCTCCTTGAAGCAGCCTCTATATCTGAACCAACCATACCTTCGGTTACCTTAGCTAGGGACTCGAGGTCGACATCATCAGCCAGAGGCTTACCTCTGGTATGAGCCTTGAATATCTCGAGTCTCGCTTTCTTATCAGGGACAGGTAATTCCAACTGGAAGTCAAACCTGCCGGCCCGGAGAAGAGCCGGGTCAATAATATCAGGCCTGTTGCTAGCCGCGAGAACCACCACTCCCTTGAGCTCTTCTATCCCATCCAGTTCAGTCAGCAACTGGCTGATGACTCGCTCGGTGACATGGGAATCAGCGCTGGCACCGCGGGTTGGAGCGATAGCGTCTATTTCATCAAAGAAGATGATGCAAGGGCTGGCTTGTTTAGCCTTCTTAAATACCTCCCTGATTCCCCTTTCTGACTCTCCTACCCACTTGGAGAGCAAAGCCGGACCCTTAACTGAAATAAAGTTCACCCCACTTTCACTGGCCACAGCCTTAGCCAGCAGGGTCTTACCTGTCCCCGGGAGCCCAGTAAGCAGAAGCCCTTTGGCTGGATTGGTACTGGCTTGCTTGAATAATTCCGGATACTTGAGCGGCCACTCGATGGTTTCTTTAAGCACCCGTTTTGCTTCTTCAAGACCACCGACGTCACCCCACTTTACGTCAGGAATCTCAGTGAAAACTTCCCTGATGGCTGAAGGCTCCACCTCCTTTAATGCCTCCAAGAAGTCATCCATAGTTACTTCTAATTCCAGGAGCAGTTCATAGGGAATATAGTCGGCCTCAAACTCAATCTTGGGCATTATCTTCCTCAGGGTTATCATCGCCGCCTCTCTTGATAGGGCTTCCAAATCGGCACCGACAAAACCGTGGGTGATTTCAGCCAGCCTCTCTAGGTCAACATCGGAAGCTAAAGGCATACCTCTGGTATGGATGTGAAGTATCTCCAACCTTCCGTTCTTATCAGGAATACTTATCGAAATCTCCCGGTCGAATCTACCCGGCCTCCTTAGCGCCGGGTCAAGTACATTGGGGATATTGGTAGCGCCAATAACAATTACTTTTCCCCTTGATTTTAGGCCGTCCATCAGAGCCAGCAACTGAGCAACCACTCTTCTTTCTACCTGCTGGTCGCCCCTGATTTCCTCTCGCTTGGCGGCTATAGCATCAATCTCGTCCAAAAAGACAATTGCTGGCGCATTCTCACTAGCCTTTTCAAAGATAGCCCTGAGGTGTGCTTCGCTCTCCCCATAAAACTTGTGAATAACCTCCGGTCCGCTAATGTGGTAAAAATAGGCATCGGTTTCACTGGCTACCGCTCTGGCGATCAAAGTTTTACCGCACCCCGGAGGACCGTGCAGCAGCACGCCTTTAGGCGCTTCTATCCCTAACCGGTCAAATACTTCAGGATATTTTAGGGGAAGTTCAATCATCTCCCTTATCTTGTTAATCTCTTTATGAAGGCCACCAATATCCTCATAGGTAACTCCTACCTCCTCTTTTTCACCAACCCTTTCCCCTTTAACTTTTATCAAGCTTGTGGGATGAATGACAACCACCCCCTTGGGACTGGTATCTAGTACAGAGAACTCTTGATAACGGGTGCCAAATAGGGTTACCCTTACCTTATCGCCGGAGGTGACTGCCAATCCTTCCATCAGCCTTCCAATATAGCCGCTATCTTTTTCTCGGGCAAAGGTGGATGATGGAGCTATCGGAGCCAGGACTATGGTAATAGCCGTCTTATAGTCCATCTTCTCAACCTGTACCTTCTCGCCCAGACCAATCTGGGCGTTCTCTCGAGTAATGCCATCTATCTGAATGACCTCTTTACCACGGTCCTCCATATAGGCAGGCATCACTTTAGCCACAGCCGGCCTTTTGCCTAGAATTTGAATGATATCACCTACCTCAGCACCCAGCTCTGCCATGTCCTTGGGGTCAATCCTGGCTATGCCACGACCGACATCTTTAGCCAGTGTCTCAGAAACCCTGAGGGTTAATCTTTTGGTTTCTACCTGTGACATATTCTTTACTTCCTTCTGAGCTTTATCTCCAAAATTCCGTTCTTGTATGAGGATTCCATAGAGCTGGCATCTACTGGTGAAGGGAGTAGTACCTCTTTACTGTATTTCCTGTCCTTAGCTTCAGCAGAGAGGTCCAGAATATCATCCTTTACCTCAAGATGAATGTCTTTCTCTCCTACACCGGGAAGCTCGGCGATTACTACTAGTTTCTCCCCTTCGTCAAAGATATCAACTATTGGCTCCCTGACTTCAGCGACCACTGCTCCCTTCTCCGTAGCCTTGATGTTTCCGAACTGCTCGATAACCGGCTTGCCTCCCAGTCCCATCTTTACGCTGAAGCCATATACCCCCTTGGCTTTGTCGCCCAAGCCTCTAATCTCTCCAGTCTGGGTATATTCCTCTTCCCCTTCCTCAGTCATCCTGGAGACGAGGTTAAAGAGATTACCAATTCCCTTGAACAAGCTGCCAAAGCCAAACTCAAACTCCCCACCTGCTTTCCTCTTTTCTTCAGTCATAGGAGCACCCCCTAGTCTTTTTCGTAGTTCCTCCAGCTTGAGACTCAAAATAGGCAATGGTTTGGTCAAGCCCTCCTCCCACCGTCTCACCGTCTGCATGGAGACCCCAAGAAGCTGGGCAAACTTCTCCTGAGATAGGCCGAGTTCCATGCGCAATCCCTTGATTTGTTTATCCTCCATCTGCCACCTCAACGCATATTATAACACCTGATAAAACATATGTCAATACCCCTGTCAAGTTTTTTGAGGAATATCGAGCTAAAATATGTCTACCAAATGGCCGTAAGGGCTGCCATGCTAATAGGCCAGATTTGAGCTTTGGGGGTGTTCTGAGTGAGCAATAATGAGAAAGTGAGGTGGGAAGTCATTATTCTTTATCTGTTGTCACCAACAGAGCATCAATGAAGCGACCCAGCCTGACTTCAACGTGAACTTCTTCCCTCTCAACCATGACCACGAATTCACCGTTTGGAAACTCCCAGCTAGCCTTATGCGGTGTCTTGACCACCTTTACATCTTGGATTGAGGGAAAGACTACTTTGGCTGGGGAAGGCTGCCGCCGAAGCGGGGTTGTCGAGGGAGCTTTGGAATAAGTGGTATCTCCTAGCCTAAATGAGGTTGTTTGTCGGTAATTTCTGCCTCTATTGGCTAGACCTCTATGTACCGGCGGAATACTTCTTAAACGCATTTTGTCATCCTTCTGCTTCAGTACTCAGCAAGTAACAAAAAGCCGACAACACGGATTAGTGACAAATCCAGCGCTATCGGTTATATCTTAATTCGCCAAATGGCAAAAGTCAATATTTCAATATTATAAACTCAACCTGACGAAGGAGACCATGGAATACCCGTGAAAAAGTCGCTTACTTCTGTGACGGGAGGATGAGATGATAGAATGGGAGGCCATATAAGCCTGGTGATCGGCTAAGCAAGCTAGACCACTTGTCTGGCGCTACTTCGAGCTTCCCTATAAATCACTCCCAGCAGCTCCCTCAGCTCTGCGCTTCGGCATCTTATCTCGTCACTTTGCCCCTTGGCCAAAGCCTCTTTGACCTTGAGCACAGCTCTCCAGACTTCTTGTGCCAGCGCTTCGGTGCCAGATTTATGGAGCTCTTCCATAAGCACCTCAGCGGCGCGGATGGCATTGTCTACTTCAATTCCTGCTTCCATCAGTTTGCGCTTTCTGCTGTCCTCCTCGGCGCTGGTTTCTGCCTCCTCAATCATGCGCTGTATTTCCAGTGGACTGAGCCCTTTTGACGAGACAACCCTTACACTCTGGGTATTTTCGGTTAGTAGGTCGATGGCAGACACGTGTACAATGCCATCAAGGTCTACATCAAAGCTGACCTCAATCTTGGCCATTCCTCTGGGAAGTGGAGGAATGCCATCCAGTTGAAACTGGCCGAGCGATAAGTTGTCGTTGGCAAGCTCTCGCTCGCCTTGCAATACGTGGATGTCCACTGAGGTTTGATTATCATCTGCTGTGGTGAAGATGTGTGATTCTGATGCCGGGAGTGGAGTGTTTCTACGGATTATTCTGGCAAAGAGTCTCCTTTGGGTTTCAATACCCAGAGAGAGAGGAAGCACGTCTAGGAGAACCGCTTTATCAATCATCCCGAGCAACATTCCTGCCTGAATGGCCGCCCCCAGGGCCACGATCTCATCGGGGTTGATGCTCTGATAGGGCTCCTTCCCTAAGAGTTGTCGGGCGAGTTCTTGAACTGCGGGCATCCTGGTGGCTCCCCCAACTAAGACTACCCGGTCGATGTCTTGGGGCTTCAGCTCGGCATCAGCCAGAGCTTGTTGGGTTGGGCCAACCAATTTTTGCAGCAAATTCCTGGTTAGCTCCTGGAACTTTCCCCTGGTCAGAGTTGTCTCTAGGTGGCTGAAGGCAACTGGGTTCCCGCCAATAAACGGCAAATAAATGGAAGTTGATGACCTTTCAGAGAGGTCGATTTTGGCTCTCTCTGCGGCTTCCCTCAGCCTTTGCATGTCCGCTCCGTCTCTCGGGAAGTCGGTCCCGTAGGTTTCTCTGTATTGCTCCGCCAGATACTCCGTTAACATCTGGTCATAGTCATCCCCACCCAGCCAGGTATTGCCGCTGACGGCTCTCACCTCAAAGATGCCCTCGTCGAGCTCGAGCACAGAGACATCGAAAGTGCCACCACCCAGGTCCCAGACCAGTACGGTACGGATATCTTCTCGGTTGAAGCCGTAGGCTAGGGCAGCAGCCGTGGGCTCACTAATAATCCTGATAACATCCAGATCAGCGATGATGCCAGCCTCTTTTGTAGCCTGGCGCTGACGGTCATTGAAATAGGCAGGCACAGTGATAACCGCTTTCTCTATCCTTTCGCCCAAATAGTGCTCGGCATCTGCCTTGACTTTCCGCAGGATTAGGCTGGAGAGCTCCTGGGGCGTATATTCCCTTTCACCGATGGTCACGCTGTAGTCAGCACCCATACGCCTTTTGATTGAAAAAACCGTCCTCTCCGTATTAGCTGAAGCCTGCCTTCTGGCCAGCTGCCCTACCAGAGGCCGCCCATCCTTAGCAAAAGAAACCACCGAGGGCGTGAGCGGCTGGCCCTCGGCGTTGGGTATTATCTTCGGCTGACCGTTTTCAATTACGCCGACGACAGTGTAAGTTGTCCCCAGATCGATTCCGATGGCTCTAGTCATCTTGCTATCTGTGCTATGCAAATTGGTTCCACGTTCTTTTTCCGCCGTTCGCTCTCCCAGGCGCGAGTGCGTGCATCCCACTCTTTCATCAGGCCATATTCCAGCATAGTCTCCATCCCGGCTAGGGCAGCCCTGAGGTTCACCCCGATGAGGGGAACACCGGCAAGTGAGATGATGAGGTCGGCATTAATTACCAGCCCCTTATCCAAGACCCTATCTAACAGGTCAACTAGCGTAGCGTGTGAATTGCGCGTTGGCTCCATAAATACCTCTCTCAGGCACCTCCAACAAAACTATAAGGAGGCCAGGGTCCGGTAAAACGTACCGAAAAGCCTCTCATCCGGTTTATCTTTCCCAGTTCCTCCCCCAGTTCTATATACCTGTCTCTATAGACCAGACAGGAGAGGTTCATAATCATTTGCAAGCCTGGCTCTGCCTTCTTCGTCCTTTCCACACGGACATCATCGGTGTATTTTCGAATTCGACCATAAAAATCCTTGAAGCATTCATCGGCTTTGGTTTCCATTTCATGCTTCATTAGGTTTTCCAGCCTCTGTCGGTACATATAAGCCAGGCCCTTCAGTTTGGTTTTGATTTCCTCACCCAGTCGTCTCATTTCCGGGCTTGTCCAAGTCAGACTTTGGGCAATAACCTTGGGCTCCCAAAAGACCTGCACACCATACTCAGCCTTGCCCCTAACCTTCTCGATTCTCCTCTTGAACTCTTCATACTCCTGCTTAAGCCAGTCCTTCACGTTCTGCTCAGCGCTTTTCTCCGCTTCTCCCCTAATTATGGTGTCGAAGCTTAGCGGGAGCACTGTGCCCCACCTCTCCCAAGCAGCATCAACCACTTTCTGATGCGTCATTACCCACGCTTTCACTACTTCTTGGTCGTTTGACTGGTAGGGTTGCGCCGGGCAACTGTGAACCACAGCACAAATATCCCTGTAAGGGATGGTATAGACCTCATACCCTTCTATGCCAATTTCACCCAGGCTCACCTCTTCCCTGGCGCTGGCAACACAATAAACATATCTCCCCTCTTCCTCTACGATGGCTTCAGTGGCTAGTGCAACTTTGCTTTTAGCCCGGTGTTGCGTCTCTAGACTCATTTCTCAGCCTTCTCCCTCCATTTCTCAGGGTTTATCATTCTGTCGAGGACATCATCCACAACCTCATCAAGGCCGTCCCTTACCGATCGCACGGACTCGACGATTCCCTGCTCTTGCTTTATCTCCTCGATGGCGGCATCGAGCTCCATAAGCGCTTGTCCCAGCCTTTCCATTTCCTCCTCAGTCAGGCTTCCGCCTTCCATACGCTTTATCGCCTGGAGATTAAGGGCGTCCCTTATT
>Ga0209979_1001723_pt1 | contig 23057 bp, 13 predicted proteins | sample AnhtaG_FD_183114 | JGI IMG/M metagenome (GOLD analysis project Ga0209979, IMG submission 183114) | Deep subsurface microbial communities from Anholt, Denmark to uncover new lineages of life (NeLLi) - Anholt_01485 metaG (SPAdes) (version 2) | ecosystem: Environmental > Aquatic > Marine > Oceanic...
AGAGCGTCCATCCGTGCTCTTCCACGAAGGCTCGTCCCGCTCGTAGCTGAGCGTCCAGGCTGTAGCCCTCGACCTGCTCTTCGGAACTGACCCTGGCACATATCGCTGCCCTCATTGCTCTCGCTCCTGGCCCCCATCCTGGGCCTTTCTGCTACCCCTGCGCCTCGGTTTCGCCGCCGCCATGAACGCCTCCACGTCTGACGCCGCTATGCGGTAACCGCCTCTGCCGCCGATGAAGCTGCCCTTCAGTTGACCCCGCCGCAGCAATCGCCGAACGGTGTCCGGATGGAGACGAAGGGCAGCAGCCACTTCCGCAACTGTCACCCACTCGTCTTTCATCACTCCACTCCTTCCAGTCGTTAACACGAGTATATAGGATTAGAAAGGACTTGTCAAGGCAACGGAAGCGCGAGCCCGGTGAAGCAAAGCCGGCCCCTCTACAGGCCAATCGCTTCCGCCACCCGACCCCAACTCCGATCCTCCTGCCCCTCAAGCCGCCGCAGGTAGACCGTCGTCACCGCCAGCGAGCTGTGGTCGAGGAAGCGGCTGACATCCTCGATCGACTCGCCGACATCTCGTCGCAGCTTGGCCGCCGAGTGGCGCAAGATGTGGACGCCAGCCGGCGGGAGCCCAGCCTTGCGGAAGTAGCGCCGGAGGTTGCCGTAGAAGGTGCCGCTTGTGATGCCGAGGCCGGCGGCTGCCCGGTCGGGGTCGTCGGTGGGCCACAGCGACTCGTTCGGGTCCATGGTATCGAGGCTCTTGCCCCAGGCACCCAGGGCTCGCTCGATAGCCTCGAAGGCTGGGCGGGGTAGCTCTCTCTTCGCCTGGTTCCCGCCCTTGCCCCTGTACTTGTAAGAGAGCCTTTCCGACTGGGAGATGTCGCCGGCCTTCAGGTTCATCACCTCTGAACGGCGTCGACCCGTCAGTGTCAACGTCAGGATGATGGCGCGATCTCGCAAGCCCACTGGCTTCTCTGGAATGACGGCTAGAAGGCGCTTGATCTCTTCTGCACTTAGCCCGCGAGGCGGGCTCGGTGAGACCTTTGGCCGCTCTAGCTGGTCGCAGGGATTGGAGGAGACGATTTCCATGCGGATTAGGAACCTGTAGAACGAGCTGATGCACGCGATCCGAGCACCGATGGTGACGGCAGACGGCTCCTTGCCCGAGGTTCCGACGCCGTGGGCGTAGACGAACACCTCCTGGCTAGTGACCTGGTCCGGCGGTTTCCCGAGGGTGCCGAAGAAGTGCTGGAGCATGCGAGAGTAGCCCTCAACGGTGCGGCGGGAGCCGCTGCGCCGTTCCTTTTCGGCCAGGAAGGCGTACAGAGCCCGCTCCCAGCTGGCGATGTCCTCAAAGGGCGCTATGGTGGTGGTCATGGTCGATACCTCCTCGCGGTCTCAAGCCATCGACCATATTGCCGTAGTGTGCGGGGAAGTCAAGCGGAGAGACGAGGCGACCAGCATTTTCGGCTCCTAGGGCGCACTGGGACTGCATTTGGCTTAGAATATGTGTGAAGCGGGCATCTGAGCGCCAGGAGGGCCTCGACATGGGAGCTGCGTTGCAGAATCCAGGAAACGTCGACGAGACTGTGAGGTGGTTTGTCGAGCACGCACCAAGGTGGGCAGCCGGCCTAGCCTTGCCACTGCTGGTCCGGCTCGCGACCTTCCCGGCCGTCAGGATAGAGTTCATAGGAGGCGACGTCCTATGGGACAGGGGTGAAGGCTACCGCCGTTACAGGGCCAAAGTCGTAAACAAGGGTAGCACGGTAGCCAGAGGTTGCTGGCCTCAACTACTCAGGATATCTAGCCTCCCTGATGTCACGGCCCAGGCAATGCCCTGGGAGTTCGGTTTCGAATACTCAACTCAGTACGTCGAGTATCGGGATATCTCCCCACGAGATGAGACGAATGAAATCCCCATTGCGTTCACGAGTCAAAGGGAAAGCGGCGATGGAACCGGAGCAGCCAACATTCCTATTGCCAGGCAGGAATCGCGTGTGCCAACGCTGTTCGTGCTGGAGCCCGGCGAGCACATAGTGACGATAACTGTTGTTGGGGAGAATTTCGCTTGTCGCCCTGTCAAGTTTCGGGCGCGCCTGACCGATGCCGGAAAGGACACGTGGCAGACCCTGCGAGTCGAGGAATGGCATTGGCATGCGGGCATACGTTCCGCTGTTGCCAAATGGATAGGTCGGCGGCGTCACGCTTGCTAGCGATACCAGAGCCTCGTATCGCATCAGGATGAGCCGAGGCAGGGCACCGAGTCACTATGGGTGCAATGATGTGCTATTGTCAGGGGGGACGTAGGCGCAAGGAGGGCGGGCACCATGTTGCGGACTTACGCTTTCGTTGACGGGGGGCACATTCGCAGTGGTCTTGAAGAGATCGGAGTAACCTGGGATGAAATAGACCTGAGAAAGCTCGCTGCGGTTGCGCTGCAATGGATTGACCCCAAGTGGCAGGGCGAGCGAATGGCCTTGAGCAGGGTTTTCGTCTATGACGCCGTCTCGGAAACCGCCACTGCGACCGACCGAGTGGATCGGTGGCTCACACGAAATGACGAGCAGATGGACGTGCATGTAAGGCGTGGGCAACTCATTCTGGACCGTCGGAACCAACCGAAGCGGCAAAAAGGGGTTGATGTACAGCTGGCGGTGGATGCGCTTCGGTTCGCTTCAAGCGGCGTCCTCGATGTTGCTCTATTTCTGGCTGCCGATGCCGACTTCGCCCCTCTATTAGAAGCGGTGCGCGATGCAGGGCCGCTTGTCGCTGTCTGTTGCTTCAGAGGTAAACTATCGGACCGGCTGCGAGAGGCCGCCGACCGGATCGGATACCTGCCAGACGACGCGGTGGCATGGCAGGGCTGGAAGCTGCCGGCCTTGTCCTAAGATATCGTCGACACTATGACCTGATAGTGTGGACTGTGATGCCGCGCTACTGGGGTTTCCCGCAGGTTGGCGGGGAATACAACCTCCATTGGGCGTCTGTCGCTGCCCGTTGTCTATCCCGTGGCATTGAGGTGGAACATCAATCGGAGTCTTTGGTAGAATTAGCGTAAATCCCTCTGGGAGACGGCTCATGTACGAAGCGGGCCATGCCCTAGTGTCCATCGCCGAACCCATTTGGCGTGAATATGCAGACTTGAACGATGCCCAACGCGATGTCGTCGCGCACACAGAGGGCCCGCTCCTCGTCATCGCAGGCCCGGGCTCCGGCAAGACGCACGTTCTCGTTGTCCGTACGCTCAACATTCTGCTTAAGGAGCTCGCCGAGCCGCGCGAGATGGTGGTTTGCACGTTCACCGAGAAGGCCGCTTTTGAATTGAGGGATAGAGTGTCGGCCGCTGCGAAGAAGCTTGGCTATGCTGGTGACTTGTCCGAGCTGACCGTGAGCACTATTCACAGCCTGTGCAACGACTTCCTACTCAAGTTCCGGCACCGCACGCCCCTGGCGAAGGGTCATCAAGTACTAGATGAACTGACCCAGCTTCTATTCCTGTTTGAGAACTTCAGTCGAGTGATGGAACCGAGTGACGATGGTCGGTATCTGGAGCGGTGGTCGACGAGATGGACCGCCATTGAGGGTGCGCGCGGCTACTTTGACAAGATCACGGAGGAACTCATCGACCCCGCAACACTGATGACCGATCCTGACCCATTCCTGCAGCGAATCGGCAAAGCGTATGTAGCCTACACGGAGGCGCTGTTGGATCAGAACTGTGTGGACTTCGCCCACCAACAGAAGCTCTTCCATGAGCTCCTGCAGGACTCCGAAATCGGACCGTCCATTTGTGAGGGCGTGAAGTACGTCATGGTGGACGAGTACCAGGACACGAACTTCGTCCAAGAGCAGATCCTGCTTCGCTTGGCGGCACCGGCGGACAACCTGTGTGTCGTTGGTGATGAAGACCAGAGTCTGTATCGTTTTCGGGGAGCGACGGTGCGGAACATCCTGGAGTTCCCCTCACATTTCCGCTCCTGTCCGACGATCAAGCTGACCACCAATTACCGTTCTCACGAGAAGATCGTTCGGGCGTACAACAAGTACATGGCCGCGGCTGACTGGGAGAGTCGGGACGGCTCGCGCTCTTTTCGGTATGACAAGGAGATCAACCCCGATCCCGATGAAGAGTTCCCGGATTATCCTGCCATCTTTGCCATCTGGGGAGCCGACCAGAACGACGAGGCAAGCCGGTTTGCTGAACTGGTGGCGTTTCTTAGGGAGAACGAAGTCGTCCAGGACTATTCGCAGATCGCCTTGCTCCTGCACAGCGTGCGTCTCCAGCATAGCGGGCGCTACATCGCAGCTCTCGCGAAACGCGGCATCCCGGTCTTCTGTCCGCGGGCCCGAGGCTACTTCGAGAACGAAGAGGTGCGTGACATCGTCGCGTGCTTTGCCGTGCTGCTGGGCTACTATGGCGATGGGAGAGGAGAACTCCATGGGCATAGCCCCCAGGCACTGGCCAACTACGTCGACTCCTGCATCGCCGATTTGGGAGTCCGATTCCCGTATCCACACCCGTTGGCAGAATGCCTACGCCAGTTCGTTGCAGACATCGCTGGCCTACGCGAGGGAGAGGCGCTGGATCGTCGACCGGCCGACTTCTTCTACCAGATCGTGGCTCGGGAGCCGTTCACCGGCTATCTCAAGAATGAAAACCGCGCGCGCAGCCTGGCCATCTTCTCTCAACTCCTCAATGTCTTTCAGAACTACTATCACTACACGGTGGTCTCTCACGCGAACCGCGAGCGCCTGCGCTTCCATTTCTTCAACAGCTTCATGCGCTTACTGTACGATGGCGGCATCAACGAGTACGAGGACCCTGATCAGCCTTTCCCTAAAGGTCACGTCCAGATCATGACAATCCACCAATCAAAGGGCTTGGAGTTTCCGATCGTGGTGGTCGGTTCTCTCCACGTGCAGACCTCGTCGCCGAAGGAGGTAGACCGTCGTCTATCACCGTACTACCGGCGACCACCCTTTGAGCCGACGAACCGCATCACCCACTTCGATCGGATGCGGCTCCACTATGTGGCTTTCTCAAGGGCCGAGAAACTTCTCGTCCCTACCACGACGGAGCGGCCCAGGCCGCATTTCGACCCTATCTGGCAGGGGCTCGAGCAGTGGCCATACGTTCGGCAGGATCTCTTGAAGGCGCAATCGTTCGTCTTGCGGCACAGGATGACACCAAAGAGGACGTTCAGCTTCACCGGCGATCTCAAGGTGTACGAGACTTGTCCCCGGCAGTATCAGTACTTCCGTGAATACGACTTCACGCCCTCCCGATCGGCGGTCATCTTTTTCGGGCTATTGGTGCATCAGACAATCGAGGACATCCACCGGGCGGTTCTGGACGGCAAGCTCGATGAACTGGACGAGGAGGCCATCCGCAGGATGTTCGACTTCAACGTGTATCACCTGTCCCGGAGTGATATTCGACCCGCGGGCCCGGTGGCCCGGGAGGCGGCCTTCGGGCAGGTGATGAACTACTTCTGGCAAAACCAGGACGAGATGCGCCGCGTCATCGAGACGGAGGTCGACGTCTCTGTCGAGAAAGAGGGCTATATCCTCACGGGCAAGATCGACCTACTCCTAGGAGACGACGACAAGCTCGAGCTGCTGGACTTCAAGTCGCAGGTGCGCCCCACCGAGGACGACGAGCGCCTTCAGAGCTACTACGACCAGCTCTGCCTGTATGCCCACATCCTGCAGCGGCGGACCGGTCAGCGGCCGGATAGGCTCCGCCTGTACTGGACGGGAGAGTCCGAGAAAGCGGACGCCTTGATGTCCTTCGCCTATCGACCTGAAGACGTCGACAGAGCCGGGACCCGCTTCGACCGCGTGGTAGATTGCATCCTACGGAAGGATTTCGCCATCGTGAAGCCACCGGAGCGGACGGTCTGCAAAGAGTGCGACTTCCGCACCTACTGCTGGCGTGAAGGCACCATCAAGCTCATCGAGGGCGAGGAGTAGATGATGAGCGCAGTAAGGTACCTCAAGCAGACGGTGGACTATCTGGGTTTTCTCGCTACTACCCTGAGGGACCTGCAGGGTTTCCCAACTGTTGTCAACGAACTCCTACAGAACTCAGATGATGCCCCGGGCGTCACGGAAGTCTCTTTCGACGTGCGCCATGATGCTCTCGTAGTCCGGAACAACGCTCCTTTCCGGCAAGAGGACTTCGATCGCCTTCAGACCATAGCGAGCGGAGCAAAGAGAGACGAAGCAGCAACCATAGGAGCCTTCGGCATTGGATTGATAGCCCTCTATCAGATTACGGATACGATTGAACTCAAGTCGGTCGGCAAGCACTGGATAGTGAGACCGAACAAGCCGGAGAAGGAGCGCATTGAAGAACACGACATAGCAGAAGCGGACTTCACTGAGTTTCGCTTCCCTTGGGCCTTCGACCCGGATTCAGATCTGAGACGGAAGTTGCGCTCTCAGGCCGTGAAGCCAGACCAACTCCCGGAGTTCGTCTCCTTCCTTGAGGAAGAGGTTGCTCTGGCTGCTCTATTCCTAAGAAAGATCGAAACGCTCGAGGTCCACGACAACGGCAAGCTCAGGCGACGCGTTCAGCGGACCTGGGATGAGGACCAGGTCTTGATAGACGTCGGCGGCAAGACTCTGGCTTGGCAACTCGTTCCTGCGGCCTTCGACGTTGACGCCCGCGATCTCAGAGCCAACTTCCCCGGACGGATAGAGGACGCGCGAGAAAGCAAGGTTACAATTGCGATTCCTGACGAGCCTCTGGAGAGCGGCGTCCTGTACGCATTCCTTCCCACTCAGCACTACACAGGCTTGCCATTTCACCTCAACGCCGACTTCTATCCCACGGCTGACAGGAAAAGGGTCCTGTTCGAGAAGGACTATCAGAGCGAGTGGAATCGCGCCGCAATTCGCGCTGCTGCCGAAGCAGTCGTTTCCAACCTTGAGAGACTCCGCGACCATCTCGGCCCACAGGGCATATGGAAGCTCATATCGGATGTGCAAGGAGTCGGTCACAATGCTCAGCGTGGAGACGAAGACATCTGCTTCAGCGACTTCTGGAATGTGCTGCGGCCGGCACTGAAGAAGCATGCACTCGTCTACACGAGCGAGCGCAACTGGACTGTTCCCGGTGACGCTGTCCTTCTGGGCAGCCAGGCCGACGACAAGCATGTTCCGCTCCTACAGGGCTTGGGCATCCGGGTGGTCAACGGCAGCCTTCGGCCTTATTTCAACTTGTTGATCTCGACAGACGTGGGGGTGCCGGTGCTAAACGCAGAGCGCCTGGCAGCGGCCCTCAGGTCTGCGGGGCTGGCTCAAGAAGTCCAGTTCGACGACGCGCCCCCGCCGCTTGGAAACGTAGCAAGCGTGCGGAGGCTATGGGAGCTCATCAATTCCGTCGTCCAGCGTGATCAATCGCAGAATGTTCGTGACGCAGGGGCGCACTTCGCTTCGTGCGCCGTGGCACTATCCGAGAAACGGACGCTAGCCTTCCCTCCGTCGCTGTTTCGCGCCGACAGGAAGACCGCAAAGCTCTTCGAGCGCCTGATACCGAGCGTCGAGTTTCTTGACGACTTGGGGATGGGTGACTCAGTGGTGGCTCAGCTCACACCTGAGTTCTCAGCTGAAGCGGCGGTCCGGGCTCTGGAGCATGTCGCTCCTAGTCATCTAGTCGAATTATGTGAAAGGGGAGAATGGACACCGAGGGCCCTCTACGAGTGGTTCGAAGCAAGGAAGCTTGAAGTCCTTGACACCCCGGGCCTGCGCGACCCACTCCGGGAACTAACGATTTGGCCGGCTGGTGGTGAGCTTGGGCCGCTGTCTGAAGTGTCGCTACCGGGCACCTTCGAGGATCCTTTGCACCTCACGTCGCTCGTTGACGTGGCTGCACTCGGAGGCCATAGAGAGTTCCTTGTTGCCCTCGGAGTGCATGAACTGTCCCTTGAGGTGTATGTCAAGGACTTCGTTGCAGGCGCCTTAAGGAGGGAGGACCTGTCAGCTCCCGTCCGGCGGCGCGTAGTCACGCTACTCGCGGAGCACGTTGGAAAGCTCCGAGACCGCGACGACATTCGTGACGTATTGGCCCGAAGCAATCTAGTTGAGTGCGAGGACAAGGCCTTTCGTTCACCACTTGAAGTCTACGTCCGTAGTAAGGAAATCGTGGATGTGCTTGGGGACTCCGTTCACTACGCCAAGGCGAGCTCCCGCCTGAAGCCAAGTATTCGCGATTTGTACCACTGGCTAGGAGTGGCCGATAGGCCTCGGGGGATGGACGTGTGCCACCAGGTGGAGCGGCTGGCGAGCAAGCCGCCAATCCATGAGAGCGTCCAAGCCGTGACTCGCGTTTTCCGGTACCTCGGGGCAAACTGGGGGCAGTTTCAAGAGCCCGATGCAGAAACGTACGGCGTGCTCCGCTCGCTCAAATGGCTTCCCGCGACTAGTGGACCCCCTGGCTGGTATGCGCCGCACGAACTGTACGCGGTCTATCAGGACTACCTGTTTGACACTCAAGGGCGATTCTTGGCCATCCCTCGCAAGGATCAGAATGCCTCCAGCAGTTTCATCGGGTTTCTGGGTATTCCCCACGAGCCGCCTGTGGCGCTTGTGGTGAAACACCTGCTTGCCTGCGCCAAGAGTGGTAGACCTGTCAATGAGCAAGTCTATCGATTCTTGAACGACCACGCTGATGATGCCGCGATCTGGAAGCTCAAGGATAGCGAATGCATTCTGCTGCCGGACGGTCGATATGTGCGCCCTGAAACCGTGTTTTGGAGCCAACATCCATTCGGAAGATACCGCCACCAGCTCGGGCAGAGTCTGCATGGATACCACGCGCTATTTGATGCCATTGGGATACGGGAGGCGCCAACACCTGGGGACGCAGTAACCGTTCTTCTTGACATCTCAAGTGAATTCGGGACCCGCAATGCTCCTCTGGATGATGAAGCGCAGGCTGTTGTTCAGCAGTGCTGGCACGAACTCACTCTCGCCCTCGAACGCGGGGACATGGGGGCAAAGGAGCTCGAAGCACTCGGGGAGAGGAAGGTCGTGCCGAACGGACAGGGTGTTCTCCAGCCCCCGACCTGGATGTTCTTCGAGGACCGGCCCGGCTTCGCGGATCGATTCAGATTTGTGCTCAAAGATAACTTGGTCGAAAGAATCCAGGGTATCTGGCCTGCCATGAGGGCGGCGGGCGTCTTGCCACTCAGTGAAGTCATCCGTCCTCAGCTCCTGGAATGCAGCGAACCCGTCGAGGACCTGGCGGCTCGAGAGGCGGTAAGAGAGCGCCAGCCGCAGCTGCAGCGGGTACTCGAGACACACAGAGCTCCGTCGTCAGAGTTCGATGCGGGATTTCTCACCGACCTTCGCTTCTCCCGCGCCGAGGAGCTGACCATTCGGCTCGTCCTCCAAGCGTTTAGGAGAGAGTTCCGCGCTGATCCGGAACATGCCGCTGCATTCTTGGATGACGCGCAGCTCGTCGTCCATTACGTGCCGCGAGGCAGCTCACCGCCCTGGTCAGCGATCGCTCGGGAACTCGCCTATGCCTTCAGGCTCGACACTGATGCAGGCCCTATCGCCACCGGAATCAAGGAGGTGCTGGCTGCACCTACCGCGGCTGAAGCTGAGCAGGCCCTCGACGAGCTTGGCTATGCTCCGCTTCAGCAAGAGGTAGAAATCCCACGAGAAGCCCCCGTGATTGAAAAACTTGGTGCCGTACACGGAGGCGAGGGAGTGCAACCTGCCGGCACATGGCCTTCCGACGGGAAAGGCCAACCGGCCGAAGCACCGCCTTCCACCGAAGAGGCGTTGAAGGCAATCCTAGGCGAAGAAGGCGCCGGGCCCGTGCGCCCACCGGAGGATCTCATAGAACAAGGGGAACCTAGTGCCGCTGGCACAGGAGGTGCCGCCACAAGGCGATCAAGGCCCGGAGCCCCTCGCGGAGCAGCACCGAAGCATCGCGGCAGGCTGCGCTCCTACGTATGCCGCGATGGTGACAAGGACAACGGAGCGGAGCCTGATGAAACAGCTGAGGGACGCGACGAGGTTGACGACGCGGGTGTTCGGCGTGTCGAAGACTACGAACGGGCGCACGGACGAACGCCGAAGGTCATGCCGCCGAGGCACCCGGGGTACGATATCGAGTCGACCGACGCGGAAGGGAACATAGAGCGATATATCGAGGTGAAGTCCCTCGCAGGGGCGTGGGACTCGCTTGGCGCGGGGCTCACTCGGCCCCAGTTCGACAAGGCGAGGGACCTCGGCGAGAAGGCATGGCTCTATGTTGTAGAGAAAGCACTGAGCGATGAGGAGTTCCGCATCTACACTATCCGGGATCCAGCCCTCAAGGTAGACCAGTTCATGTATGATGACGGCTGGAAGGACGCCGCTGAAGATTCCTGGTCACCGGACATGTCAGGGAGGGAGGAGGCGTAGATGGGTAAGATAGACGTCAGCCGCACTGAGCTGTTATGGCCCGGCAAGTACGACGAAAACGGCAACCCCCGTGAAATCGAGCGAGTAGGCTTACCCTTTCAGGTGATAGAGACCATCAACGAGAGCCGCGCCACCCGTGAGGCCGCCAAGAAGCCCAAGCAGATATCTCTCTTCGATGTGTGGAAAGGAGAGGAGGGCGAGACCTTCGAAGAAGGGTGGAGGAACAAGCTGATCTGGGGCGACAACAAGCTAGTAATGTCATCCCTCCTCGAGAAGTTCGCGGGGAAGATGGACCTTATCTACATCGACCCGCCCTTCGCAACTGGCGCTGACTTCTCGTTTACCGCTGAGGTCGGAGACGGCGACGTAGGAGTGTACAAGGAACAGTCAGCAATTGAGGAGAAGGCATATCGGGATACTTGGGGCAAGGGGCTCGACTCGTACCTTCAGATGATTCATGACAGGCTGGTCCTAATGAGGGACCTCCTCTCGGACCATGGAACGATTTACGTTCATCTTGATTATCGAATGAGCAACTCTGTGAGGCTGCTGTTGGATCAGCTGTTTGGAGTGGACGGATTCCTAAACGAGGTGATTTGGCATTACAAGCGATGGCCGACGCCAGCCCGCGAGTTTCAGAAGATGCACGACAACATCCTGTGCTACGTGAAGCGAAAGGGCCAGCATATATTCAACCCTCAGTACGGTGAGCGGACCGAAGAAACGCGGCGCAGATGGAAGGATCGGAGCATCGTCGCCGCCCATGATGAAGAGGGGAAACGCGTGCCCTCGGACTACGGTGCCACGCAGTCCCTGGGGGCACACATGGATGATGTTTGGGACATATCTATCGTCGCGCCGGTCGCCCATGAACGAACCGGATTTGCCACGCAGAAGCCCGAAGCGCTTCTGGAGCGAATCGTTGTCGGTTCGTCCAATCCTGGGAGTCTAGTAGCTGATTTCTTCTGTGGCTCCGGCACCGCCATGGCTGTGGCTGAAAAGCTGGGGCGCCGGTGGATTGGCTGTGATCTCTCCCGTTGGGCTATCCATGTGTCCCGCAAGCGGCTCCTCGGCATCGAGGACTGCAAGCCATTAGAGGTCCTCAACCTCGGCAAATACGAGCGCAAGTACTGGCAGGCGGTCACCTTTGGGGACAAGGACAAGACCAGCCAAGAGCTGGCCATCTATCAGTACATCGCCTTCATTCTCAGGCTCTACGGCGCGGAACCGCTTACCGGCACACAACACCTACATGGCAAGAAGGGAAAAGCAGTGGTGCACATCGGGGCGGTGGACGCCCCCGTGACCATCGATGAGATCAACGCCTGCCTCGATGAGTGTTTGGCCCTCAAGCTGACGGAACTTCACGTTCTGGGCTGGGAGTGGGAGATGGGCCTCAACGACCTCATGGTCAACGAGGCCAAGACTCGGGGCGTCAAGCTTCTGCTCCTTACCATTCCCCGTGAGGTGATGGAGCAGCAGGCCGTCGAGAAGGGAGACATCCAGTTCTTCGAGTTGGCCTACCTTAAGGCGGACATCCGCGTGGACGGGCGCACGGCGATTGTTGCCCTAGAGGACTTTGTCATCCCCAACACAGAGCTGATCCCAGAGGATGTGCGCACGAAGATCGCCAAGTGGTCGGACTTCATCGACTACTGGGCCGTTGACTGGGACTTCCAGAACGACACCTTCATGAACGGCTGGGTCTCCTACCGGACGCGCAAGAACCGCAAACTGACCCTGACATCGGATCCCCACACCTACGACAAGCCGGGGAAGTACAGCGTGATGGTCAAGGTGATCGACATCTTCGGCAACGACACCACCCAAGCCTTCGAGGTGGAGGTGAGCTAGTCGTGGCAAAGGCCGTCGTCTCGTACGACAAGGACCTCCCAGAGATCCCGGAGCGTCAACCTCACTTGCCGCCAGACGCCTACCTCCGCAAGAAGGAAGGCACCACCGACGAGTTCGAGATCGTCGAGGAGCGGCGCCCCAGCAAGATGCTCCTCGTCGACAAGCTGCGCGAGGCGGTAGACCAGTGGCGCGGCCCCGCCGATCCCGACTTTCCGTGGGAGAAGCGCTACGAGGGCGCATCTGATGTCACGAGGGAACTCTTTCGCTACTGGTTTGAGGAGGACCACCTGCTCAACGGCGAAGTCTTTCGCTACTGGTTCGGCCAACGAGAAGCGGTTGAGACACTCGTCTACCTGATAGAGATCGACCAGATCCGTGACGCGAAGGTCCTCATCGACGGCTTCGCGGAGATCTATCAGGCCAGCCTGCTGTCCAAGAGCATTGAGTACCAGACGACTATGGACGGCAAGCGCCAGATCAGACGCTATTTCCCTGAGCTTGGCACGGAAGGGACGCAGGACCTACCGCCGGAGAACCTTGGCCGCTTCGCCTTCAAGATGGCAACGGGCTCCGGTAAGACGGTGGTCATGGCGATGCTCATGGTCTGGTCCTACTTCCACAAGAAGAACGTACCGGGGTCGGACCTTTCGACCAACTTCGCCCTGTTCGCGCCGAATGTCATCGTCTACCAGCGTCTCGAAAAGGACTTCGCCGACAATCGCATCTTTCGAGAACTCCCTCTCGTCCCCAAGGGGTGGTCATGGAACGTGAAAGTCATCCTGCGCGGGGAAAGCGCCGAGCCCGATCCGTCCGGCAACCTCTTCGTCACCAACATCCAGCAGGTCTATGAGTCCCGCGACAAAGAATGGACGCCCGTCAACGCCATCGACGCCCTGCTCGGCCGCAAACCAGCGCAGGACCTGGCCTCGCACCAGCGGTCGATGCTGGAGAGACTCAAGAGTCTGCCCGACCTGGTCGTGTTCAACGATGAGGCGCACCATGTGCACGACGAGGACCTCGCTTGGCACAAGGCACTGATGTCGATCCACGATAGTCTACCTAGCGGCCTTTCTCTATGGCTCGACTTCTCGGCCACACCAAAGGATCAAAACGGCACGTACTACCCCTGGATCATCTGCGACTACCCTCTTGCTCAGGCCGTCGAAGACAGGATCGTCAAGGCACCCCTCATCGTGCACCAGGTAAAGAAGGCCGATCCGGAGAAGGTAACCCAAGACAACATCGTCGAACAGTACGGGGAGTGGCTTCTTGCCGCGCTGGTCCGTTGGAGAGAGCACTACGATACGTACAAGAAACTGGGCCCAAAGCCCGTCCTCTTCGTGATGGCGGAGAAGAATGTGTTCGCGGACCGTATACGTGACTGGTTGGTGGCCACGAAGGAAACCGGGCTGAAGGGCAGCGAGGTCCTCCTGATCCACACCGACTCGGAGGGAAACATCACCAAGGCTGATGTCGAGAAGGCACGCGAGGCGGCACGGGACATCGACAAGCCACAAAGCAGAGTCAAAGTAATTGTGAGCGTGATGATGCTGCGCGAGGGGTGGGATGTCCGAAACGTCTCCGTAGTTCTTGGGCTACGCCCCTTCACTTCGAAAGCAAAGATCCTTCCGGAACAGGCCGTCGGTCGTGGGCTTAGGCTCATGCTGGGAATCAGCCCGGACCGAACTCAGACGCTGGAGGTGATGGGCACGCAGGCGTTCGAAGACTTCGTTCGCCAGCTCGAGGCCGAGGGCGTCGGAATCAAGACCGTGACGACAGCACCCCCCCCTCCTATCCAGATAGAACCGGTGCTGGAGAAAGCCGAGTATGACATTACCATTCCGCTCACGCGTCCGATCTACACTCATGACTACAAGAAGCTGGCTGCTCTCGACCCGCTAGACCTAGACGCCATCTACGATCAAGAGGAACTTGAGGAGAAGTTCCGAATTCGACTGCGTATGGAGTTCGCCACGACGGAGACGGAGGTGCACAAAGTGGACATCGCCGCTGGCACACCTCCGCCGGCGGCTGAGCTCTTGGCATCGATCACCAACAAGGTGGTAGCACGAGCGAAGCTCACGGGCGTTTTTGCTGAGCTGTACCCCATTGTCTGCACTTACGTTTCGAAGCGATGCTTTGGGAAGGATATTGATGTCGACAATGAGCAGATCCGTGCCCATCTTAGGCAGCCGCTTCTGCAAGAGGGCGTCGCGAAGTACTTGGGACGCAAGATCGGAGAGCTCGTTGCCGAGAAACGGCCCATTGAATTCGAGAAGGCGGACTTCAAGCTGTCAGGGACGAATCCTTTTACTTGGCGGCGGAAGCACGTCATCTGCCAGCACACCATCTTCAACTACGTGGCTACCTACAACGACTTCGAGTCGGAGTTCGCGGAGTTTCTGGGTCAATGCAAGGACGTCCATCGCTTTGCCGCTCTAGGCACGACCGAGCAGAGCTCGGGAACTCAGTTCAAGGTCGATTACCTGAAGCCCAGCGGCGCAATCGGCTTCTATCATCCCGATTGGGTTGTGGTGGAGCGACATGAGGATGGCAGCGAGATCAATTGGATAGTCGAAACGAAAGGGCGTGTGTGGGAGGATACCAAAGCGAAGGACGCCGCCATTAAGCACTGGTGCCGAAAGGTCGTAGACGAGACCGGCAACGACTGGCGCTACTTGAGGGTGAACCAGTCCGACTTCAAGGCCAGCTGGCCCAGCTTTGGGCAAATGGTAACGGCACTCCAGGCGGTCGCAGAGAAGGCTCAAGCAGGAGGCCCTAAGCTCCTGTAGGCAAGCTGGCCAGACGGTCGCCCTTGGCAACAGCAGCCTTGATCGCGGGGCTGGGTCGATGCCGACAGACTTCCCATCGAACGCTAGGGACAAGTCTCCACATCGACTAGCGAGAAGTTCTATGCTGAGCCCGCGTCTGGTACACTAGCCGTGCCGTATTTCATACTAGAGCGGGATGGCAATGAGCTTTACCGAATTCCTGGAGCGCCTCCAGTCGTCATTGGTCGTCCGGCACATTGCGACCTCTCGGCCGCATCTCCGTACGGCGTCGGCTGGTGACAGCTCCGAAGCGGTTCACGCGATGATGGAGGCGGAGGACTTTGACGTCATGCCGGTGGATGACAGGGGAACCATCGCCAGTTTTTTCGAGCGTAGGGACGACGGTCCACCGCTCTTGAGGACGGTAGCAGTAGTCGACGTTGTGAGTGCCGATCTTTCGCTTCTCGAACTGGTTGAGCATTTTGCGGCCTCCCAGCGGCGCTTCTACTTAACTCTGGGAGGCCGGAGCATAGATGGAATTGTCACGTGCGCTGACCTCAACAAGCCCGGCGTTAGAGTTGTGATCTACGCCATTCTGAACAGGCTTGAGTTGCTTCTACAAGAACTGGTGGAAGCTCACTACGATGACCTACGGTGGGTGGACCTACTCCGCGAAGAGGCTCGCGGGAGAGTTCAAGAGCGAATTAGGGAAGCATGTTCGGGAAACGCTGCACTACGGCCCACTGAGTACCTAGATCTGTCAGACTTGCTCACAGTCTGCGGGAAGACGCCTGAGACATTGCAGGCGCTCGATGTCCCATCAAGGAGCAAGCTAGATCAGCGCTACGGTTCCCTCGTGGATTTGCGGCACGCTGTCGCCCACCCTGTTCGATCACTTGTGGCGGAACCAGCAGATGTTGATCGACTCTGGAAGCGGATCGACACCGCGCGGACGGCGGTGACAATTCTGGAGCAGCGTCCGCGTTGAAGCCACAGATCCTAAGACGCCGGCCAATCTTCGCTATCTGAAGCTGAGGGTCGGACCGAACTGGCTAGCCTGGTTCACCGCCTGGTCATCGCGCACTATCCACACATAGTGTGCGTTCACGTTCGAAGGCAGGCCCTTCCTTGGACGGGTGGCCGGAGCCAGTTCTATGCGACCTGTGTTCACACAACGAACGAGATAGGGTCAGAGAGGGTTGGCGTAGACGTGGCCACGGGCGTTGCTGTGGGGAGGCTTTCGTGCTCACCGCAGGCCGCAATGTGTGCGCGTGCGGCCAGCGCGACGCAAAGGGAGGCCATGCTCAATCGCCTACGCATCAGTGTTCCTCTTCAGCCGCTGCCGGCGGCTCGTCGGGAGGCGGGCCGAGACTGACCCGCCAGACATCTTCCAAGCCATCCTGATCGAACCCGTAGGTCTTAAGTAGAGCCTCGTCGACGGGGGTGCCTTCCCTGATGGTAGCGAACAACTCGGCAAATCTCTCGGGCCCATACGTCTCAACTAGGAACTTCACTAGGCTCCAAGCCTGGCCGTAGAATAGCGCCACCTTGCTGGGGTCAGCAGGGGGAGCGGTCATGGAGCGGACGGAGAGGAGACTATCGTGCTCGATGGCCCTGTCCAGGGCTGAGGTGTAGCCCTCGCCTGGCTCCGACTGGGCGTACATGGCGGTTCCCTCGTCCAGCCAGGTGGGCAGAGACCCGTATGGGCCCTCGCCGGCCACGTGGGTCACGATGTGGGTCAGCTCATGGCGGAGGATGTCGCCGCTGTGGTCACCGAGCAGAAGAACGGTGTCCGAAGCGACGCGCATGCCGGCGACGACCACCCGTTGTTCGTGGGTCTCGCTGCGCCGCACTAGGGCGGGCAGCATGTCGTCGTAGCTATCGTAGATCCAGACCTTCACCGGATAGTCAACGGTCGCGCCCAAGAGCGCCGCCATCTCGTCCAGCGCCCCTCGGGCGACCGCCAGGGACGATTCGGCTGCGGAGGGGCTGCCAGCATACCAGTAAACGGTCAGGTTGCCATCGCTGATGCTCTGCCAGGAGAAGCGAATGTCCTCATAGATGAAGGTAGCCGGGTTCGTGGTCAGCTTATTGCCAGCGGCGTCTTCGACCTCCCAGAAGTAGCCGATCTGAGCGCCAGGCGCCAGGTAGCTGCGGGGCGGGTCGTTGCCCTTGAGGTGGAATTCCACCTGGACGCGCTCGGCGGGGGTGAAATCGGGCTGGTCGTAGGCCGTGATGCCGTCCGGCAGGATCTGGTAGTGGAGGGTCACCTCCTCGATGGTGGCCTGGCTGTGGGCCGAGAGGCGGAACACCACCTCCTCGGGGAAGCTGTTCACCACCTCTTGCGTTGTCTCGATGCCTTCCAGAGTCGCCGGCTCTGGGGGTGTGGCCGTTGGCGTAATGACGACGGTCGCAGCTAGCGTCGGCTCGACAGCAGTTGGCTCTGTCGGCGCAGGCAGCCTCGTGGCTGTCGGGCTCGGTGTGTCGGCAGTGGCGGTTGAGGTCCCCGTCTCCGCAGGGGCAACGGTCGGCGTTGGCTCTGGCGACGAGGAAGGCTGGGCGGCCGTGGGCGGTGGTGTGGACGTCGGCGTTGGCTGTGCCTGCCCGCCGCCGCCTTCGCAGGCGGCCGCAAGGAGGGTCGCGAAGATGGCGAAGAGAAAAGCTGTCGCCAGGCTCGCTGTCTTCATTGCGTTGCCCCCATGTTCGGGAACAGTAGCTTAGGGCGCGCCTATCTTACTCGCATTGGCGCGGGCTGATGGCCAGTTAATCCACCCGTTCAGCCGCAAGAGCGCCAGTGTATCCGTGTGGCGGCGTCCCCACACTTCAGCCTGCTGGCGGCCGTCAATCGGGACCGCACTGGCCGATACGGTGGGGTGTCCGAACGAATGGCTCTCTTCCCAGTTATCAGGGGTCGAACACCCACTGCGCGCCGCCCTCGGCCGTGACGAGCACGAGCACGGAGTCGTGCATCTTCAGCTCCGTGATGTCGCTTAAATCTAGGCTGTCAGGCACATACTTAATCCAGGTTTGATCATCGGCGAGCATGTACAGCACGGCGAAGGCTCCATCGATTTCCGACGTGGCCTGCTCGACGGCCTTCGGCTGGCCGGTGTAGCAAACGCTGTTCCAGCCCTCAACGAGGTCCAAACTGTCTTGCGATACTGCCGAAGCCTCTTGCGCCCACGTGCCTACCCCCGACATCAACACAAAGAGCTGGTCATACGGACGAAGCATAGTCATGGTGCTCACATCGGATCTGCCGGGGAACCAGCGGTCGAATTCCTGCGATGGCCTGAGGATATAGACCGCCAAAACCTGCTCCGAGATGCCATCGAGTGCCTCTTCGATGGCCTTCTCATCGCCCACGTAGCACTTGTCGTTCCAGCCCGCCAGCATCGGCATGCTGATGATAGGGAGCGCCGTAGGCGTAGGTGATGGCGTAGGCGTGGGAGTTGGCGTGGGCGTCGGTGTAGATGTAGGCTCGCATGCGTCGCCAATGCCGTCCGAATCGGAATCGGCCTGGTCCGGGTTCGAGACGGTAGGGCAGTTGTCACAGGGATCGCCCACGCCGTCTGAGTCGGTGTCTCCCTGGTCGGCATTAGCTATGTCCGGGCAGTTGTCGACATCACCGCAAACGCCATCACCATCGGCGTCATTTAAGGGATCGTTGGGGCACTGGTCACAAGCATCGCCCACGCCATCATTGTCTCCATCGTCTTGGTCAGAGTTGGCTGTGTCTGGGCAGTTGTCACAGACATTGCCCACGCCGTCAGCGTCGGAGTCGGCCTGGTCAGGGTTGGCAGCGTCTGGGCAGTTGTCACACGCGTCGCCTACGTCGTCGCCGTCAGCATCCGCCTGGTCGGCATTGGCGACCGCAGGGCAGTTATCAAGCTCATCTGCGATTCCGTCACCATCGGCATCGGGAGCCGGAATCGTCGTCACCGCGACGACAACATCCTCACCGTCAGGCGGAACATCGGCCCCAAACAGCTCGATAGTCCAGTCTCCCGCTTCAGGGTAGGTTATGCCATATATCTCGAAAGTTGGCCCTTTATCGTGGGTCACATCAGGGTCGGTCGTATCAGGTCCGATGATTCGCCCAGACGGCGCGATCAGTGTCATGACAATGTCACTTCCAAGCCAGCTGCTAGAGAAGGTCACCTGCGCCTGAGTGGGAGGTACAGTCTCTACGAGGGAAGTCGTTTCATTGGGGAGTACTTTGTGGAACGTGCAGGGGCCGGGCTGCTCCCCGGCGATAAGGGTGCGAACACGCTGGAACTCGCACACGAGGCTGGCCACATTCGAGATGTGTTTGAACTCTCCCCCGGTGTCGGTGGCAATCGTGGTGAGAAGGCTCTCGTCGGCGGAACCGAAACCGAAGGTGAAGATGGGCCATCCGCGATCCTCGAAGCACTGCTGTGGGTCACCGAAGGCCCCCTGATTGTGCTGCCCGTCTGTCAGGAGAATAGCTCCTCTCCTGGTTAGGCGGCCGTTGTCAATGAGTTCCTGACAACCAATGTCGATTCCATCCCGGATGTTGGTCATGCCGGAGGAGTCGATGGTATTGATTGCATCGATAAGCGCTTGCTTATCATCCGGAAGAAGGCCTAAGCCATGTGCTAAGCGGGCGGAGGTGTCAAAATCCACTACACCCACATGGTCGCCGGGCAAGGAGGCTGTGAGATACGCTCGCGCCCCCTCATGACGCTCATTGCCGGAGTCGTTGTCGCCCATGCTGCCCGAGCTGTCGATGATGAGCATAACGTCGACATTTGCACCGCACACCATCTGGTCGAAGTGGAACTGGCTGTACCACGCATTGTAGAACCCCCAGACTCCGATATCATTGGTATTCCCACCCCAGTTGTAGCCTGCATATGGGGTATACGTGAACTGGCCAGCCACCGCCTTCGTGGCAGGGGTCACCCAGACCCCGTCTTCGGTGGGGACCATCGTGGTAGGGTTTACTGCACGTCCCGTCTGCCCAACTGCCCAACCCGACTCCGTTAAACAGGTGTCTTGCGGGGTCGCGCCATATTGGCAAGGCCTTATCGTCTGCTGGTCTAGATACTTCCTAAACGCCTCACCTGCGCAAGCAATCTGGTCGCGTCCTGTGTTGCCCCGGTAACAGCCTGTCAGCGCTTCCATGGTATCGTCAGAAGGTCGCGTCTTTCTAGTGATGGCACTGCTCTCCTTCTGAAGCGTAGCAAGTATGACCTTTGGGCTAATGTTGTATTGCTGGGCGCTGTTACGAACTTCGAGGGCTAGGTCCAAAGGCTGCCCATCCACATCCTGGACAATATCCTTGAAGTAGCCTCCTTGCGTAGTCAAGAAGTCTCGAATGCACTGCAAAGACATTGCGTCCTTGTCTTCGACCTGACTATCTGTTAGGAATGCGGTGTTATAGACCGGGGTCGGCAGCGGGGTTCCGGGTCTGCCGCCCCATTGATTCACCGTTCCGTCGGATATCAACGTAGGGGCACCCTCGAATAGTAGGCCATTCACACCATCAAAAGGCTCGCTGACTCCGCTGCAGTCGTTCGTGGCGTAGTATCCCACGTGAATATGGGCATAGTCTCCGTTCGTGTCATCTGGACCGCGTACTCTCCCAAGCTCCGCCCCACGTGTGAACGTACCAGACGGCAGCGGCTCTCGAAGATGGCCAATCATCAGACTTCCCGTGCCCGTCCCCGTTAAGTCGAGGCATATGACACTGTCATCCGAATCTGTCCAGACCACGGTTCCGTCGGCGGGAGCAATAACGTGGCGACCCTCGGAAACCTGTGGCGCTCCCCAACAGCCGCCCGCTCCTCCCCCTGTGTCCTTCCCGTCCGGGCTGTACCCGTTCGGGGTGTTGTACTGAAGGTCGAGAGAATGAACTAGGTTTCCATGGTGTGAAGGGGTGGCATTGTATCCCTGACACACGTACCACGTTTCACCAACCGAAAAAGGTAGCAGTACTGCCGAAGGTGCAGCCTCCACATTATCATTCGACCCCGGCCTCACAACCCCCAAGCCAAGGGCCAGGGCTGCCATCACAATCGTCAACAACGCCAGGTTGATCGACCATCGCTGAAAAAGTCTGAATTGTGTCCTCATCTTTCTTTCCCCTTCGTCAGGCCGGTCAGAGTTCCAGAGCGCCTAGCGATTCCTGCCGCTGACAAACCACACCAGAGTCCAACTGTCTCGCGAACGGAAGGCGATGCCCTGCAGGCCTCAGCGCCTCCGTCAATCCGCCGCCACCACGTGCGGGCTCGGCGTCTGGGCAACATAAGGTGTCGGGCACACCGTTTATACTCTGCTGAGGTGACTACTGTCAAGAGCCTATGCGTGCAGGCTTAAGCCGCCCTTTTCAAGTGCGGGATCGGGCCAGCATGGGCCGTCAGGTAGCTGAACCCTGGACGTAGCGATGAGGTCCTGCTGGCCCAGACGTCAGATTAGTTCGTGCTCGTCCTCGCGGAACTGCCGATAGTGGGTATCAGCGGCGGTTGTAGATAACGAAGATTGGGCGACATCGTCCACTCGCTAGCTGCCGCCGAGGATCCTAGGACTGAACAGCCGACAGGGCTTCGCATCTAGTACTCTCGGTTTCCTCGCTCGGCCGAGTCACGAAGGTCGACACCTAGGCCCCTTAGGCTGCCGCAGTCGCAGAGTCTGGCTATGGTTTCAGTGGGCTCCCCCGCGGACACGATGCAGACTTAGTGTGCGTTCAGGAGCTGGAAGGCCAGGACATCGACGGGGCCTCAGTCTCGTGTCAGGGTCCCCCGTTACGAGCCAGCAGCCTCGAGGGAGTAGGTGGCACAGTCCGAGGTCAAGACCACTGTGCCATCCAGGTCTGTGCGGTATACGGTGACCCCCGCTGCGGCCAGCCTGTCCAGCGTCTCCTGGTGCGGATGGCCATAGGTGTTCCCTGCGCCTACGCTGATCACCGCATCCTCTGGCGTGATCGCGCTCAGGAACGCCGCGCTGGTCGATGTGTTCGACCCATGGTGACCGACCTTGAGTACCTCCACATCGCTTAAGACTCCGGCCGCCTGCATGCTGGCCTCGCTGTCGGTCGTGGCGTCGCCAGTGAGCAGAATGGCAACCTCGCCACAGGAGACCTGAAGCACTACCGAATCCTCGTTCAGGTCGCCGGAGAGCGGCGACGTTGGATGTAGCACGTCTATCTCCAGGCCGTTCATCTGGGTCGAGTAGCCCCGCGACACATCTCGCTCCGTAGCGCTCTCTGCGGCGACAGCCGCGGCGAAGTCCTCGTAGGTTTGGCTGGTGTGGGTCTCACCGTTTGTCCATATCTCGTGCACATCGTAGAGGGCGAGGACGTCGGTGAGTCCTTCGATGTGATCCGCATGGGGGTGAGTAGCCACCATGAGGTCGATGTCTTGGATGCCCTGGGCTTGCAGGTAGTCTTCCACGTTGGCTGAAGCGTCGCCCCCGTCCACCAGAATCACAGTGCCGTCGGCCTGGATCAGTATCGCGTCACCTTGGCCTACATCAATGAAGTGGGCAGTGAATGCGGTCGGCGTCGGCGAGGGCAGGGGCCGGCTTGGCGTCGGCGTTTCACCCAGAGGAGTGGGGGTTGCCTCTGGCGTGGCTTCTGGAGTGGCGGTTGCGGTCACCGTGGGAGTTGGCATTGCGGCCTCTTCCTGCCCGCAGGCAAGGGCCAGCAGACCCAGCAGGAATACCCCTCCAAGGAGAAAAAGCGCGAACGCGGCTGTATGCTGACGCATGCTTCACCTCCGTTCAGGCTCTGAGGGAAACAACCTTGCTGAGCAAATATAGATGGCGGAGGTGCACGTGTCAAGAGGAAGAGGGCTACTCGCTGGCAGGAGGGCTGGCAAGGGAAGAAGCTACCCCTGCCCCATCGCCGCCAGGAGCCGCACCATCGACACATAGTGTGCGGCCTCTCTAGAAGAGACCAGGCCTCGAAGTCCTCACACCCGAAGTTGTGCGCTCCCACACCATCGCCACCACGAGCCCCACGATGGCGTTGGCCAGCGGGAGGGCGGCC
>Ga0209979_1001724_pt1 | contig 23054 bp, 24 predicted proteins | sample AnhtaG_FD_183114 | JGI IMG/M metagenome (GOLD analysis project Ga0209979, IMG submission 183114) | Deep subsurface microbial communities from Anholt, Denmark to uncover new lineages of life (NeLLi) - Anholt_01485 metaG (SPAdes) (version 2) | ecosystem: Environmental > Aquatic > Marine > Oceanic...
GTGCTCTTCACCGGTCCTGTAGTATTCATCCTGAGTAATAATGTGCTCAGCCACTCTCAATTTAGCACTGCGGCTACGCGGATTAAGTTGAACCTCTGTCGGAGAGGGAGTAATAACCCTCTTATTGATTAACCTCAGGCAGGCCCTATGCCCGCAAACACAGGTTGGTATACCTGGTGGGCAAATACAGTCCTTTGATTCTTGTTGCATGAGTTGTTTCACTATGCGGTCTTCGAGAGAGTGATAGCTGATGACAACCAGCCTACCTTCAAAGCCAAGGAGATTAATCGCCTGTTTTAACGCCGCTTCCAGGTGCTCAAGTTCGTGGTTAACCGCTATTCGTAGTGCCTGAAAGGTTTTGGTGGCGGGATGAAGCCTGCCTCTCCTCCCTCCGACAACCTGCTCTATGGTCCGAACTAGTTGAAGGGTAGTGTTTATGGGACGTTCTTGCACAACGCGGTGCGCTATTTGATGGCTGTAGCCTTCCTCTCCATATGTTTTTATAAGGTGAGCTAGCTCTGCCTCAGAGGATGTGTTAATGATATCGGCAGCAGTAACCTCCTGGCTGGGACTCAAACGCATGTCTAACGGTGCATCATGCTGAAAGCTAAAGCCACGACCATGGTTATTGAGCTGAAGGGAAGAGAGTCCCAGGTCAAATAAAATACCATGCACCGGGAGGAAGTCATATTTAATACAGATAGCCTCTAGGTTAATGAAGTTTTCGTTAACTAGCAGGATTGAGCTACTATAGGCTTCAAGCCTTGCCTTGGCTATTTCTATAACTTCTGGGTCAGCGTCAATACCCAGCAGTTGCCCGCCAGGTGAGCTTCGGTCTAAAATGGCAGCGGCATGTCCCCCAGCCCCAAGGGTGCAATCAATATAGCGACCCCCAGACTGAACAGCCAGTGCCTCAATGGTCTCTTGAAGTAGAACCGGGATATGGGTGGGAGCTGACATCATTAGACTCCTCAATGCCTCTCCAGGCTTTCTATAATTTGCCAGGTTTGCTCTTGGCTAATTGCCTTCTCTGCTTCCCATCGCTCTTTGTTCCAGAATTCAAGGTAATTATTGGCTCCAGCTATAACTACTTCGTCCTCAATATCGGCATATTGCCTTAGCGGGGTAGGTAGGGCTATCCTGCCTTGCCCGTCAATATTGAGGCTAAAGGCGGTAGCAAAGATAGACCGATTTAACCTTCTCAATTTACTGCGTGTAACTGAACCAGTAGTAAGAGTAGCCGCCAGCTTTTTCCACTCAGATAGTGGGTAGGCGGTGATGCACTGCTCTACCCCCGGTGTTAAGACTACTCCCTCCTTCAATTCTCTTCTGAATCGAGGTGGAATAGGCACTCTACCCTTCTCATCAATCTTGTACTCAAATTCACCAAAAAACATCTTAAAACCTTCCGCTCCGGCTTCTCCTACCTTTGTTGTCTAACTGCCTGCTCTGACCTGAACCCATTGAAGCGCATTCTAACTAAAAAATTGCAGACAGCCAGCTTTTTCCACTCAGATAGTGGGTAGGCGGTGACGCACTTCTCTACCCCTGGTGTTAAGACCACTCCCTCCTTCAATCCTCTTTTGAATCGAGGTGGGATAGGCACTCTACCCTTCTCATCAATCTTGTACTCAAATTCACCAAAAAACATTTTTTATCCTAATTATCCCCTAATTTACCACTTTTCCCCACTTTCTACCATTTTAAAACACATCTACCCCACTTTGTCAAGTCTTTTTGAATAAATTTTTTCAAATTCCCTGATTTTGCTACATTTTTTATATGTGGTAGAATAGGGGCTGGTTTAAGAAAGGCGGGTGTTATGTTTAATCTGGGCATACTTACCATTAGTGATAAGGGTTGGCGGGGACAGCGTTATGATGAAAGTGGTAAGGCAATCAGGAATAGTCCTTTCGTACTAGATAATAGCGTCCTTAAATATGAGGTCATCCCTGATGAGATGGATATTATCGCTAATAAGCTGGCTGAGTGGGCAGATGAGGGTAAAGTAGATATTATTCTAACTACGGGTGGCACCGGACTAGGTCCGCGTGATGTTACCCCTGAAGCGACCCTCTCTATAGTAGATAAGGTAGCGCCTGGTTTTACTGAGGCGATGAGAACCAAAGCCTTTAATGCGACACCATTTGCCATATTGAGTCGAGCTGTGGCTGGCGTTAGAGGAAAGTGCCTTATTATCAACCTACCCGGCAGCCCTAAGGCGGTTCGGGAGTGTCTTGAGATAATATCACCTACCCTTCCCCATGCTGTAGAGATTCTTAGAGGAGAGGTAACTGAGCACGCCACTAGGGGGGATTAGACCGGTGCAAATTGGCATTTTAACCCTATTTCCCCAGATGTTCCAGGGACCGTTTAGCACAGGAATTTTCCAGCGGGCTATTGACCACGAGTTGGTCAGGGTTAGCATTCATAATATTAGAGACTATACTCATGATAAACATCACACTGTTGACGACTATGCTTACGGTGGCGGAGCTGGCATGGTACTCAAGCCCGAGCCTATTTTTGAGGCAGTAGAGTCAATAAAATCAGACGCATCCCTTGAAGAAAGGGGTGGTGAACTGCCAGTTATTTTACTTACCCCACAGGGTCGCCTTTTTTCACAAGAGATTGCTCTAGAGCTATCAAGGTATAGCCATCTAATTCTTATCTGTGGTCGCTATGAAGGGGTGGATGAGCGAGTACGTGAACATCTGGTTACTGATGAGATTAGTATTGGTGATTATGTGCTTAGTGGTGGTGAGCTAGCGGCTATGGTAGTGGTAGATGCTGTGGTTAGGCTATTGCCTGGGGTTCTTGGTTCAGAGGCTTCATCACTGGATGATTCTCATAGTACCGGGCTGCTGGAATACCCTCAATACACTCGTCCTGCTGTCTATAGAGGATGGTCAGTGCCTGAGGTTTTACTTTCAGGAAACCATGCCCAAATTGCTAAGTGGCGCCGTGAGCAAGCTATTATTCGCACTCTGGAGCGTCGCCCGGAGCTATTAGACAAAGCTAATCTCAATTTGGAGGAAAGGCGGTTAGTAAACCGTTTATCAACCTCACCCCCTTTGCCTCACTCATTAGGGGAGAAACGGATAGGGCAGGATTAAAACCCCTTTGCCGGTAAGGTTGTTTAATCCCTCTTGATAAATTAGCCAGCTTAGGGTATAGTTTGGCTAATACAGGGAGTATCATAGAATGAGTGTGGCATCACTAATTGAAGTCAAGCCAAATCCTAATATTCCAGCCTTTGCCCCTGGCGACACGGTAAAGGTCAGTGCTAAGATCGTGGAAGGGGAAAAGGAGCGAACCCAGTTATTTCAAGGGGTAGTAGTTAAGGTTCGGCGTGGTGGGGCTGCTGCTAGCTTTACCGTGCGGCGTGTTGCCTATGGCATAGGCGTAGAGCGCACCTTCCCGTTCCAGTCACCGCTGGTGGAGAAGGTAGAAGTAGTGCGGCAGGGAAAAGTGCGCCGGGCTAAGCTTTATTACCTGCGTGGGCTTAGTGCCAAGGCATCTCGTATCAAGGAAAAACGGGCAGCAAAGGAAAAGAAATAGAGATAGAGTTAAATTAGGCTACTTCGCTGGAGTATAGGATGGGGTATGCTGAGGTTAGTGTTAACTCGCCAATAGCTCAGCGCCGAACATTTTGCTATGCTATCCCCTCGGGTCTAAGTATTGATGTGGGGCAGGCAGTATGGGTTCCTTTCGGTGATAAGCTCCTTCAGGGCATCGTTTTAGAGCTAAGCCGTTATCCCTCTGTTGAGGAAACTAGAGAAATAGCTGGTGTTATTGAACCTCGCCCCCTACTCTCTCCACTCCAGGTATTGTTGGCTCGCTGGCTCAGCGAGCACTATCTTTCGCCCCTCTTTGATGCGGTGGCTTTGATGCTGCCGCCAGGATTTGAGAGAAAGATAGTTACCTTTATTTCTAACCCCCCAACCCCTCGCCAATACGATATATCTTCTTTTCCTCAAGGGCAGAGGTATGTTCTTGAATTAACTAGGAAAAGGGGCAAAGTTGGTTTGAGGGAGCTGGAGAAGGCATTGGGGGCTAGACAGGCCAGGCTGGTCGTATCTCAACTGATTGGTCAGGGTTTGGTAGTCAGAAGCTATGAGCTGGGGAGGGTCAGGGTAAAACCAAAGAAGATGGCTTACCTGTGCTTGGCAGTGAAGGCTAGTGAGGCTCGGCAAGAAGCAGCCAGGCTGCGTGAGCAGGGGAAGGCTATCAGACAGGCAGCCCTCCTCAATTTCCTGGCTCAGCAATCCAAGCTAGTTTCCTGGGTGGAAGTTAGACAGAGTATCAACTGTGACAAAACGGTAGCTGATGCTCTAGTCAATAAAGGTCTGGTCGAATTTCACCAAGTTGAAGTAAAACGCGAACCAATCTCCTATCAGGGGATTACTCTCTCAGAGCCATTGACCCTTACCGATGCCCAAAAATCAGCCTTCCAGTCTATTCAGTCCAGCCTCTTTCAGGTAGTGAAGGGGCAGGCTTCACCACCTATTTTTCTGCTTCACGGGGTTACTGGAAGCGGCAAGACGGAAATTTATCTACAGGCTCTGGCTGAAGCGATAAAGCTGGGTAAGCGAGGCATTGTTTTGGTTCCAGAGATTGCCCTCACTCCCCAGACTATAGAGCGATTCGCCTCACGCTTCCCCTATAAGGTAGCTGTCCTCCATAGTAAGCTCTCCTTAGGGGAACAATTCGATGAGTGGCAGCGAATAAGAAACGGGGAATTTGATGTAGTTATTGGTTCCAGGAGTGCTATTTTTGCTCCTCAACCTGACTTGGGTCTTATAGTTATTGATGAGGAGCATGAATGGACCTATAAGCAGCATGATAAATCTCCCCGCTACCACACTCGTGATGTAGCTATAAAGTTGGCTGACTTAACCGGGGTGGTAGTTATTCTAGGTAGCGCTACCCCTGATGTGGGGACTTTTTACCATGCTCAAAGAGGGGACTATCGTCTACTTCAGCTTGCTGAGCGAGTTACTCCCAGTGAGGGTTCGTCTCTGCCTCAGGTTAAGGTAGTAGATTTAAGGGATGAGCTTAAAGCAGGGAATAGAAGCCTTTTTAGTCGCTCTCTGTCACAAGCCACAGCTAAAGCGGTGGCAAGCGGGGAGCAGGTGATTCTATTTCTTAATCGACGGGGAGCAGCTACCTTTATTCAATGCCGAAGTTGTGGCTTTGTGCTCCGTTGCAGGCGTTGCGAGGTTCCCCTCACTTACCATTTTGTCGGGGATGTTTTAGTCTGCCATCGGTGCAACTATAGAATGCCAGTCCCGCAGATTTGCCCTCGGTGCTTGAGTCGCCGCATAAAGTTTTTAGGCATTGGTACCCAGAAGTTAGAGCGGGAAGCCGGTTATACTTTCCCTCGAGCCAAGCTGCTGCGCTGGGATAGTGATATTACTAAAGGGAAGTATTCTCATGGGGAGATATTAAGCAAGTTTCGTGCCCACAAGGCTGATATTCTTATCGGCACGCAGATGATTGCCAAGGGATTGGATTTACCTCTGATTACTCTGGTGGGGGTAGTTAGTGCTGATACCAGTCTAAACCTGCCCGACTTCCGGGCTGGAGAGAGGACCTTTCAGCTCTTGAGTCAGGTAGCGGGGAGAGCCGGGCGTGGCATTTTAGGGGGACAGGTTATCATCCAGACCTACTCCCCAGAGCACTATGCCATTCAGGCGGCAGCTAAACATGACTATGCCTCTTTCTATGATAAGGAAATTGCCTATAGACGTCAGCTTCATAATCCCCCTTTCACCCGTCTGGTCTGTCTCACTTGCAGCCATACTAACGATGCTCTTTGCCAGAGAGAGGCAGAAAGAATGAAGCGTCTCCTTATTGAAGAAAGAGACTCCAAGGGGATAGCTGACCTAAGTCTAATTGGACCAGCCCCGGCATTTATTCATAGGCTACGAGGTAGGTTTCGCTGGCAGCTCATACTTCGTGGCGCTGAGCCCTCTGCTTTTCTATCACAGATACCTATTCCTCATGGCTGGACAGTAGATGTTGACCCGGTGAGTCTGGTTTAGGGGACTAATTGAGTGAATTATATTTGCTTTCTTAGCGCTATTCCTTATTTCTTGAACCGCCTCTCTAAGGCTTATAATGGCACTGGTGTGGCTCTTGAGGTGGTGGCCATACTCATTCCATAGCTGAGGTAAGCTTTTCTAGCGCTTTCTCCGTCTCTATTTTCTTTTTGGCTGCTTGTTCCTCTATTGAACCTTGACGATAATAGTCGGTGACAGTTAGTGGCTCTGGGGCAAGATAAAAAAGGTCTTCAAATTTGTGTTTGGGAAAGGCTTTTATCGCCCCGATAATGAATTTTTGATTGATGCTGCGCTTACCCTCTCTCACCCGATAAATCTGGCTTACCGATATCCCCATAGCCCGGGCTAATTCAGATAGGTTCTTATAGTTCTTGTCGCGGAGTTCGAAAATCCTTGTCTTGATTATCATAACTATCACCCCAAATTAGGACAGATGGCTATATTATAGTCATTAATATGCCAATTGTCAAGTCCCTTCATCTCTTATCAAGTGTTACCTATCCATCTGAACGAGAGCAGCTATCTATTTTGGCTGTTATGTTACAAAACTCTCAGCTCATTTTGGACTCTTGGATTGAAAATTGACTGGGCTACGCTGCTTGATACAGGCTTGAACCGTGTTAGAAAACATGAGTTTGGGAGTTTCATACCCGGTTCTCGAAATAATGAAACATTGTGGATGAGCTGGATGCACGCCTAGAGGGATTCGAACCCTCGACCCTCGGTTCCGAAGACCGATGCTCTGTCCGCTGAGCTATAGGCGCATGTATCTAATTTACGCACGAAAACGTCATCATGTCAACCAGTATAAGATAAAATTGCTAACCAGTTGCTAACATTTCCTCAACCGACTGCTCTGCATCTTTCCGCAGACCCTCCTCGAAGCGAAGTGCCGCTGCTTCTTGGAGCCCAGGCATTATATGCGAATAGATGTCGAGAGTAATGCCGATGCTACTATACCCAAGACGCTCACTCACTATCTTGGGGTGAATGTGAAATCCAAATCAGGCAGTATCATCCTGCTTCTTTGTTCCACTGAAAGGAATTCGATGGTGTTCTTGGCTCCTATCGCCTCTAGCGCTGCTGGCAGTGTCTCCCCTGGACTGCACTGGGAGATGAGGAAATGGACGACGTCAAAAGTGAAGCCTTTGCGCTGAAAACCACATACGCAGCCGCCGGGCCTGATATGCTGCTCGCAGATAAGGACGCTCTTGCCTTGCCTGGCCAGCAGTGCCCCGCAGGTTAGGCCACCCATTCCGGCCCCAACAACTATGACATCATATCTGTCTTTGAGTTCTGCCATGTCACTGCTTTATCAGAGCCATTAAGAATCTTGAGTCCTTGTCAGGCATCAGGTATTATACAAGGGAAGAAGAAAGCGAGGTAAGAAACCCAATTGAACGAAACAAGCTTTTGTCACCTGAGTAGGCTATTGACATTCCAGAGGTAACAGGTATATTCTATATAGAAATAAAAAAGGAGGGTAAGACGAGTGCAAGCATACTGTATGAAATGTCGCGCCAAGAGGGAAATGAAAGACCCTAAAGCTATCACCATGAAGAATGGTAAGCCGGCAACTCAGGGTGTATGCCCTACGTGTGGTACTAAGATGTTCAGAATTGGGAAGAGTTAAACCTGATATTGACATTACAGTACTGAATGTTTTACGCTTGATACACAGAAAAGGAGGTAAAGCGTTAATGTGAGTGGAACAATCTCAAATTACAAAAAAACAGAAAGGGGGATAAAATATGAAACCAAAAGGAATGAAAAAGAGAATTTTATGGCTGGGGTTAAGCTTCTTATTGGTGACAGCTTTAGTGCTGGCCTCTTGCGATGAGGTAGAGGTAGTAGGAGAGCAAGAAGAGGAAGAGGAAGAGGAGGAAGAGCCAGAGATCAAGAACCCCGATACCTTTATCGTTGCTACCATCGGGGGCCCTGCGACCCTGGACCCAGCAGTTTGCTACGATACCGCCAGTGCGGAGATAATACAAGCCGTCTGCGAGCCGCTGATTTGCTTTGACGGCGAGAGCACCACCGAGTTCGTACCTATCCTGGCTACCGAGTGGGAAGTCTCTGCTAATGGCAAGACATACCGTTTCAAGCTTCGGAAAGGGGTCAAGTTCCACAACGGTAACGATTTAACCCCATCGGATGTGGAATATTCTTTTGAGAGAGGTATGGTTCAGGACTCCGGTGGCGGGCCGCAGTGGATGATTTTTGAACCACTGCTTGGCATCGGTACTTCGCGAGCAGATGATGGACTCATCCCACTTGCGGATATAACTGGTGCTGTTGAGGTAGATGGCGACTGGGTTCAGTTTAATCTTGCCACTTCCTACGAACCGTTCTTGCAGATTCTCTGTAGTAGTTGGGGCTCAATTGTTGACAAGGAGTGGTGCATAGCCAACGGGGACTGGGACGGCACGCAGGCATCCTACGAAGCGCTCAACGACCCTCCGTCCGGCGGCTCGCCTTTACAGGCAATAATGAACGGTACCGGGCCCTTTGAGCTGGAGAGATGGGAGCCGGGTGTGGAAATATCACTGGTGAGGAACGACGACTACTGGCGAGAGCCGGCTAACTTCGAGAGAGTAATCATCAAGGATGTTCCTGAGTGGACGACCAGGAAGCTGATGCTTCTAGCCGGTGATGCTGACCAGGTTGATGTACCCAGAGCCAATATTGCGGAGCTGGAGGGTGTAGCGGGGCTACTGGTCTATAAAGACCTGCCTACACTGAATGTAGATGCCTTCTTCTTCCAGTTTGCTATCAGCGAGGAGAGCACCTTCGTTGGCAGCGGCAAGCTAGATGGCAAGGGCATCCCGTTGGATTTCTTTACTGACATCAATGTCAGGAAAGGGATTGCCTATGCCTTTGACTGGGAAACCTACCTCACAGATGCCCTGATGAACGAGGCACAGCAGGTCGGTTCCCCAATTATTGATGGGCTTTCCTACTTCGACCCCAATGCACCCAAGTATGCTCTTGACCTGGACAAGGCGGCCGAATATCTGGAGGCAGCCTGGGATGGAGAGGTCTGGGAGAAAGGCTTTACCTTTACCCTAGCCTATAATGTCGGTAACCTGGCCCGGAGAACCGCCTGCGAAATCCTGCAGCAAAACCTGTTGAGCATCAATGAGAATTTCACCGTCCTCATCCAGGCTATGCAGTGGCCAACGCTTTTGAGCGGCATGTACTCCCAGTTGCTGCCCATATTCCAGATTGGCTGGTTGGCGGATTACCCCGATGCCCATAACTTTGCCTACCCATTCATGCACAGCAGTGGAACCTTCTCTGGATGGCAGAGCTACAGTAACCCTGAGGTAGATGCACTTGTCGCTGACGGAATTTCGGCAACCACCTCGGCAGAGAGAGCAAGCATCTACGGAGAGCTGGACCAGCTATACTACGACGATGTACCCAGCTTTCCTATGGCTCAGCCACTGGGAAGACGGTACTTCCGCAGCTGGGTTAAGGGGTGGTATTTCAACCCCTGCCTGCCGGGTCCCTTTGGAAATCTGTACGAGCTGAGCAAAGAGTACTAACCCAAGAACAGACGAGAGATATTAAGTTAAACTATAGATTGGAGTAACACACATATGAAGCAAGGAAGAGTCTCCTTTCGCTGGGGGGCTTTTCCTTGCTTTTGTAGGGGGAGTTGAGTTTGGAACTCAGGGCTTACATTGTTCGTAGACTTCTGCTCATCATTCCGGTATTGTTCGGTGTAACTCTATTGATATTTGCCCTGCTGCAGTTGTTCTCACCTGTAGAAAGGGTTGCCCTTTATGTCACTAACCCCAGGCAGTTTGCCAGCGTGGCGGACATGATAGCAAAGTATGGCCTTGACCAGCCAGTATGGGTTCAGTACGGCCACTGGATTAACCAGATATTCCATGGCAATCTGGGCTGGTCCACGGTTGTCTCCCAGCCGGTTACTAGTGCTATGCTCAATTTCCTACCGGCTACACTGGAACTGGCTATATTTGCTACACCTCTCATCATCTTCGGTGGCATCTTCCTGGGAAGCAAGGCAGCCGCCCACAAGGACAAGGCTATTGACCACGCCACCCGATTAGGCGCTATCGTGGGCTGGTCTCTGCCCACCTTCTGGCTGGGTCTGATGCTGCTGATGGTTTTCTATGGCCTCTTCACCGGGTTACTCCCGCCGGAGAGGTTAAGCACCGAGATGAACATCCTGGTGCATTCTGAATCCTTCACTCAGTACACCGGCCTTCATTTCTTGGATGCCATCCTGAACGGCAATGGACGGGTTTTGCTGGATAGCTTGAGACACCTGGTCCTGCCGGTGATGACCCTTACCATTGTAAGTATGGCTTTTATAATGCGCCTGATGCGCTCCAGCATGCTCGAGGCGTTAGGCAAGGGCTATATCCTCACCGCTCGTGCCAAGGGGCTGGACGAGAATACGGTTGTCAGTAAACACGCCAGAAGAAATGCCCTGATTCCGGTACTTACCGTTTCGGGCTATATTTTCGCCGGTCTGGTAAATGGAGTGGTCATTACCGAGACCATTTTTAACTACAAAGGGCTTGGCTGGTGGACCTGGCAATCAGCTGTTAACCTGGATATATCTGGTATCCTGGCCTTTGCCCTGTTCAATGGCGTTCTCTTTGTATTTACCAACCTGGTGGTTGACCTGCTTTATGCTCGGATAGACCCACGGGTGAGACTAGGGGGCAAGGTGACATGACAGGTCTGAGATTTATACTGTACCAGTTGCGCAAGAATCCGCTGTCAATTATTGGTATTGCTATTCTTCTCACCTTTATTATTATCGCTATCTTCGCTCCCATCATAGCCCCACCTCCGGAGGGCCACATTGACCCCTATATGATACCGCGAGACGGTTACTCCCCCGTACCCAAACCTCCCAGTGAGGAACATATATTTGGTACCACCCAGGGCCAATACGACATCTTCTATGGAGTCATCTGGGGTACCCGTTCAGCCTTTAGAGTAGGCTTAATCGTAATCGGAGTAGTGCTGGTCGTAGGCATTGTGCTGGGCAGTATTGCCGGCTACTTCGGCGGAATAATTGACGAAATTATCATGCGGGTAACCGATATATTCATGGCTTTCCCCGCCCTGATACTGGCCATGGCTATCACTGTTGCCCTTGGGCCCAGCTTGAATAGTGTGATTATCGCTCTTATCGTTGTCTCCTGGCCTTCGTATGCGCGGCTCATCAGGGGAGACATCCTGGCGGTCAGGGAGGAAAACTATGTGGAGGCAGCCAGGGGAATAGGTGGCTCACACTTTAGAATAATCACCAGGCACATACTACCCAATTCTATCTACCCCACGCTGATTATGGCTTCTCTGGATATCGGTGCCGTTGTGCTGTCGGCAGCTGCTCTGAGCTTCTTGGGCCTTGGAGCACCAGAAGGCTACGTTGACTGGGGACAAATGATAAGTTTTTCCAGAAACTGGATTGTGGGACCACCTGGTAATCCTCTGGCCTATTGGTATACAGTTACTATACCTGGTCTATTTATCCTCCTCTTTGTTCTGGGTTGGAATCTCCTGGGTGATGCCTTCCGAGATATCCTTGACCCCAGGTTAAGCAGAAAGTAACTATGAATGAATTGCTGACAATTAGAGGCTTGACAGTAAAGTTTTATACCTATGATGGCGTTGTGCAAGCGCTAGACAATTTAGACCTTGACATCAAGCAAAAAGAAACCTTCGGCTTAGTTGGAGAGACAGGGTGCGGTAAGACATTAACCGCGTTGTCCATTCTGCGACTAATCTCCCCCCCGGGCCGCATAGAAAGTGGCAGCATCTACTTCAATGCCGATAGTGGAGATAAGCCGATAGACCTTCTGGCTATAAGCGAGGAGGAAATAAGAGCAATTCGGGGCAGCAAAATATCAATGATATTCCAGGAACCGAGCGCCGCACTGAATCCAGTCTATACCATAGGTGACCAGGTCTCGGAAGTAATACTACTTCACCGGCGACAGGAACTAGTCAACAAAGCTATAGAAACAGTAACTGCATCGCTAGCAGGGAGAAATAGCTTCGTTAATATATTAGCTAACCCCATACGGCTAGCCGAAAGAAGTCTTTACCAAAAGATAGCGCAAAACCCACATTCACTGTGGCCAAGGATTGTTGGCCGTATTCCTCTGGTGAGGAGATTACTGCAACGGCTCAAGGATGAGGCTAAGAAGATGGCTATCAGCATGCTAAAAGAGGTAGAAATACCGGACTCGGAGAGAGTAGCCCGACAATATCCTCATCAGTTGAGCGGTGGTATGGAACAACGTGCCGTTATAGCTATGGCGCTAGCCTGTTCCCCCAAGTTTCTCATCGCTGACGAACCGACAACGTCTCTTGATGTAACTATCCAAGACCAGATTCTGGAACTGCTACACCGATTAAAGAGTGAACGGGAATCGTCAGTACTTTATATTACCCATGACCTGGGTGTTGCCGCTCAAATATGTGATAGGATTGGCGTAATGTACGCCGGTAGCCTTTGCGAGATAGCTAGAGTGGATGACCTTTATGCCAATCCTCTACACCCTTATACTAAAGCTTTACTGGCAGCTGTTCCTAAACCAGGTGAAGAGCCACATGCGATAGGTGGGATTGTACCAGACCCACTCGAGCTACCATCAGGATGCCGGTTTCATCCCCGGTGCTCCCGTGCTATAGGGATATGTCGGGAACACGTCCCCCCAATGCATGAACTGGCACCAGGGCACTTTATTGCCTGTCATAACTACCAAGGAGAAACTGGTGGAAGTTCTTGTTGAGACCAGGAATTTAGAAACACACTTTCCTATTTTGAAGGGAGTTCTAAGGAGACCAGCAGGTGCCGTTAGGGCAGTTGATGGCATTAATTTGACCATCGGCAAGGGACAGTGGATGGGTCTGGTAGGCGAGTCAGGTTGTGGCAAGACAACCTTAGGCAAGACCCTGCTTCGCTTGTTATCGCCTACATCCGGGCATATATACTTTGATGTACCTAATGAGACTAAAGACGAGATGGACTTGTTGGAGCAGTCGGCAGCTAATTCCACGAGATTGCAAGCACTGAGACGAAGATATGACTTAGCAACATACCCCAGTAAACAACTCAAGGCTATTAGAAGAAGAATGCAGCTTGTTCACCAAGACCCTTATACCTCTCTCAATCCTAGAATGAGAATCAAGGATATCGTAGCTGAACCACTGGTAGTACACAAGCTCATGCCAAGAAAACAACGCCAAGCCAGGGTTACTGAGATTTTACAGATGGTTGGACTCACTGACAAGCATTTGCGCCGCTATCCTCACGAGTTTAGCGGCGGGCAAAGACAACGGATAGCCATCGCCCGAGCTTTGGCAACAAACCCTGACTTTATTGTATTTGATGAACCAACCTCGTCACTAGATGTATCGGTACAGGCACAAATCCTCAATTTGCTAGGGCAACTAAAAAGGAATCAGGATCTGACCTATCTGTACATTACCCACAACCTCACTGTCGCCGAGAGTGTTTGTGATAGCATCGCCGTCATGTACGTGGGAAAGATAGTAGAAATAGGTACCCCTATTGAGCTATTCCATTCTCCCAAGCATCCCTACTCTCAGGCTTTGGTCCTATCAACTCCTATACCCGACCCTAAAAGAAAGCGAGGCAGAGTTGTCTTGCCAGGGGAAGTGCCCAGCCCCACCAACCCACCCCCCGGTTGTAGATTTCATCCAAGATGCACCCGGGCTACTGAGGAGTGCAAACACCTAGAACCGGAACTGCGGCAATCAGGGAGTACAAGTTGGGTCGCTTGTTGGCATCCCCTCGAGTAAGGATGATTTTATGCTTCCGATTTTGCTAAGCGTTTTTACAATTTCATTCGCTGGTGCAATAGTACCTGGACCCATTCTAGCAGTGACGCTAGCTAAAAGCTATAAATCACCATGGGCTGGCTTCCAGATAGCACTGGGCCACGCCACAATAGAGATTCCCCTGATACTACTAATCTACTTCGGTTTCCAGCCAGTTCTTTCAGAATAATCTTGTGCAGCTCGTTCTAAGTACATTGGGAGGAGGCTTGATTATCTGGTTGGGGATAAACATGTTTCGTGCCCGAGCTGATGTAGTTCAGGGGGTCAAAGATGCGCACTATAACGCGTTTACTCTCGGTATCCTTACCAGTGCTCTTAATCCGATGTTCTTGCTATGGTGGGTAACCATAGGCACTATGTTTATTATGAAATTCCATGCTTTTGGCATAGCGGGGTTAATACTATTCATTATTACCCATGAGTTACCTGACCTAAGCTGGTATTCCTTCGTCTCAGTCATGACGCATAAAACCAAATCACTCTGGGGACAAAGATTTCAAGGATGGTTATTTACAGCCTGCGGTCTGCTGCTCGTTGGGTTTGGAATCTGGTTTCTGGTAACAGGGATACAAATACTACTCTAGGCTTCACCGACCTGAGCGTGGTACTCCCACCCATCTTGGAGTCCTGTTTAAATACTCACGGTAAGCATCGCCGTATTTATCAAGGCAGAAGCGTTCTTCAGGAATTGCCAGTATATTTATCAGAATCATAGTTATTATCTGAAACAATAAGAAAACCCACGAAGCCGAGGCTATACCAATACCAATAAACATCAAAGATTGAGTGAGATACTGAGGGTGTCTTGAATAGCGGTAAAGTCCCTTGATAACAGGCTCATCAGGAGGGGTAGTAGCAAAATTCACCATAACTATCGTGTACATAATCAATCCCACCAAATAAACAGGAAGACCTATATAGAACCACGCCGTCACTAATCTTAGGGGTAAAAACACGGAATATATAAAAGCAAGTACAAGGATTACGTGTCTGAATACGTTAATTCTTTTTTCAGATTCAGTATAGGGAAGTTTACTAGGAGATCCTATTTTCTTAGAAGCATTTTTGAAAAGTAGGGACAGTAAGGTAGTATGCGCAAGTATATAAAGCATGAAGATCCAAGCATTCCACACACCTATTTCAAAAGCCGGTATAAGTGACACGATTTTCCTCCTTTCTAAAAAGACCATTCACTTCTACCATCTTGACTAATAAGGCTATATTAAACTCCCAGTCTACAACCGTAAAGACATTCAACAAGCCCCATTTCTCAACGCGGCGCCCTGCCGAATAGGGAAATGTACGTAGGTATAGCTATGAGGATTAGTACTTATTAGGAGTTTTGCGGGTCTTGTTTCGCGGCGTGGGGCTCTTCGGGTAAGCCTGGGTTAGAGTCATCCATGCACGAAGACAGCAGTAAGGCAGTAGGTCAAATCATACAGTTCGTCATAGCGTAAAGTGAACCGTAAAAAGGGCAGCTTAATAGCAGCTCGTTACCCTTCACGTTAGACTCCTCGATGTTAGCCTCCCACTCTAGTAGGTCTTTTCTTTTTATCAAGCTCTCAACTACCCCAGCGGGCAAAGGATGCAATTGCTTCCTCTAGTATAACAAAAGCCCCTTTTGTTGCATAATGAAACTGACGAAACAAAAAGCCAAAAAGTGCAATGGATTTCTACTTTCGTGAGAGGTAAACCCCTTCTTAAAAGTCACTCACATTAGCCCAATATTTGATAACGGATTGATAACGAACTGTGCGGGACAGGGTATCATCAGACGGTATGACAACCCCTGATTATGCCCTTCGCTAGATACAAAACGGGGCTGTGCGGCACAAGAAAATACTGCTTGGCACAGCCCCATTCGGTTCCGAAGACCGATGCTCTGTCCGCTGAGCTATAGGCGCTTGATATATGGGGTGAGTGGAGGGATTTGAACCCTCGTTCTCCAGGGCCACAACCTGGCGCCTTAGACCGCTAGGCGACACTCACCATAAGAGAAGTAAACACTTTAAAAGGGCTTTGCCCCTCCAAGTTTCCTATGATAAACGACCTCAATAAGTATTATTGGCTTCGATTTGTAATATAGATATTATAACTGAAAAACCCCTTCTCTTTCAATGAGTGGGCAGTTACCTTTCTGCTTCCTAAACAAGGGCTTTCTAATCTTATTCCAAAAAGATTGTTTGTCAACTCAATAGGTTGAACCTTAAAAACCATTTGTTGATTTTAGGATAGGTTTTATCTATAATGCACCTAATAGTGAAAAAGAAAGTTACTCTTGTCGTATTATTAGCCACGTGCATTGTTCTGGGATACCTATCTTTTATAGCTTGGTTTGCCGGTTTTCTGCTAACCAAATACTTAGGCAGCAAAACAGTTGGCAAGCCAAGTAAGGTAAGGTCGTATTTTATTCCTTTAGGGAAGTATAGAATTCACTTACACCACTGGCTTTTGTCTTCCTGTGCAATAATAGTCTTCATCGTGTTCAAGGGCACCTATATTTTACCCTCAGATTTATTCTACGGATTTTTTGGTGCTATAGTTTTCCATGGTATCTATTGCTATAGCGATTGGTACAAGGTTCTAATTTTCAGACAAGTTCAAACTATTGTTGCCACGAATCTAGCGATAGAGAAAGTTGCCTTTGCTACGAGTTTACTAGAAATGAAACAGAGATTGGAGGCAGACCAAACTAGCCCACGATTTCGTCCTCTATCATCACATTACAGCATTTCCAGAATAGGGGACTCGGCCTCTGCACAAGATAGGGGTCTCCATAAAAACATGGTATAATATTTTAAGATTACGAGTATATTGGAGGCTCAGCTTCTGGAAGCATTAGAAGTGGCACGTAAGGCGGTAGAGGCTGCCAGTGCTAAGCAGGCTATTGATATTGTATTGTTGGATACCAAAGGGGTTTGTAGCTTCGCTGATTACTTTGTGATTTGCAGCGGCGAAAGCGAGAGGCAGATTAAGACTATTTATGAGGAGATTGGGCATATATTAAAGGCGGCGGGCATTTTACCTCACCATCACGAGGGGACTATAGACTCAGGATGGCTTCTCATTGACTTCGGCGATGTCATTGTCCACATTTTTACTCCTTTTGAGCGGGAATACTACCAACTGGATGGGCTATGGCGTCAGGCGAGTACTGTGGTCAGGATTCAGTAACTCAGCTACCAATCTATTGGCGGTAATTGAAAATTTCATTCTCAGCAAAGAACAGCTTAATTTCCTTCGCAGCGGTCTCTACTGAATCGGAGCCATGAACTGAATTATGTTCAGTATCTACCCCGAAATCGCCTCTGATAGTTCCAGATTCAGCCTTAGCTGGGTCGGTGGCTCCCATTGTTTTTCTGATTACCGCTATGGCTCCTTCCCCCTCAAAGACAGCGGCAACTATCGGGACCGAGCTAATATAATCTACTAGACTGTTGAAGAAAGGTTTATCCTTGTGGATAGCGTAGAGTCGTCGGGCTAAGGCTTTATCCAGGTGAAGCATCTTAATTGCTACCAGCTTAAGCCCTTGCTTCTCCAAGCGAGTAATAATAGTGCCAGCTAAGCCTCTTTGCATGGCATCGGGCTTGATAAGGACTAAAGACCTTTCCATTTAAAAAACTCCTTTATTTGTGCTGACGTAAAAGCCTCTCTAGGTCATCTACGGTTATCTCTTCTAAGGTGTCAATAACAAGGTCGGCCTCTCGTAAGTCTTCCCTGGGGTTGGTATTGGTCACGGCGAGGCAGCACATCCCGGCTCTTTTGCTGGCAGTGATGCCGACGATAGCATCCTCGATGACAATACAGCTTTCAGCTTCCACTCCCAATTTTTCCGCTGCCAGCAGGAAAATCTGTGGATTGGGTTTACCTTTAGTGGTTTCCCAGCCAGAGACTATGGCGTCGAAGCAGTTATGTATCTTGAGACTCTGGGTAATCAATTGGATGTTTTCTATTGGTGCTGAGGAAGCTATAGCTATCTTGAATTTATGCTCCTTGAGTGAAGTTATTAATTTGAGCACTCCAGGGAATGGTCTTATGTTTTGGCTGACTAGTTGGCGGAAGACTTCGTCCTTTTCTCGGGTAATGGCCATAATTTCGTTTTGGGCTATTTTTTCACCCAAAATGCTTCTGATGATGCTGTCGTTCCTCATCCCGGTATTACGTCGATAGTCTTCCTCAGTATAATTAGCTCCTCTTTTCTGGAAAACCATTTGCCATCCTTTCAGGTGATACTGAGCAGTATCAACAATTACCCCGTCCATATCCCAGATAACCGCCTTTTTGCTGCTTGCCTCACCCTTATCAGTATCAATTGATATTGGTGGCTGACTTACCATTTTGCCTCCATTTTATCTATGTTTAGGTTTAGTAATCGCTGGTCGTCTGAGGTATAGGGGCTGTGAAGTAGCCGGGTTGTCATAATCGCCTGCTTTCAGCCGTTTGAGTCCCAGCTCAGCTAAAAAACTGGCTCGCCGTAATCCGGCAGCGGGAGATGGTATTATCGCTTTTTGCTTGAGCTGCTTTCTTAGCTGTGTGGCGATAAGTGGTATGAATTCACCGCAAAATATGGTTTTGGTAGTTATCTGTGAGCATAGAGTTTCAACAGTAGTTATGTGCTCAGCAACAAGCTGGCGCCACTCATTGTGCTTTTTCTGGTATATAGCCGTAGCAATCTCCCCTCTCCCGGCATTCAATATTGGGCAAATAGGCAAGCTGGTTTCAGCGTGCTGGTAGGCTTCTGCTTCTAGGCTGCTGATACCAACCATTGGGATTCCGAGGCTAAAGGCTAGCCCTTTAGCAGTGCTAATTCCAACCCGTAATCCGTTGAAGCTTCCCGGTCCCCTGGCTACGATAATGCCAGTGGTAGATTGAAGATTTAATTTGGTCTGATTTAGCAGGTGAGCCAGGTGGGTTAGCAGTTGGGTAGTGTGATTTTGTTCACAGCGCCAGGTTAATTCGGCTAGCACTTCGTTGTCTTGAACTAGAGCCAAGCTAGCCGTGTCTGTTGAGGTATCTATAGCCAATTGCATTACTAAGCCTTTCTATGAGTTAGGAGAAGAAGTCTTTTAGCTGTGTTGCTATCTCAAGGTAGCGTTTGCCATTGGGTTTGAGTTGAAAGCTACGCTCAGTATCGGAAAGATAGTTTATTTGAATTAGCAGGTGCTCTGTTGGTAGTATGTCTAACCCCTTTTCTGCCCATTCTACTACACAAACACCATTGCCATATAAATAGTCATCCAAGCCCAATTCTGCAATCTCTTCTATATGGTCAAGCCGATACAGGTCTATGTGATATAGAGGCAGTCGGCCATAGAGTTCTCTAACTATGACAAAGGAAGGGCTTAGCGCATATTCTTTGATATTTAGCCCCCAGGCAATGCCCTGGGTGAGACAAGTTTTTCCTGTCCCAAGGGCGCCGACCAGAAGGAAAATATCACCAGCCAGAGCTAACTCGCCGATACGGACGCCGAGTTTCTGGGTCTGCTCTGGGCTATAGCTGATTAACTCAAGGCGGTTCATATTGAGATTTTGTATCAACCTCACCCCCTGTATCCCCCTCTCCTTTCAAGGAGAGGGGGAGGATTACTTTTGAAGGGGCTTCGCCCCTTCAAACTTCCTCAAATAAGCGACCCTATGAAGTGAATTCAGCAGCTGATTCAGTTTCATCTTGGGGCAAAGTGCTCCCATCCTGTCTTACCAAGATTAAACGGCTTCCCCTTTTTATCAACCAAGGTTATCTTGCCTGTTTTATCAGCTACGATTTCACCGATTACTGTTACCGGGCAAGAGGCTACCTTTTTGACCTTATCAATGACCTCAGTGCTTCCGGTAAACAATAGTTCGTAGTCCTCTCCTCCTGAAAGTGCCAGCTCAAGCGCTCTATCACCAAAGTTAGCCTTGACTTCGGGCTGAATAGGTACATGGTCAATTTCTATCCGGGCACCAACCTGACTGGCTTTACATATGTGGCTTAGGTCTTGAATTAGTCCATCGCTGATATCTATAGCTGTTTTCACCCCTTGCTCTACCAGTAGTTGCCCTTCAGCTATTCGTGGGAAGGGGTGCAGGAAAGCCCTTTTGAAACAAGCGGTAGCTTCAGGGCTAAATCGGAGCTTTCTATTAAGCATCCTCACCCCAGCAGCAGCGGCACCTAGCTCATCAGTAACAGCTACTTTATCGCCGGGCTTGGCTGCCGAGCGGGTGAGTATATGTTTGTCCCGACCTTTGGTGCTACCCAGAATAGTAATGTTAATAGCCACCAGGGGGGCACTGCTGGTGTCTCCACCGACTATAGCTACTCCAAATCGCTGTGCCAGTTCAATCATTCCCTTGTAGAGGGCGGTAACATCCTCTACTTTGGTGTGACCAGGTAGGGCTAGTGATACCAATGCGTATCTGGGTATGCCACCCATAGCGGCAATATCGCTCAGGTTAACGGCTATTGCCTTCCACCCCAGGTCTTCCCAGGAGGTTACACCTAAAGAGAAGTGGACATCTTGAATAAAGGAATCAATGGTGGCTAGTTGAGTTGAGGCGTCACTGCGCCAGGCGGCAGCATCGTCACCAATGCCAATAATAAGCTGCTGCCACGATGCTTGCTGATTATCCTGGGCACTGTAAGCCATTTTAGCCAGGAGGTCGATCAGTCCGAATTCTCCCAGCTCTGAGACCTTCATAGCTGGAATTATAGCATGCCTGTATCTGAGTCACAACCTAGCTCTAGCCATATCGGGTAAAAGCTGTTATATTGTTATGGATGCGTTACGCAATTATTGCTGATATTCATGCTAACCTGGCTGCTTTCAAGGCAGTGCTGGATCACATTGAGCGCCGAGGGGGGGTGGAGGAGATATGGTGCTTAGGAGATGTTGTTGGCTATGGTCCAGACCCCCATCAGTGCATTGAGCTTTTGCGCCAATATAACCATGTCTGTATCGCCGGGAATCACGATTGGGCAGCAATAGATAAAGCGGCTACTTCTGAGTTTAACCCTGATGCGGCTGTAGCTTGCCGCTGGACAGCCCAGCAATTAAGCCCTGAGGATGTAGAGTATCTTAAGAGCCTGCCAGTGGTTATTCAGAAAGAAGATTTTACCCTGGTACACGGTAGCCCGAGGGAGCCTATCTGGGAGTACCTCATATCGGTCAGCAGCGCTAAGGAAAACTTTGCTTACTTCCAGTCGCAGTTTTGCCTGGTGGGTCATTCTCATGTGCCTATGGTGTTCAAGTATGATGAGACTGGCACTTGCTCATTTAGCCAATTCGTGCCTAATATTAAGCTTGTGTTGGGAAAGGGCCGATTAATTATCAATCCTGGTGGTGTGGGGCAACCCCGGGATGGTGACCCTCGAGCCAGCTACGCTATCTATGATAATGAGACGGGGGTGGTTAGACTCTACCGTGTTCCTTATGATATCGGTATTACTCAAACTAGGATGGTTAAGAGAAATTTACCTATACGCTTGGTGGCTCGTCTTAGTCAGGGTGTCTAGCCGGGGTAAGTTGCCTCATATTACCGGTGGAATCAGGTATTTGGGATGGCGATAGAGCCTAGGAAAGCAGTTTATAAAAGGCGTTACCCAGAAGCAAAGTCACTTTTGGCTCAAACGAGGAGGTTACTGCGCCGCTTTGACCTTCGGGCGCGAAAGGGCTTGGGGCAGCACTTCCTTATTGACGAGGAGGTGCTGAAGCTTATCATTTCAGCCGCGGGGCTTACCTCTACCGATGTTGTTATGGAAATAGGGCCTGGTCTTGGTGTGTTGACCAAGGAGCTAGCTGGGCAAAGCGGCTGGGTGATTACTATTGAGCTAGATAGCAAGCTAGCTGCCATCTTAAAACAGACCCTGGCTTCTTTTAATAATGTTACTATTATCAATGAGGATATACTTCAGATTGACCCTGAAGCTTTACTCCAGGAGCAAAGGACGAGATTTCCGGCGGGAATAATTAGCCCTTTTAGCTACAAGGTAGTGGCTAACCTTCCTTATTATATTACCTCTCCTGTCCTGCGTCATTTTCTTGAGGCTTCACTCAAGCCTCAAATTATAGTGGTAATGGTGCAAAAGGAGGTAGCTGAGGCAATTGTGGCTAAACCCGGTCAGACGAGTATACTGAGTATTAGTGTGCAGTTTTATGGGGAACCAGCCATAATCAGCTATGTGCCAGCTCAGTGTTTTTATCCGGCGCCAGAGGTTGACTCGGCTATATTGAAAATTAAGCTATATTCTCAGCCACCGGTAGAGGTAACCGACAGTGAGAGCTTTTTTGAACTGGTGCGGGCTGGTTTTTCTGCTCCCCGCAAGCAGATAGGCAATTCTTTGGCTCAAGGACTGGAACTATCAAAGGCTGAGTGTTTGTTCTTATTGGGAAAGGCAAGTATCGTGCCACAACGGCGGGCTGAGACCTTAACCCTTGATGAGTGGGCAAAACTATGGCAGGTATTTACCCGAGGTGAATAAGTGTGTTGACTTTTCAAGCGCCAGCTAAGTTAAATTTGACCCTTGAGGTTCTGGGTAAACGCCAGGATGGTTTTCACGAAATCCGCAGTGTTATCCAGACCATAAATCTATGTGATAGACTCCATTTCCAGTTAGGTCAGGATGTGGAGTTTAGGTCAGATATGCCAGATTGGATTCCAGAGGAGAGCCTGGTATCTAAGGCATCTGGCTTAATTCGGAAGGCTACAGGATGTACTAAAGGCGTGACCATAGAAGTCAATAAGCGTATCCCTTGGCTTTCGGGATTAGGCGGAGATAGCAGTGATGCCGCTGCTATCTTGCGTGGTCTTAATAAACTTTGGAGACTGGGTTTATCGCTAAAGGAATTGCTTGAGTTAGCCTCTCAGTTGAGTTCGGATGCCTCCTTCTTTCTTTATGGGGGCACAGCTCTGGCTGAGGGCAGGGGAGAAATAGTAACTTCGCTACCCTCATTGCCTCATATGTGGGTTGTCCTGATGGTGCCGCCGGTGTCCAGGATGCCAGGGAAGACAAAGCAGCTTTACGCTAGTCTAAAAGCCAGTCACTATACAGGAGGGCAGATTACGGATAGGCTGGTGACTTCGCTAACCACAGGCGGAGAGGTAACATCGTCTAGCCTGTTTAATGTGTTTGATGAGGCTGCTCTTGATAATTTT
>Ga0209979_1001725_pt1 | contig 23020 bp, 20 predicted proteins | sample AnhtaG_FD_183114 | JGI IMG/M metagenome (GOLD analysis project Ga0209979, IMG submission 183114) | Deep subsurface microbial communities from Anholt, Denmark to uncover new lineages of life (NeLLi) - Anholt_01485 metaG (SPAdes) (version 2) | ecosystem: Environmental > Aquatic > Marine > Oceanic...
CCGAGAAGATCGTGACCCCTGTGGAGGGCCAACCGACACGGGTAAAGCGCCGCTACGACCAGGCGCGCACTCCCCTGGACCGCCTCTGCCAAACCACCGCCATCACCCAGGAACACCGAGAACAACTAGTGGCCTTACGAGACCAGATAAACCCCCGTCAGTTGCGACAAGAGATCTACGACTTGATTGACTACATCTTCTCCTTGCCCGGCCCTATCCCAGGACAAACCGAACACGTCCATCAAAGCCTGACCACCCCTTCAGACCTAGAGATTCTGTCTTTACATCTCATCCTACCCAACCCTGACCTGGTTCGTGCTGACTAGGAGGGCTGCGGATATGTGGCCAACTCTCCGCTAGTTCCGAGTTGCCCACATATCCGCAACCCCTACTACAACGAAAGGAGGGGACATCCCGGTAACATTATCTTTTGACTGAACGATCCCCTTTCGGTAACATTTTCATTTGACTTGACACTGGGTTCTTACCCCCCCCTGATTAATCAAAAAAGCGTGGGCTTGTCTGCTCCACGCTTTTGAGATGTTGTTGATGAATTGTTACCATTTAAGGATGTGACGTCTTCCGGGCCTGAAGCAGCTTACCTGATGCCTTGGCATAGGCATAATAATAGGCAAAGTAATCCTCACGCCCGCGGGCGGGCGCGCTGAGGAGCCCCTCACTCCACTTGTACTGAGCCCAGCCGAAGTAAAGGAAGCTAACTTTTACTTCGGCTGAGCTCAGTACAAGCATAGCCCCGTCTCGCGGCTTGCTAGTCGTCTCCAGCCTTCTTTCAAATCTGGACATATGGTAGCACAAAGGGAGACAAAGTCAAACCTGGCTTCTCGTTCCTATCTCCCTCTCAGTGATGTTGTTTGTCCCATCAAAACTCCACTTCGTCCCCTCTGTTCGGACACCACCGGGAGTGCAACTCCCGGCCAACAGGGTGAACAGCTACAGGCACGATTTGACAATTATCCCAAGTTGTGCTAGAATAAATACAATCCGGAAACGGGAGCATGAATTCCATGATGTCGTTCGGCAAGCGAAACTCGACGCAGATTGTGGCCAAGCGTTCTCGATCCAGGCGCTCGCTCTGGGGAGTTTCGCCCTGCCGAATGTTGTTATGGGGGTAAATCTTACGTAGTTACCGCTTTGGCAAACTGCAACTGCAGGCCGACTCTCCAGACATACGGATAGGAGAGTCGGCTTTTTTGTTGCCCAAAACTCATCAGGAGGTGTTGAGATGATCGAATGTCCCGAATGTGCTGCTGAATTGGAACTGGCCCCCGACGTGGAGGTGGGGGAAATCGTGGTCTGTCCCGACTGCGGCGTTGAGCTGGAGGTGATGGGGACGGATCCCATCGTCCTGGACCTGGCTCCGGAAGAGGAGGAGGATTGGGGGGAATGACGAGATGAGGGTCGGTGTTCTTTGCTCTCGCATTCGCGTCGAGGAGAAGTTGATCTTCAAGGCGTTGCGCCAGCGGGGAGCGGACTGCGAAAGGGTTGACGTCAACACCATCACCCTTGGCCTTTCAGAAGGCATCAACGGCTACGACGTGGTGCTCCTCCGCTGCCTGAGCCATTCGCGTGCCCTGTACGCGAGCAAACTGCTGGGCGACAACGGGCAACGCACGATCAATGCCTACGAGGTCATCGCCACCAGCGGCGACAAGCTGTTGACCAGCCTGGCGCTGGTCAAGCACGGCGTCCCCACGCCGTGCACCAAGGTGGCTTTCACCCCGCAGTCGGCCCTGGAGGCCATTGAACAGATGGGGTACCCGGTGGTGTTGAAGCCCCTGAACGGCTCGTGGGGACGGCTCCTGGCCAAGATCAACGATCGTGATGCCGCGGAGACGATTCTGGAACATAAGCACACCCTCGGTGGCTACCGTCATTCCATCTTTTACATCCAGGAGTACATTGACAAGCCCGGACGCGACATCCGCAGCTTCGTCGTCGGAGGCGAGGTCATCGCCGCCATCTATCGCCACGCGCCGCACTGCATCACGAACACGGCGCGCGGAGGGGAGGCCATGGCCTGTCCCCTCACTCCTCAAATCGAGCTCATTTCCCGCGCCGCGGCTGAGGCGGTGGGGGGCGGGGTGGTGGCCATTGACATTCTGGAGGCTCCGGATGGCCGCCTGCTGGTGTCCGAGGTCAACCACACGCCGGAGTTCCGCAACAGCATCGCCCCCACGGGGGTGGATATCCCAGGTCGCATCGTTGACTATGTCTTGGAGGTGGCTGCTATGGAAGCGGGAAGGTGAAGCTGGGCATCCTCTGTTCTCGCATACGCCTGGAAGAGAAGCTCATTTTCAAAGCCTTGAAGGAGCGCGGGGTCGAGTACGACCGGCTCGATGAGCGGCACCTGGCCCTCCGACTGCAGGCCAACGGCCCTTCGACAAGCTCAGGACACTGCCTTGCCGAAGGAGCCTGCCCTGAGCCATGCCCTGAGCGCAGTCGAAGGGGCAGCGAACGGTATGACCTGATCTGGTGCCGCTCCATCAGCCACAGCCGGGCCCTTTACGCCTTCAGCATCCTCAATGGCTGGGGGATCAGGACTGTGAACAGCTATCAGGTAGTCCTCACCTGCGGTGACAAGGTGCTGACCACCATGGCCCTGATTCGGCACGGCGTTCCCACGCCGCGCACTGTGGTGGCCCTCAGCATCGAGGCAGCCCTGCGGGCCATCGAGGAAATGGGCTACCCGGTAGTGCTGAAGCCAGCCGTGGGCTCGTGGGGACGGTTGCTGAGCAAGGTCAACCACCGGGAGACAGCCGAGGCCGTCCTGATGCATAAGGCTGCTTTAGGCGGGCCCATGCACAGCGTGTTCTACATCCAAGAATATGTGGACAAGCCTAGCCGGGACATCCGCACTCTGGTGGTCGGCGATGAGGTCGTGTACGCCATATATCGCCGTTCGGCCCACTGGATCACCAACACCGCCCGCGGCGGGAAGGCGCTGCCTTGCCCCCTCAGCTCCGAGATCAGGGAGCTGTCGCTAGCGGCAGCCCAGGCGGTGGGCGGGGGGATCCTGGCCGTGGACCTCATGGAGACCGACGACGGCCGCCTGCTGGTCGGCGAGGTGAATCACACGCCCGAGTTCCACGGCGCTATGCAGGCGGTGGATGTGGACATCGCGGGCAAAATGGCTGATTACGTGTTGCAGCAAGCGTAGGCCCGTCCGAATTTCGAATTTCGGAATTCGAATTTCGAAATTTGGTTTGAAGCGGGGCTTCGCCAGTGAGGAGAGGATCTCGTATGTTGAATGTGTCTATCGCCGGTGCATCCGGATACGTCGGAGGGGAGCTGCTGCGGCTCCTGCTGGGCCACCCCCAGGTGGAGGTGAAGCAGGCCACCTCGGAGCGCTACGCTGGCCAGCCGGTTCACTTCCTGCACCCCAACTTGAGGGGGCGGACGGACCGTTCGGCTGAGCGCTCACGCCGAAGCCTCCGCCTAGTGCGCCTGCACGAGCTGGAGCCGTGCGACGTGCTCTTCGTCGCTTTCCCTCACGGCCAGGTGGCCCCGCGCATCGAGGAGTTGGCCGCCGTCGCCGTGCGCATCGTGGATTTGAGCGCTGATTTTCGCCTTCATGACCCAGCCGACTACCCACGCTGGTACGGCTGGGAGCACCCAGCCCCCCAATGGCTGCCTCGCTTCGTCTACGGCCTGCCCGAGTTCCATCGAGAAGCGCTTCGGGAAGCCCGCTACGTCAGCGGCGTGGGCTGCAACGCTACCGTCATCAATCTGGCCCTGTGGGCGCTCTATCGCGCTGGCGTGATCGGCAAGACGGTGGTGGAGGTCAAGGTCGGCTCCTCGGAGGGGGGTGCCCAACCCACCCGCGCCTCCCATCACCCGGAGCGCAGTCACATCGTCCGCTCCTACGCCCCTACCGGCCACCGCCACCTGGCCGAGCTGCTTCAGGAATTGACCTTCGACGGGCGACGGCCTGACATCCACATGTCGGTGACCTCGGTGGAGCTGGTGCGCGGGGCGTTGGCCACGGCGCACTGCTTCCTCACGGAGGACCTGAGCGAAAAGGACATCTGGCAATTGTACCGCCGGGCCTATGGGGACGAGCCTTTCATCCGCATGGTCAAAGTCCGCAGGGGGTTCTATCGCTACCCGGAGCCCAAGATCCTCGCCGGCTCCAACTACTGCGACATCGGTTTCGCCAGGGAGGAGGGGAGTGACCGTCTGGTGGTCATCGCCGCCCTGGATAATCTGATGAAGGGGGCGGCCGGCACGGCGGTTCAAGCAATGAACGTGATGTGCGGCTTTCCGGAGACAGCAGGGCTTGAGTTTCCGGGGCTGCATCCAATTTAGAGATCGGAGATTGGACGTTGGAGATTATGATCGTAGTCAAGATCGGCGGTGTGGAGGGGTTGGGCATCAAGCCGCTCTGTGCCGATGTCGCCAACCTGATTGGGAACGGCGAGCAGATGGTGCTCGTCCACGGCGGCTCCCATCAGACCAACGTCATCTCCGAGAAGCTAGGCAAGCCGCCCCGCTTCGTTACCTCCGTGTCCGGCCATCAGAGCCGCTACACCGATCGAGAGACGCTGGAGATCTTTGCCATGGTGGTGGCGGGGCAAGTAAACAAGCTCTTGGTGGAACGGCTGCAGGGGGTGGGAGTCAACGCCGTGGGGCTGTCGGGGCCCGATGGGCGGCTGCTGGAGGGGCGGCGGAAGTCGGCTCTGAGGATCGTGGAGAACGGCAAGCGAAAGGTGCTGCGGGGCGAGTGGAGCGGCGTCATCCAGCGGGTCAACGTCTCCCTGCTAAGGCTGCTCCTCGACCACGGCTACACGCCGGTCATCGCCCCGCTGGCCATCAGCCACGAGGGGGAGATGGTCAACGTGGATGGCGACCGGGCGGCGGCCGCCGTGGCCGCGGCGCTGCGGGCCGAAACCCTCATCCTGCTGTCCAACGTCCCTGGCCTGCTGAAGGACTTTCCCGACGAGGGCTCGCTGATCCGCAGCATCGGGCGTGGGGAGGTGGAGACCTACTTCCGCTTCGCCCGGGGGCGGATGAAGAAGAAGCTGCTGGGGGCCAGGGAGGCCCTGGAAGGCGGAGTGGGCCGGGTGATCCTCGGCGACGGACAAATCGAAGCGCCGGTCAGCCAGGCGCTGGCGCGCAGGGGGACGGTTATTGAATGACCAATGACCAAACGCTGATGGAGCTGGAGGGTGGTCATACCAGCGGGGTGTACACCAAGCGGCCCCTGGTCATCGTGCGCGGGCAAGGGGCCAGGGTGTGGGACGCCCAGGGGCGGGTGTACATTGACTGCGTGGGCGGGCATGGGGTGGTGAACGTCGGCCACTGCCATCCCACCGTGGTGGCGGCGATTAGGGAGCAGGCAGAGAGGCTGATCACCTGTCCGGAGAGCTTCTACAACGACCGCCGGGCGGAGCTGCAGGCCGAACTGGTGCGCATCGCGCCGCCGGAGCTGGAGCGGGTGTTTCTGTGCAACTCCGGTGCCGAGGCGGTGGAGGGGGCCATCAAGTTCGCCCGCTTGACCACAGGCCGTCCGGGCATCATCGCCGCCAAGAACGGCTTTCACGGCCGCACTCTAGGCGCCCTGTCGGCCACCTGGCGGCCCCAGTACCGCCGGCCCTTCGAGCCGCTGGTGCCGGGCTTTGTCCACGTGCCCTACAACAATGCGGATGCCCTCGAAGGAGCCATCGGTGACGATACGGCGGCGGTCATCCTGGAGGTGGTGCAGGGGGAGGGGGGCGTCAAGCCGGGCCGTGGCGAGTACCTGCGTCGGGCGCAAGCGCTGTGCCGAGAACGAGGTGCGCTGTTTATCATTGACGAGGTGCAGACAGGGTTCGGACGAACGGGGCGCATGTTCGCCTGTGAGCACCACGGCCTGGAGCCCGACATGCTGTGCCTGGCCAAGGCCATCGCTGGCGGGATGCCGATGGGCGCGGTGCTGCTCGGCCCCCGTGTGGGGGAGTTGCCGAGTAGGGTCCATGGCTCAACCTTCGGGGGCAATCCGCTGGCCTGCGCTGCGGCCCTGGCTGCCATTCGCGTCATCGAGGAGGAAACCCTTCCGCAACGGGCAGCAGAATTGGGAGCCTACTTTATCTCCCGCCTGCGTGGCTTAGACTCGCCCCTCGTCCGGGAGGTGCGGGGGCTGGGGCTGATGGTCGCCATCGAGCTGAAGCGCCGGGCCAGGCCCTATCTGGCGGCGCTGATGGAACGAGGGGTGCTGGCCCTTTCGGCCGGGCCGATCGTGATAAGGTTCCTACCACCGTTGGTAATCACAAGAGAGGAGCTCGACGCCGTCGTGGAAGCTGTAGAAGCTGTGCTGGAGGGAGAACAAGTAACCCACGTCTCAGCCTGTTAAAAGGCGGCTAGATAAGCCACCCTACAGATTAGAGGCGGCTAGGCAAGCCACCCTACATCCATCATTGACCACCTATTCCGTCTCAAGCGATGAGGCGCGGTCATTCCACCCATAGACCCTTAAGTCTGGATACGTCCAACCAGCCCATACGTTGAGTGAGTCACCACCGCGGTTAATATGCTCGTAAAGGATCTCTCTGTAGATGCCGGTAGCAGCCTGAGCGGATGATATCCTATCGTTCCAGTTCTCGCCGAGGACATTCCGCAGGTCAGAGAGGTACACATTAGGAGCCACCCCCAGCTCGTCGCCGGCGCAGTTAATATGCTCCCAGTTGCTGCTCCAATACGAACTCGGTGGTGGACAAATCTGGAGTGGTTGCGCGTTTGATTCAGCAGCAGGAGGCTCCGAACAGGGATGTAGGCCATGCTTTGCTGCGTATTCATCGCACTTCTCCACGGAAGTGAAGTGGCAACCAACCTCATCCGCCCAGACAATTGTTTTCAGATAGGTCCCTTTTGAGTGGAGTTCTTCTACGATACGGTTGAATTCTTCGACCTCATAGGGCACTCCATCTAAGCAAGGTCTAAGTCCCTGGGACCATACCACTGCGGCCCCGATCAACCCTAACAGCAGGGCCAGGCTTATGCTCAGTAGTAATATCGTTCGTTTACTCATTTCTACACCTCCTGAAAAGATTTCAGATTTCGAATGTTCGCCATTGCCTTTTGTTCGCCTCATTCAATCGTGCATAGACCACCCCCTTTACGGTGCCAACCAGTCGGCGCTTTGCAGCTTAACGAACTAACTCTATGTACATTATACCACAAAAATGCCCGCAGGAGGTGGGCAAGAGATGGGCAAAATGCGGGCAAAACGTGGGCAAAGGGAGAGGTCATGGCAGTGAACCTTGGCGGATGGAGTGGAGAGCCTTGTCCAGGCCCAAGGGGGTTAGGGAAGGGATGCTTTGGGAGAGAAGATGGGCCGGGCCTGCGAAGGTCGGGGCCTCGAAGCCGACGGCAGCTTTTCCAGGCGGAACCCAGAGGGAGGACGCCAGGCCGTCGAAAAGCACATCCTTTAAATCAGGCACATCGTGGCAGAGGCCCAGGGCCCGACCCTGGTAGTCTGGATGCTCGTAGAGCACGACATAAACGGCGCAACCGATGGGGTTCACCGCTCCTTCTTCTCGCACACGTTGTATGGCCTTGGTTTCCGTTCCCGGCAGGGTGAGCCCCATGGCAGCAGCCAGTTCTTCTGCCGTTGCAAAGCAGGTGAGAATGCCTGGGCCTCGTCCATCGTGACAGAAGGCCCGCCCTTTGGTTTGATGCCACATCACCCCGAATGGCAACTTCTGTTGACCAAACCATACGCTCTGAGTGGGGTCACCCCGTTTAGCTTGGACAAGGAGAACGGCTCCTGTCCTCTGGAGGTCATCTAAGGTTTCCGGACTTACCCTTGGGAGGGCCTCGCCCACTGCCGCTGCCATTTCTTCACGGTCAAAGCAATAGAGGCTGCCGAGGTCAGCGCTACAAGAGAAATCTCGGCCCAGGAGGTGTAGGAGGCCGATGGGAACCCGACGCCCTCGATACCATGCCAGGGTGCGCGGGTCCCCCCAAGGGAGCTGTCCCCATAGAAGCCAAGCGATGGCGAAGGTGAGCCCTACTATGGCGAGTAACTTGACAACAGATGCGGATTTTGAAGAGACACGGGAAGGCCATGATTTCGGAGCTTCAGAGGGGAGTTCAAGCCGATAGCCGACTCCCCGCACATTCACGAGATGGCGGGGATGCCCAGGCGCCTCCCCCAATTTCTGACGCAGGCGTTTGATGATGCTCCGCACCTGATCGAGAGAGCCTCCCTGTTCCAGCGAAATATCCCAAACAGCCTGCAACAGCTCGTCGTAGGACACAACTTGTCCGGCACGGTGGGCCAGATAAGTCAGCATCGCGAATTCCGTCGGGCTGAGGTCTAGCCGGCGACCTTGCCAAAAAACTTCCCGCTGTGCCTCATCAATTGCAAGAGGCCCACGACGCCATGTAGTCGGTTCCGGTGGTCGTCTTTCAAAGTGATGTGGAACTTTCATAAAACTCCAACCTTAACAGATAGCAATAGTTGCCGCCACCCGTCCTCGAGTGGGCAAAGGCAGCCCGAGGACGGGTCTTGGAACCTTGCTTGCGGAGTAGCATGAGTTGAAAGTGTGTATTGCGAATCTATTTTAGCACAGAATGAACTCTAGGGCAAAAGAGGGAAGCGCAATGAGGAGTTGGAGACCGTAGCCCGAACGGTGCAGGAGGTGCTATCATCTAAAGGGGGCGGAAATGGATGAATTAGTATTGCTGCGGGAGATGCTGGAAATCCACAGTCCTTCGGGGAAAGAAGAAGAGATGGCGGCCTACCTGGTGACGCAGATGAGGGCCTTGGGCTTCCACGCCTACCAGGACCCGGCGGGCAACGCCATCGGCGTGCTGGCGGGGGCCGACAAGGCTTGCCCTGAGCCCTGCCCTGAGCGAAGACTTCGGCGAGCTCAGTCGAGCCGTCGAAGGGGAAGTCGAAGGGAGATCGTGCTGCTGGGACACATGGACACCGTCGAGGGATTCATTCCCGTCCGTTTGCAGGATGGCCGGCTCTATGGGCGAGGAGCGGTGGACGCCAAGGGGGCGCTAGCCACCTTCATCCTGGCGGCGGCACGGGTGGGGCCTTTGCCGGATAAGCGCATCGTGGTGGTGGGCGCCGTCGAGGAGGAGACGGCTTCGAAGGGAGCCCGCTACCTGGTTGGCAATTTCTCCCCACAGATGGCAGTTATCGGCGAGCCCAGTGGATGGCAGCACGTGACCCTGGGCTACAAGGGCCGGTTGCTGGTCACCTACCGCCTGGCTGCGCCCACGCGGCACAGCACGGCCCAGGGACCCTCGGCCTCGGAGCGGGCCGTCGAGTTCTGGAACCGCCTGACCGACTACGCCCGGCAGTTCAACCGGGGCGAGCGCTTTCGCTTCCACACACTGGACCCCTCGTTGCGCCGCATCAGCACTCACAACGTCAGCTTCGAAGAAGAAGTGACCATGGACATGACCCTGCGCATCCCCTTTGGCCTGGATGTGCCTTCCCTGAAGGAGCACATGCGGGAGTGGGCTGAGGGAGCCGCCGTCGGCTTCAGCGGCGAGGATGTGCCCTACAAGGCGGGCAAGAACAATCCCCTGGTGCGGGCCTTCCTGCGGGCCATCCGCGCCAGGGGCGGGCGTCCCACCTTCAAGCTGAAGCTGGGCACCTCCGATATGAATACTGTCGGCCCGGTGTGGGGCTGCCCCATCGTGGCCTACGGGCCTGGCGACTCCTCCCTCGACCACACGCCGGATGAGCACATCCACGTGCAGGAGTTCTACCAGGCGATAGAGGTGATGACAGAGGTTATACGTGATGCGTGACGAGTGAAACGTGACTCTCTGCTTACACACCACGTTTCACGCATTACGCAGAAACCAAAGGAGGAAAGGAACGATGAAAAAGGTTGTTTTGGCCTATTCGGGCGGACTGGACACCTCGGTCATTGTGGTCTGGCTGAAGGAACGCTACGGTTGTGAGGTGATCACCTTCACCGCCGACCTGGGCCAGGGAGAAGAGCTGCAAGGGCTAGAGGAGAAGGCTCTCTCCACGGGAGCCAGCAAAGCCTACGTCAAGGACCTGCGCGAGGAGTTCCTGATGGAATACGCCTTCCCCACCATGATGGCCGGGGCCATGTACGAGCGGCAGTACTTGCTGGGCACCTCCTTCGCCCGCCCGCTCATCGCCAAGCGGCAGGTGGAGATCGCCGAACTGGAGGGCGCCGACGCCGTGTCTCACGGCTGCACCGGCAAGGGCAACGACCAGGTGCGCTTCGAGCTGACCTACAAGGCCCTCAACCCCCGGCTGAAGGTCATCGCCCCCTGGCGGGAGTGGGACATCCGCTCGCGACAGGATGCGCTGGCCTACGCCGCGGCGCATAACGTGCCGGTGGCGGCCACCGAGCGCTCCATCTACAGCCGCGACCGCAACATCTGGCACCTGAGCCACGAGGGCGGGCTCCTGGAAGACCCCTGGCGAGAGCCAGAGGAGGACATGTTCATGCTCACCGGAGCGCCCGAGGCCGCGCCGGACGAGCCGCTCTACCTGGAGATTGACTTCAAGGAGGGCATACCTAAGCGTATTGACGGCGTGGCCTGCGGCGCGGTGGAGTTGGTGACCCGGCTGAACGAACTGGGGGGCGCGTATGGCGTGGGGCGGGCAGACCTGGTGGAAAACCGTCTGGTGGGGATGAAGTCGCGCGGCGTGTACGAGACCCCTGGCGGCACCATCCTCTACACGGCCCACCGTGCCCTGGAGAGCATCTGCCTCGACCGGGAGACGCTGCATTACAAGGACGTCATTGCCCAGCGCTACGCGGAGCTGGTCTATTACGGCCTATGGTTCACGCCGCTGCGGGAGGCGCTGGATGCCTTCATAGGCAAGACGCAGGAGACCGTCACCGGCACGGTGCGCCTCAAGCTGTACAAAGGAAGCTGTACGGTAGTCGGTCGCCAGTCCCCCCACAGCCTCTATCGGGAGGATTACGCCACCTTTGGCGAAGAGGACGTCTACGACCAGGCGGATGCCAAGGGGTTCATCAACCTCTTCGGCCTGCCATTGAAGGTCAAAGCGCTGTTGGACATCGAGGGGTTTGGGGTCTCCGGCTATCGCTCACCCAACTACAGCAAGTTCAAGCGGGACTGAGAGAGGAGGCAAAACGATGAGAGAGCGCAGAGATGTCTTGGAGAGAGCGTCTCGAGGGCTGAGCGACGAACTGCTGGAGAATCTGGCCGACACGGGAGTCATTGGAGAAGACGAAGGCGGATTCTTCCTGTACACCATCTCCGAGGATGCCAAGGTCTATTTCGAGCAAGCCCATGGTTTTCTGGAACAGTCGCATCAGCGTTGCCGCGAGTATCTGGCAAAGCTGGAGGAGGACACGGCGAGGGGAGTGGAGGATGCCGGGACCTTGCAGCGGTTACAGGCGCGCCGAGAGGTCGCCAGGCTGCTGTTGAATTTCCTCGAGGATTATTACACTACGGCCAACGATTTGTCGGCCATCATGTCCCCCCGTTGCTACGCTACGGTTTTCCTGGAAAGCATGGAAGAGCTGGATCACGCCGAGATCGAGGACCGCACCTTGCCCCTGGCTGTCTTGGATTTGATACAGGAGGAAGCCTCGGATCTGGTGTTGGAACTCCTCGATCTGCCTCCTGAAGCTCTGAGCAGGAGATGGCAATACACCGAACTGGCGCGGCGCTTCAGCGTGTTGGATGACGAGGGGGAAGGATGAAACTATGGGGTGGACGCTTCGAAAAAGCCACTGACGAGTTGATGAAGCGCTTCAACGCCTCCATCGGCTTCGATTGGCGGCTGTGGGCAGCCGACATCGAAGGCAGCATCGCCTACGCTAGGGCGCTGGAACGCGCCGAGCTGCTCACCGCCGCCGAGCGGGATCGGCTCATCGAGGGGTTGGAGGCAGTGGCGCGGGAGTTCGAGGCCGGCGAGTTCGAGATCAGGCTAGCGGATGAGGACATCCACACCGCTGTCGAGCGGCGGCTAGGGGAACTGGTCGGCGAAGTGGCGGGCAAGCTGCACACCGGGCGCAGCCGCAACGACCAGGTGGCTACCGACCTGCGCATCTACCTGATGCGGGAGATCCCAGACCTGCGCCACCGGCTCGGCGAGCCACAAGAAGCCATCCTCGCCAGGGCAGAGCAGCATCTGGATGTCATCATGCCCGGCTACACGCATTTGCAACGAGCGCAGCCGGTGCTCTTCAGCCACTGGCTGATGAGCTATTTCTGGATGCTGCAGCGGGATCGGGAGCGGCTGGACGACCTGGAGGAGCGCGTCGCCGTGCTGCCTCTGGGCGCGGGGGCGCTGGCCGGGCACTCCCTGGGCATTGACCGCCAGTTCCTGGCCGCTGAACTGGGCTTCCGGGCGCTCTGCGAGAACAGCCTGGACGGTGTGTCGGACCGCGATTTCGTGGCCGAGTTCCTGTTCTGGGGCGCGCTGCTGCAAACGCACCTCAGCCGCCTGGCCGAGGACCTGATCATCTGGTCGTCGGCGGAGTTCGGCTTCGTGGAGCTAGACGACGCCTACGCCACCGGCTCCAGCCTGATGCCGCAGAAGAAGAACCCCGACTCGCTGGAGCTACTACGGGGCAAGGTGGGGCGCATGGTGGGGCATCTGGTTGCTTTGCTCACCGTGCTCAAGGGGCTGCCTTCAACCTACAACAAAGACCTGCAGGAGGACAAGGAGCCCCTGTTCGACGCGCTGGACACGCTGAAGCTGGCGCTGCCCGTGGCGGCGGGCGTGGTGCGCACTTTGAAGATCAACGCCGAAGCCATGGCCGCGGCGCTCGACGACGCCATGCTGGCCACCGACCTGGCCGACTACCTGGTGCGCCGCGGCGTTCCCTTCCGCCGCAGCCACGCACTAGTGGGCCAGGCGGTGCGGCTGGCCGAGGTGCTGGACTTGCCGCTGCGGGAGCTGCCACTGACCGAGTTCCAGGCTATTTCTGAAGCCTTAGGCTCCGACCTCTACGCTGTGTTCGACCACCGGCGCTCGGTGGAGGTGAGGGATTCCTACGGCGGCACGGCCACGGCTGCTGTGCGGCAGCAAATCGAGCGCGCCCGGGCGGTGTTGCGTGAGCAAACGTAAAAGGGTTCTTAACTGTCAATCCCGCGCAATTTGCATGGCTCAGGAATTCTGACCCAGGCGTGTGTTTTCTGCATCAATCTTTGCTATCGCCCTAATCTGTCTGTCCAAGCATCTGGGCAATCTTGTCCCATCTTTCCTTATGATCTTGGATTTGCTCTGGCCTAACTCCGATTCCACGGTGGGGTCTGCCGCGTGCATTGAGCTCGGTCGTCCAGATCGGAACATTGCGCTCATCCAACTCGATCTGCTTTTCTGGCGGCTTAGCGATCTCGCCATCTAGGAAATGAACCCAATCTTGCACCGTTATTACACAAAAAATCCGGTCGTTCATATTCACCCTTGCCTGCGAAGTCAACAAAGACCAGACAGACATTCTCGCCGTAGATACCTTTGCAGTTAGGCCACTCTCTTCCCTGCTTGCCCTTGACCTCGATTCTCAGCAATTTGTTGTCTGTGCTGAATATCAAAAGGTCGGTGCGCTTTTGAGGGCCCAGAGTGAGTTGCGCATATATGTTTCTGCGACACAGCTCACTTGCCACCGCGAACTCCGCCGCCAAACTCAACCTGCTTCGCAGAATCTTCATTGTCCCTCCAAACGAGAACTAAGGTACCTGTACCGCGCTTGACCCATTAGAAAGCGCCCACAGTCTCCACAGCCGCCAACGGAGACGCCGTCCCTCCTGCCACGCCCGATGCATCAGGGCCGGGTCCGGCGCAGTCGGGGCGTAGCTGACCTGCTCGTACACTGTTGTCACCAGGAAGACCCCGGCCAGGGCCTGTTCCACCTCTGTTCGCACCGCCTTCCTCAGCCACGTGCCGTGGGGGCAGCGACGCATCAACTCCTGCTCCACAACAGCGGTGAACTCAGCAGGCGTGTCCCACGCCTGCACCGGCACCCCCAGGCGGGAGGCCATCCCCCGCAGCCGGGCGTAGCTCAGCGCCACCCGCTCCTCCCCGCTCAGGCCGGTAAGCCGCCGGCGCCAGGCCCGCCACCCCACTCCCACCATCACCAGCCCTGCGGACCCGGCCAGCGCCCACCACCGCCACCGCAGCCAGGCCAGCCGTGCCTCCACCCGCATCCGCACCCACCAGGGCCGTTCCGGCCAGGAGGGGAGCGCCACGAGGGAGAACTCCAGTTCCGCTGTCTCCTCCACCCGCTCCAGCGGCCCCAACCCGGAGGTCGGCTCGAAAGGGATCCAGCCGTAGTCAGCAAAATAAAGCTCCGGCCAGGCGTGGGCATCCTTCTCGGTGACCACGTAGACCCCCTGCTGAGAGTCGTAACGGCCCATAGCATAGCCCACCGCCAGCCGGGCCGGGACGCCCACGGAGCGAGCCATCACCACCATAGCCGAGGCGAAATAGTCACAGTATCCCCGCTGCAGGTCGAAGAGGAAGTAATCCACCACGTCCCGTCCCTTTGGCGGGTTCGCGACCTCCAGGTCGTAAGGGAAGGAACGCAGGTAAGCTTCCAGAGCCAATGCCCGCGTGTAGGGGGTATCCGATTCTGACGTTACCTCCTTCGCCAGCTCCACCGCCCGCTGCGGCAGCCCGCTGGGCAGGACCAGGTACACCTCCTCGATCTGACGCGGATAAGTTGCCGGGGCCTCGGCCAGTTGCCGCGCTGCGACGTGGGGGACCAGGGAGAGAACGTGATAGTTGTCGGCCCGCCCCTCCAAGGCCCCCAGATCGCTGCTTCCCTGAACATACCGCACCGTCACCGCCTGGTCCACGCTGTGGGGGTCACCGGCAGCGTACAGGGTCCCGCCGTGGGGGACCAGCAAGGTGAACTCCTGCCGCAGAGGACGCCGCCCCGCCCGCTCCGGCGGCCCTAGTGAGGCGTAGGGCGGCTGCGGCACGGCCTCCATCGGCCCCTGTCTCCACCCGCCCCCCAGGTACTCGCTGTAGGCCGTCCCCCGCCAGTAAAAGGTCTGCCGGGGGCGCACCTCCTCGTCCGGAAATCCCTCATGAACAGGCGGCGGATCGCTGGTGGCAACCTGCATCACCACCGTCCGCTCCAGGTTGGGGCTACCACCCAGGAGATGCTCACGGGGCAACACTGCGCCTATCCCACCTCCCCACGGTCTGCCCCCTGTCGCCGAGCGGGCGCCCGGAAAGGCCCGCTCCAGCACCTCCCCCGCTGTCTGCTGCGGCCCCTGAGCCTGCCGCCAGAACCAATCCACCATCGCCCAGACCCGGACGTTGGGGAAGGTGACGGCGACGACGAGAAAGACGGCGACACTGGCCAAGGCGGCCATCAGAGCATCGGTGCGGAACTCCTCTGAATAACTCACCTGCCGGGAATCCCACTCCCGCTGCTCCCGGCGCAGGCTCGTTGGCGGGGTCATCATCACCACACAGGCCATGAAAAGCAACAAGTACTCTATCCCTGCGTTCCCCAGGTACACGCTCAAGCTCAGCGCTCCGCCCAGGGGGAGGAAGGCAAGAAGAGGATGCCGCCCTCGGGCCACCGTCCAACCGGCGAAGACCGCTCCACCCCAGAGGACCAGGGCCATCGAAAAAAGCGAGACCACCGACCGAGGCGTTCCCCCCCGTCCGAGCCAAGCACCGAGCCACGCGACCACCTCCCCCCCTAGCATCGTCACCCGGGTCTCCGCCTCCTGCAGCCAGATCAACGCCACGGGCCAGTCCTCGCGCCACGCTGCTCCCAGAACCCCCCACAGCGGGGGCGTCAGGTTAGTCACCCACCACCCCACGTAGACCACCCCGCCCCCTGCCAGAAGCAGTGCTGCCCACCGCCCCCGCACCCGGGTGCGCCCCAGCCACCTACCGACCACGACCCCTACCAGGGCGGTATGCCAGAATAGCTCATCGCCGGGGACCCATCCGGCGGCAATGCCCCCCACAGCGGCGCACAGTGCCGCCACGACGAGGAGGAGAAATACGAAGCGTCCTTCCGCCGGACGGAAACGGCGCCACAGCCAGCCCAGCAGCCTCATGGCATCGCCTCCCGGGGGCGCCGCACCACGATGACCCGCCCCGTGACAGTTGTCCTGAAGTCCCACGTCCCGCCCCGCCGACGAGTGCGGGGAGAGAGGCGGAAAGCATGCCCCTGATAGATGACTTGGGCGGGGATGCCCAGCCTGGCCAGCATACTGCGTACCAGAGAGAGATCCCCCATGCCGCTGAAAGATGCCGGGTCCAGCAGGATTGCCGTGGGAGCCACCCCCCGGCGCAACAGCGGCGACAAAGTCTCCACCCAGGCCGGGTCACCGGAAGGCGTGATCACCGCTACCGTCGTCCGCCGTCCCAGCACGGCGCGCATCTCGGTGAGCACCGTGGCCAGAGGACGTTGCTCCCCGGCCTGCACCAGGGCCAGGGCCCGCAGCAAACGCCACAACTGTCCCTCTCCCCGGCCTGGCACGAGATAGGCATCTTGAGCTCCGTAGGCCACCAGCCCCACCGCCCGGTTCTGACGCAACATCCTGTCGGCCAACGAGGCGGCCAGGATCACCCCGTACTCCTCGGTGGATTCCTCCCCTTCCCCCGCCTGCACCCCGGCGTCCAGGTCCAGGACGATCCACAGGTCACCGGATACTTCCGCGTCGAAGGTTTTGGACATCAGGGTATCGTGATGGGCTGAGGAAGGCCAGTGGATGCGCCGCAGGGGATCCGGCGGTGCGTAGGGGCGGATGGCCGAGACGTTGAGCGTCAGGTCGGCCGCAGGCTGCCGGGCCACTGCCCGCCCCGTCGCCACCCCTCGGGGCAGGACCACCGACGGCAATTCCATAACCGGAGGGACCACCAGAATGCTGTGGGTCTGCCGGTAGCGCTGGGTGACGGTGAAAAGCCCAAAGGGATCCTGCATGCGCACCATCCACGGCCCCAGGGTGAACAACCCCCGCCGCTTGCAGACCGTGCTCACCCGCCAAGGGGTCGTCTGCCGGCCACCCGCCGCTACTACCCGCCCTGAGGGATAGTCAGGCAGATTGGACTCGTCGTCCACTTCGGCCCACAGGACTGGCCACTTCCCCCGGTTACGAAGGGCAAACCGTTCCTCCAAGAGGTCTCCCACCTGCGCCCAGACATAGCGCAGCGACCGGGTAACCCGCACCGAACTGGCCAGGGAGTGCGCCCACAAGTAGGCGGCCAGGGTCATCCCACCCACCCCGCAGAGAAGGATCACCCAGGCCCGGTGGGGGGAGACAAGTTGCAGCAAGATCAGCAGCACACCCATCGCCACCGGCATCCGGGAGCGCGGTCGGATCGTCACTCGGGGGGCTGAGCTTTCCCCTTCCATGACTTCACCCTTTCTACCAATTCTTGCATTGGTTCTCCTGCAAAACCCTGCAGAGCATCTGGTATGCAGGCGGCCTCAGTAAGCCCGTGAGAGCAGGTGGCGGTTGCCGATGCGCACGTTGGTCAGGCCGGCAGCGCGGGCGGCAGCCTCAGCGGCATCGGCATGGCGCACCGAGGTGCTAGGCAGGTCGGGCATGTAGAAGTGGGGATGGAAGCCCAGTAGAGCATAGGGAATAGCGGGATCGAGCGAAGCGATAAAAGAGGCGATGTCGCTAACCTCTTTGACGTCAACGTAGCCTGGCACCAGCAAGGTGCTGGCCACCACCAGCGGGGGCTCAGGGCGCTCTGGAATGTGCCTGGCGGCGCGGGCAAAGTTCTGCAGCGTTCTCTTGTTTGACACGCCTGTCAAAACCAGGTGGAGGCTCTCGCTATAGGCCTTGAGGTCGAACTTGATGCAACCCCCTGTCTCCAGCGACAGTTTCACCGCCTTCTCCAGCAGCTTGGGATGCATCGTGCCGTTGGTCTCCCAGCAGATGCGCACGCCTCGCCTTGTACTGAGCCTGTCCTGAGCCCTGTCGAAGGGCTCAGTCGAAGTATCGGCCAGGAGCCGCGAAGTAGCCAGCGCGTGGGGCATCTGAGGCGTGGGGTCGCCGCCGAAATAGCAGACGCAGTAGGTGCGAGCATCGGCCTTGTCGGCGAGCTCCTGGGCGCTCATGCCCCCGCCGTCGGGCGACATCTGGCGATAATGCCAGTTCTGACAGAATAAGCAGTTCAGAGAACAGGCTCCATAGAATACCGCCAGGTTCTTGTAACCGTACTTGGTATGCCCTGGGCAAACCCAATCGGCCACGCAGTTGGTGGGCAAGGGATCGTAGTACCAGTGTAGGATGCCCTTCTTGGCTGTTCCCGCCAGATGGATCAGCTTGCCCCCTCGGTTCTCCCTGAGGCCACAGAAGCCGCGCTCGCCCTCTGGAATGTTGCACTCGTTGGCGCAAAGTGGACAATGGACGCCCTGGGGATCATTCGGCGGCTTTGTCGGCAAGTTGAACTCCAGCCGCGTCTTGGCTTGCATCTTTCGGATGTGCGGCAGCACCTCCTCGGGCCGCTCCCGAATGCAATCTGCGCAGGCGCCCAGAACAGAAGCGATGAGGGGAGATTGCCGACCGCAGGTCATGCACTTACCCTGGCTGAGGCGACCGTGATAGTCAGTGAATATCTTCATCACTTGGAATACTTTACACTTGTGGGGTCTTTTTGTTCATCCCAATCTAGGTTTGCACATAATCTCAAGCACTTGGAGGTCGAAGAAGGCTTGGGCGTTGGAGGGTTTAAGCACCACGGCCGTGTCTGCACCTTTGCCCGTGCCAGCGATAGCGATGGCAGGCTCATCGGTGCGTACCAGCCCCGCATCAGCAGCCATCAGGGCGATCTCCACCACCACTTTCATGCCCTCTCCGAAGAGGCGCAAAGTGTAGGCGACGAGCTCTTCCAGCTCATAGGTACCCAGTTTCTTGCGGACCGCTCGGCCCACTCCACCAAAGGTGTGCTGGCAGGTTAAGATCTTGGCCCCTGCAGCTTCGATGGCAGTCCGGTTTTCGTCGGTCAGCTCTTGATAGTTGGGCTCCTTGAAGCCCGTAGAGTGGGTAACTACCACCACGTCGTAACCCCGAAAGGTTTCGCACGCCTTAATCCCAGTCTTTCCGCTGGTGCTAGCCACCAAAATGGTTTTGATCCCCAGCTCCTCAGCGCGCCTCTTGGCAAGGTCAAAGGTTCGTTGCGTATTCTCCTTGCCCGGCTTTTCGAAATAGGTAACAACGACTTGAATTCCAGATGAAGAAGACATTTTCACCCTCCATTTGCAGATCAGCCGAGGATTAGAAATCCCCGACTGAAGTTGAAAAGCGCCCGTTCGGCTGAGCTCACGACGAAGCCTCAGGCGCTGAAATTAGGCCCTGAGGGGCCTTCTCAGCTTAAGACGTCGAATTCTATTCAGCGATCCTCTATTCAACGCCTTCGTATTCTTCCTTGCTTATGAACTGGCCGCCAGTAATCTCCGGCGAGGTCAGCCGGCGTTGGGGATCGAAGGTCAGTTTCACCTCGATGGGCTCAAAACAGCGCTGACTGCCAATAAGTACCTTGCGCAAGACGTAGTCGGTGACACGTCCCTCATCGCTGTAGTTAGGCGTCGGGTCGTGCCTTAAGTCAATGCGAGTCTTGATCTTCTCGCCGCACTTATTGCAGCACACGTAAACCCAAAGCACGTCGCCCTCCTCAGCACCTTTGGGTGATAACACGGATGCTATTTTCCTCAAGAAGCTCATCCTCATACCTCCACGAGTTTATGATGGACCGGTGTTACACTGGCATGAAGTAGGGAACGATGAACCTGAACAGGCAAATCAGGTCCAGTCCCAATAAGCCCAGGTAGGGTAAAGCGAAAACTAAATCTTCGTGTTTCTCAGAGAGGACCGCTTTGATTCCGAAGGCTGCTGCCGCACCGCCCAGCAAAGAGATGCTTAGCTTGTTGAAGTCCCCAGTTACCAAGCCCTTGGCTGCCAAGATCAGGATGCCTGCCAAGAACAAGAGGGCCGCTGCTCTGGCGTTGTCTCTGGCTAATACCTCCCGCAGGCCCAAAGCGAAGGCCAGGCCAATGGGAACTAGAGCAGGGAAGAGATAGCGTCCTTGGTGCTGGACGAACTTAAGATTGTACCAGAGATAGGAGAGCAAAGTTAAGAGAGCTGACAGAGCCAGGAGGCCAACAGCCATTCTTTGATAAGACGAAGATAACGTGCGCTGTCTGACATTTCTGATGACAAAGAGGACAAGGCCCAGCCCGACCACGGCACAGAGCAGAGCCAGGATCAAATAGATTCGTTGGTCTACCAGGATGCCCATCCAGCCGAACTGGGCCCAGAAGCTCCTGAAGGTGGTGAGGATGAATTCCTTGGCGAATCTGGTTGCGCCCAACTGGACCAGCCATTTCGCGGTACGAGGCTGGCGAATTACGATGGCATCGTGTCTCTGCAGACCAAAGATGTCAAATCCGCCGTAAACTAGAACGTTGCGAAGGAACCAGGGAAGGGCGAGGAGGAGAGCAGGGAGCAGGATGCAGGAAGCAAGAAGCAGGAAGTGCCGGGCGAAGGCTTCGCCCTTGAGGGCTCGAGCCCGAAGGGTGGATTCTCGGTGTCGTTCCAGCCAACCTTCTCTGACAAGGACTGCGGCCAAGGCCAAAGGAATCGCAACCAGGGTCGTTATTTTGGTCAGCAACCCAAGCCCTATCAGCACGCCCAGCCCAACGAATCGCCCAATCCCCTCATCGCCGTCTCTGACATACCTCACCAACATCCACAGAATCACCGCCAGAATCAATTCTGCCAGGGTGTCGTTATTCACCGCCGTGGTGATGGCGATATGCATGGGGACGAAGGCGACAAAGGCGGTCGTGCCGAGAGCCAGAGCCTCGTCTCTGGGGAAGATCTCTTTGGCGATGCGATAGGCCACCCAGAGCAGACAGCAGCCTAACAGGACGGAGAGCAGGCGGAGAGGTAATAGTCTTCCGGCGAAGAGTTTGTAGACAATAGTGGCCAGGACATAGTAGAGCGGCGGTTGATGGAACTCGTAGCGGAGGGGCTCAATGGACATCTCAGGAGGGAATTGCTTGGCTTTGATCTCCTCCAGGTAATCGTGAGGGTAGTCACCCATCTGAAGGACGGGGAGGCGATAGTTCTCTGCCAGGTACTTGATGTAATTGTAATGGGCTGGCTCATCGGGCATCTGCCAGGGAGGTGTTTTGACAGCGTAGAGTATGCCTATGACTAGATAGGCTACGATGATTAGCATCAACAACGAGCTCTTGGAACGGACGGACAGGTCGGGCATAGGCCACCTCGTAGGCTATTTTACATCACTCCTCCCAAAAAGTAAACCCCCCGCTTGCGTTCGGCGGGGGTCTGTTCGTTAGTCCTTGGTCAGATGGTCGAGTGGTCAGGGGACTGTGCCAGCACGGTCATGCTCCAACTCCCAGCCGCGCCAGTTCCTCCTCCACGATGCTTTCGTCCAGTTTCTTGAAGAGCGGCTTGGGCTTACGCAAGACCTGGCCGGCCGGCAACTGGCTGGGAGCCCATTCCTCCTCTAAGCCGCTTCCATCGTAACGGAGAGCCCGATGGGTTCCGTGTTCCTCCTGGAGGGTCTCAACGTATTGTTGGCCCATGATGTCCCCGTCATAGCCCAGGAAATGGTGCAGTTCCTGGGAGGAGAATGGCAAGAAGGGATAGAAGAGGGTCTTTAGCGAGTCTATCACCCACAGGGCGACAAATATGGTGGTGCCCGCCGCTTCCCGATCCTCTTTGATCTGGAACCAGGGGGATTTCTCGTTGAGGTAACGGTTGGTCTCGTGGGCCAGGGCCATGACCTCGCCCAGGGCCGCCTTGAACTTGCAGCCATCCAGCAGTTGGCCAATGGGGTCGAAAGCGGCCTCCACTTTGTCCAACAGAGCCTGGTCTATTTCATCCAACTGGCCCCGCGTTGGCACTCGCTTGTCGAAGTTCTTGTAGGCGAAGGACAGAACCCGGTTGGCCAGGTTCCCCCAGGTAGCTACTAGCTCGTCGTTGTTGCGACGAAGGAAGCCAGACCAGGAGAAATCGGTGTCACGACTCTCCGGGGCGTTGGCAGTCAGGTAGTAGCGCAGCGGATCGGGGTCATAGCGCTCCAGGTAATCGGGCAGCCAGACAGCCCAGTTGCGGCTGCCGGATATCTTTCGTCCCTCCAGATTGAGAAACTCGTTGGATGGCACGTCGTAGGGCAGGTTCAATGACCCTTCCTCAGCGTACAATCTCTCGATCCCCATCAGTATAGCCGGCCAGATGATGCTATGGAAGGGGATGTTGTCCTTGGCGATGAAGTAAAAACTGCGGCCAGGCTCATACCACCACTCCTTCCATTTCTCTGGCTCCCCCGTTGTCTTGGCCCATTCGATGCTGGCTGAGAGATAGCCGATCACAGCCTCAAACCAGACATAGATGCTCTTGCCCTCGTAGCCCTGTACTTGGCGTGGAGGACAAGTGCCCTCCACTGGCACGGGAATGCCCCACTCTATGTCGCGGGTGATGGGCCGTTCTTGCAATCCTTCCTTAAGATAATTAAGGGTGAAGTTGTAGACGTTGGGCCGCCAGTACGTTTTATCCTGAACCCATTCCAGCAGTCGCTCGTTCAGGGCGGGGAGATCGAGGAAGAAATGCTCCGTCTCTCGGATCACGGGGCGGTGGCCACAGAGCTTGCAGACGGGGTCAATGAGCTCGATGGCATCCAGGGGGTGACCACAGGCCTCGCACTGGTCGCCGCGGGCGTCCTCACTGCCGCAGTGGGGGCAGGTACCGTGAACGTAGCGGTCGGGCAGGAACTTGTGACAGTTGTCGCAGTAGAGCTGCTGCGTTGTCTTCTGAAAGAGGTAGCCGTTCTCCAGGAGCGTCAGGAAAATGTCCTGAGCCACTCGGTGGTGGTTCTCGGTGTCCGTGTGGGTGAAGAGATCATAGGTCAGGCCCAGCTTAGTGAAATCGTCCAGGAAACTTTGATGATAGCGCTCAAAGACCTGCCGAGGGGAGATGCCCTCCTCGTCAGCCTTGACGGTGATGGGGGTGCCGTGGCTATCCGAGCCAGAGACCATGAGGACATCGTTCCCTTTCAGACGCTGGTAGCGGGCGAAAATGTCCGCTG
>Ga0209979_1001727_pt1 | contig 23011 bp, 25 predicted proteins | sample AnhtaG_FD_183114 | JGI IMG/M metagenome (GOLD analysis project Ga0209979, IMG submission 183114) | Deep subsurface microbial communities from Anholt, Denmark to uncover new lineages of life (NeLLi) - Anholt_01485 metaG (SPAdes) (version 2) | ecosystem: Environmental > Aquatic > Marine > Oceanic...
ACGTTGTACACACAATTCGCCCTGCCCGACAAATCTACAGAGACATTGGCTATAGTCTCTTCCATCGGCACAGAGCTATGACCGTACCTGGCAATCCCTTTTTTATCACCGAGTGCCTTAACCAGACACTCGCCAAGACATATCGCTATATCTTCAACCGTATGATGTGCATCCACGTTCAAATCACCTTTGGCTTTAACTACAAGGTTGATTTTGCCGTGTTTGCTCAGGTGTGTAAGCATATGGTCCAAGAAACCGACGCCGGTATCAATCTCATATTTGCCGACGCCGTCCAGATTAAGCTCGCAGCTAACATCGGTTTCTTTCGTTTGCCTGTGAACTTTAGCGGTTCTTGCTTCCATAGGAATATCCCTATTCTGATAATACTTCTTTCAAAGCCAAAATAAGCTTGTCGTTTTGCTCCTCCGTGCCCACCGTTATTCTTAACTTATTCTCCAGGCCCGGCAAATCAAAGTATCTTATATAAATATTGCGCTGCACTAATTTATCATAAATCTCGCTTGCTTTGTGATTCTTTCTCTCGGCAAGAACAAAATTTGCAAAGCTTTCCGGCACTTGTAACTTCAAAGCCCGCAGTTGTGCCGCCAATATTTCACGGCTCCTCTTTACCTTTTCGACATTTTCTTTGAAGTATTTCTGGTCTTGAATTGCCGCCGTGGCCGCAGCGATAGCAACCGCATCAACATTATACGAGTCCTTGACCTTCATAAGCCCTGCTATCAAATCCGGCCCCGCAATCGCATATCCAAACCGCAAACCCGCAAGGCCGTATCCCTTACTCATCGACCGAAGCACAATCACATTATCAAAATCTTTGACCAGCGCCGCGCAATTTTCCTCTGCAAAATCCACGTAGGCCTCATCAACCAATAATACGCCGCTCAGCTCATCCGCCAACGAGGCTAATTCACCAACACTTATAAAAGTCCCCGTGGGCGCATTTGGATTGCAAACAATCGTCAAAGCCGCCTCGGTACTCGTTAACTTCGGCGGCAGATTGAACTCGCCGTCGAACCCAATCTCAATCGCCCTGCAATTTTGCAGCTTGGCCAGTACCGGATACAGTGAATACGTCGGAACCGGATAAGCAACAGGCCGGCTCTCATCACAAAACGCCCGGAAAGCGATAGTCAGCAAATCGTCTCCGCCGTTGCAGCACATAATATCGTCAGACCTGACGCCGTTAACTCTGGCTGCTGCCTGCCGGAATTCGTTTCCAATCGGGTCCGGATATCGCCGAAGCTGCTCCGCATCAATCTCGGCCAATACTTTTAATACCTGCGGCGAAGGCGGATACGGATGCTCATTGGTGTTCAGCTTTATAACGTCTGTTCCCTCAGGCTGAAACCCCGGCTCATAACCCTTGGCCTTCTCAATATTTTCCCGAAAATATCCCATCATTCACTCGTATTGCGTATCGCGAACAGAGAACCTCAATCTCCTATCCGCTGCACGCTGTACGCTGTTTTCCCCAGATTATACGCACATTTCCCCGGAAGTGAAAGAGAAGATTTTCTGATTATTTAGCCAGCAGTACAAATATGTTAGCACAAGTTGAGTCTTATTTTCAGTTGCCAGTTAGCGAAGGCGGAATATATCATAGATCGGATACCCAGGCTCTATATCTTGCTCACCAATTCTGAACTTAGTAAACCTTCCATCCATGTAATAGCGCTCTATTTTCTCTGAGCGGCTCAGAGCTTGTGAAATTCTCACAACAGGTGTAAAGGGCGTTCCCGCACCTTTACCTACACTTCCTCCATGAGATTCCTTTAATCGCACGCAAATCGGATCGCCTTGTTCATTCAAAATACTCCATATCTGATAGGCGTTCAAAAAGACTGTTCCCCACTCTTTCTGGGCGTCTCTAAGTATCGGCATACACCCTTCAACTATCTCTTTATCAGTAACCACAGCTAACCTCCAATTTCGCCCATATCCTATTTTTCCCGTTGGACAGCGAGAGCTTCAGTTGAGAACAGTTTCTATTGGTTCATTCTACAGGTATGTTATATTCTTCATATACGGATCTCACACCTGCTCTTAATCCTCTTTTAGTTGACTTTAACCCTCGGCATTTCGCTGGCATGATAAAGTCATCTTCGGGAGGACACCTGAGACCAAAGAGCACCAAAGTAGCACAACGTCCATATCTATATCCCAAATTATAACAATATTCTGAAAGTTGCTCGGAACTACCCCTTTTTGATTGTCTTCTTTTTTCCTCTAATTCTCTCCTTTCTCGTAATGTTTCTCTTGGTTTCTCTACTCTCCTCTTATGACTTACTGCCTGTTTGCTTGCAACCTTATGTTCTGTGTCCCTGGTTACTACCCACACTACCAAAACCACCATCACAAGTGTCCCAAGCAAAATACAAAAATACCCCCACTTGGGGGTCCAATTTTCACCGGCCCCCGTTTCTGAATGCCTTCTTGTTGGCTCTTTCATATTCATCTTTTCATCTTCTCAAACTATTCTTTCGGCGTGGTCCCCCAAAAAAGGAACCAGAAGTTTAACAGGTTAGTCAACTGGTATTGTCCCATGGATTCTTTTACGATATCTGCCTCTTCTGGGTCTGCTCTTTCTCTCAGCTTTTTCAATTGCTCTATGATACCTAATTAAATCTTCTCCTGATACAGCAGTGTGGACGGGATCGTCGCCATAGTACGTTTCGTGTCCTGGGATTACAGTTCTATTTACTCTGAGTCTTCTTTCGAGATAGTTTACTCTCTTATCGAGAGCTTGAATAGCACTTTCCAGATTCTCTAACCTTTGAAGCAGTAGAGGCTTAGCTCCAAGTGTGAAGAAAGTCGCCAAACAAAGGACAACAATCAAAATTTTCGATTTGTTTCTCATTCTGTTATCTCCTTGATTTATTGCGGCACTTTAAATTGAAAAAGTTTTTTTCATTCCTCCATCCAACGCTCAAAAATCCGTGAAATACGCAATACGCATCACGCACGACGCAATACGAAATTATTTCTTGCAGTAGTCTATAAGGCGGGCAATCTCGCTGCGAAGGTCTTTGCGGTGCACAATCATATCCACAAAGCCGTGCTCAAGCATAAATTCAGCCGACTGAAAACCTTCCGGCAAATCCACCTTTATCGTTTCGGCAATTGTGCGGGGCCCGGCAAAACCAATCAGAGCACCGGGTTCGGCTATCGTACAATCGCCTAACATCGCAAAGCTCGCTGTCACTCCCCCCGTGGTCGGGTCGGTCAAAACTGAAATGAAAAGTCCGCCGGCTTCGTCGTATTTTGCTAACGTCGCAGAAGTCTTCGCCATTTGCCCTAACGAAACAACACCCTCGTGCATCCTCGCCCCGCCCGAGCAGCAAACCACAACCAGCGGCAGAGATTCCTCGATAGCTTTCTCCACAGCCACGCACAGTTTCTCGCCAACCACAAAACCCATAGACCCCATCAGGAAATTCGGCTCCATCACCCCTAAGATGACCCCCCTGCCCTTGATAAAGGCTTTGCCGATTCGTATAGCTTCTTTGGCGCCGCACTTTTTCTCGTCGGCTTTCAGTCGTTGCTTATAGCTGGTCCCTCTGAACTTAAAGCCTAACGGATCACAGGTCGTTAAATCCCCCAACACTTCCTGAAACGAACCCTCATCGGCCAGACATTTAATTCTCGTTGTTGTCTCAATGCGGAAATGGTGATTACATTGCGGACAAACATCAAGGTTCTTTTCGACAGCGCTCTTATAGAGCATATGCTTGCAGCCGGGGCACCCCATCCAGAGACCTGCCGGCATCTCTTTCCGCGGCCTCAATGAAAAACCGTTCCACTCACGTTTCGTTTCTTTAGCCATAACAACTATTATTTAGCCCCACCTTTTGCGCGGGGTTCCGTTCACATCAATATAAAATTGGTAGGTTTGTATATTTTATCGGAAGTTCGCCGATTTAGCTACAAAAAATTACTTACAGGCCTCCTGAATGGCCCTTATCGCGGCGATACGGTCGGATTTTGAAAATATCGCGTTGCCCGCCACAATGGTATCGGCGCCGTACGAAACCACGATTGGGCTCGTCTGTGGGTCTATTCCGCCATCGACTTCAATTCTAATTTCAGGCCCCACAATTTCTCGGATTTGAGTAATCTTCTTCGCCGCCTCACCCATAAACTTCTGTGCCCCAAAACCCGGGCGGACCGTCATTACCAGAACCATATCGCAAAGCCGCGCAGCCGCCTCTATCGCCTCCACCGGCGTCTCCGGATTCAGGCATATCCCCGCAGTAACGCCAAGATTATGTAATTTATCGATAAGCTTCTCCGGCTCATGAGCCGCTTCGATGTGAAATGTTATATGATCAGACCCCGCCTCGACAAAACGCTCCGCATATTCAGCCGGCTCACTTATCATCAGGTGACTGTCGAAAACCAGCCTGCTGCACTTGCGAAGCTTCGCAATCACGGGCGGCCCAATCGTAATATTAGGCACAAAATGGCCGTCCATAACATCGAGATGCACTATATTCACCCCGGCTGATTCAACCTCACCTATCTCATCAGCTAATCTGGCAAAATCCGCACTTAATATCGACGGCGCTATCTCAATTGTCCCGGCTTTCGGCAAACGCATTCTTGTCCTCTTTGCATCCTATTTCTCATCGAGAATCGCCAGGCACTTGAACTTCTTACCCTCCAAAAACTCAAGTGACGCCCCCCCGCCGGTGGAGATATGACTTACCTTATCCTCAAGACCAAGCTTCTTTATCGCGCTTGCGCTGTCACCGCCGCCGATTACACTGCGCGCCCCCTTCTCCGTGGCCTCGGCAACAGCCAAAGCAACCGCCTTCGTCCCTTCATCGAAAGGCGGCAGCTCAAAGACACCCATCGGCCCGTTCCAAACGATTGTTTGTGCCCCAACAAGCTTCTGCTCAAAGAGCTTCTGCGTCTGCGGGCCGATATCCAGCCCTTCCCAATCAGCTTCAATGTCACCGGTGACCACTTTATTCACAGCGCCGGCCTTGTACTCCCTGGCAGCTACCGTGTCAACCGGCAAAACTATCTCGCAGCCTGCATCCCTGGCTTGCTCAAGCAATTTGCTCGCTTTATCCAGGAAATCATTTTCGCACAGACTTCTGCCAACCGTTTGTCCGTTGGCCTTGAAAAAAGTATAGGCCATCGCCCCGCCAATCAGAATACAGTCAACTTTATCCAAAAGATTCTCAATCACACCTATCTTGTCCGAAACCTTCGCTCCACCCAATATCGCCACAAAAGGTCTTTCCGGGTCAGCGACCGTCTTACCAAGAAATTCCAGCTCTTTTTCCATCAGAAAGCCGATGACACGTGGCTTGCCTTCCATCATCAATGGAACCGTATACATCGAAGCATTGTCCCTGTGTGCGGTGCCGAAAGCATCGTCAACATAGATGTCCGCCATATCGGCAAGCTCTTTTGCAAAATTGTCTTTCGCTTCCCGCAGTTGGGCGTCTTCCTTTGCAGCTTTGTCTTTTATGGTTTCTTCCTTGTGGAAGCGCAGGTTCTCGAGCATCATACACTCGCCGCTTTTGAGGGCTTCAGCCTTCGCTTTCGTCTCGGCCCCGACACAGTCATCCGCGAAAATAACCTCCTGCCCCAACAGTTCGGACAACCTTTTTGCTACCGGTGCCAAAGACAACTTTTCATCCCTCTGGCCTCCGGGCCGGCCCAGGTGGCTCATAACAATCAACGCACCGCCGTGCCCCAGAATGTGCTTTATACTCGGCAGCGCCTTGACGATTCGGTCATCACTGGTGATATTGCACTCGTCATCCAGAGGCACGTTAAAGTCGCACCGCATAAGAATCTTCCTGCCCTGCACATCGATATCAGCAACGGTTTTCTTAGCCATTAGTTATCACACGCCCTAATAAAGTGTTCCGTTCTTTTTCTTCTTACATCGCCGCCATTCTCTCCATAATATCGACGGTGCGGTTCGAATAGCCCCACTCGTTGTCATACCAGCTAACAACCTTAACGGTTCGCCCAAGGACCATTGTGCACAGAGAGTCAAAAATACTCGAAGCAGGATGATTAACAATGTCACTGCTCACGATCGGCTCATCGCAATAAACCAGGATGTTCTTCATTGGCCCTTCCGCCGCCGCTTTCATCGCTGCATTTACGTCATTCACCGTGACGTCTTTATTGACGTTGACCACAAGGTCAACAACACTGCCGACCGGAACAGGCACTCGAATAGCAAAGCCATCGAGCTTGCCGTCAAGTTCGGGGACGACTTTACCAATGGCCTTGGCCGCCCCGGTGGTCGTGGGGATAATGTTCACCGCCGCCGCACGCGCGCGACGAAGGTCCGTGTGTATCATATCGGCAACTCGCTGGTCGTTGGTATAAGCGTGAATGGTAGTCATAAGCCCTCGCTCGATACCAAAAGCGTCATTGAGAACTTTTGCCACTGGTGCCAGGCAGTTCGTCGTGCAGCTTGCGTTTGAGACGCATTTGACGTCACTGGTCAGCTTCTCGTCGTTAACCCCCAACACGATTGTCGCTTCAATGTCGTCTTTTGCCGGGACACTCAGCACAACCTTCTCGGCGCCGGCCTTGAGATGGTCGCCGTAACCACCCTTCGGTGATTCAGCCGTCCTGAATATCCCCGTCGATTCCAGAACAACCTTCACGCCCATATCTTTCCACGGCAGCTCAGCCGGGTTCTTAACAGCCAATACCTTGACGGCCTTGCCGTTAATCACCAGCTCACCGTCACCAACCTCAACCGTACCGTCCCATCTGCCCATCACCGTATCATACTTGAACAGATGCGCAAGGGTCTTTACGTCCGACAGGTCGTTAACACCCACAACTTCCAAATCGCCTCCTCTTTGGACAATAATTCTTGTCACAGCTCTGCCGATTCGCCCGAACCCGTTAATTCCTACCTTTGTTGCCATTTCTAAATCTCCTTATTTTCAGTACTGTAAACGCACTTTCTTAGTGGTCTAACCGTTTCACAATAGACAGAACAAGTACTTTATTTACAACCCTCTGTGCTGTCAACAATTTATTGCAAATCCGCCGACCCAGGCTTGGCTATTCCACCAAAAACCCATTTTGCAGGATTTTCCCTGCGATTTTGTGTAACATATTTGCCTCTCGCGCAATTATAACCACGAAATGGTTCTTGCTATGGCAAAAATTAGAACGCAAACAGACAATGATGATTTGGTGATTCGGGCCCACACCAACCCTGACGCCCTTGGCCGGCTATATGACTTATACTACCAGCGGATTTACCGCTTTTGCTTGTGCAGGCTATTCAGCAAAGAAACCGCCGAAGACATTACTTCCGCCGTTTTCCTGGCTGTTGCACGCGGCATCTCCACCTTCGAAGGCCAAACCGAGTCCGATTTTAGAAACTGGCTATATCGGATAGCCGCCAACCAGGCGAACTCTTACATAAGAAAAACGACACGACGAAAGGAGCTGCTTACCGAAGCGGCAAGATTGATGCAAATCAAACGGGCCACTGTTACGGATGACCCCCCAGAACTGGACTGGCCGACGCTTCACACGGCTATCTCAAAACTTAAGTTGAAATATCAGTCCATAATTATCCTGAGATTCTTTTTGAACCTGGAATTTGAAGAAATAGGAAAGATTCTAAAAGCCAGACCGTCAACTGTGCGCGTTGCACTGCACAGGGCTCTCAGGAAACTAAGAAACCATTTGCAGACTGTTCTCGATGGAGGACAATAAAATGTTTAAGAACGAATCCGATTTCAAAAAACTGGTTGACCAGCTCGATATCGAAGCCAAGTCGAATCCCGCACATCGCCAAAACCTCCGCCGACAAATGCTGTCGGTCTTCAATGAGACACGCCAGTCGCAACGCCTTTACCCAGTAGCTACCGGAGTCCGGCGGATCGTAGCCAGAACGATTCTTCACAGCAGAATAACTAAAGTGGCCGCCGCCGTGATTGCTCTGGCGTTGCTGGTCCCTCTGACCTATGGGACGGCTGCTATAATAAAGAGTCTCGTGGGTACGGTTGAGGCGGATAGCTTCAAAGGGCGGTTCACTCTCGACCGGGACATACATATCAATCTCCAGGTGGGAACAAAGCAAGAGCACAGGATTGTGACCGCAGGAGATATTAGGTTCTTCAAGGAAGGTGAGCAACTGTTGGGTACGCTCAGATGCAGCGTCAGTTCCTGGCCGAAGTTCACCTGGCGCACGAGAGTGGTGCTTTTAACAGTTGAAGGTGACGTGCTAACCAGCACCGAGCACGTCAGAGAAAACGGTGGTGTCAACCCCACAGGTCATGCTCATTGGTGTGGACTCAGTGTCCATTTTTCGCTCTGTTCGTGGCATGACGTTTCGCAGGCTGAGGCTTTCAGGGTCAGCTTTGAGCGGGTCCCTGATGAGATGGAAACCACTGCGGATGCTTGGGTGGAAAGTACACAATTGCCGGTCGTCCATGGTCGAGTGACCGATCCCCATGGCGAGCCCATTGCCAATGCGACCGTCCAGATTCGGGAAGAAAGAAAGCCGGGCCAACTCAACATTTCCGCACCGGATGTGCGCACCGACAAGCGCGGATATTACAGCTTTGATGGGATAGAATGGCCGTACAGGGTTGGTGTGCTTGTGTATGCAGAGAATCCGTCTTCTGAGGGTTACCGCCATCAGTATATGCGATTCAACAAAGTGCTCGAGGGCAGCCAAGAAGTTGACTTCAACTTCGGTCCATTTCCTAAGGGAAACGCAATATTGAGCGGGCAGGTCGTTGAACCAAATGGGACTGTTATAGAGGAATTCAACGTTGACGTCCGGCTGAACGTTGACTGGAAGGATTACTCCATCAAATATCTTTACCAGTTCGGTATTAAGAACCCGTTCGTCGCCTCTGATGGTCGTTTTGAAATAGCTGATCTGCCGGCCGGCGTCTATAAGGTCTCAGTAATTCCCACCAAGAACGAGGTTATTGACCTGGCCGCATATACAGGAATCAGGCATTACCTATGCGACTTGGTTGACGGTGAAAGAATGGAACTGTCGGAGCAGCATGCACTGGAGAAGGTCTGGTATGGCCGTGTGCTCTTCGACGATGGAGCTCCTGCGGTGCTCGACTTGCCCGCCGTGAGGGCTCACATAATTAAATGGGAAGAAGGATTTCCTGAAGGACAAACTCTTGCGACTGTGGATGGAGAAGGTTATTTCGCAGCGTGTATCTCGGATGAGGTTATGGAGCGGCTCTTGTCCGGGCGAGCTTGGCTTACCATAGCTGTCTCGCACTCCGTGTGGCGGTCTCACATTCAGAAAGACAAGTTTCCCGCAGAACTTCTGTCATTGCATCGTGACAAGGCCGGAGCAGTCAGAGTCACGCGGCCACACACTTACTACGGTCGGATTTTGTACGAGAACGGCAGGCCTGCGGTTCCGGAAGTCATGCCATGGCCTGGAGCTAAAGTCTATGTAGCCATCCGCTATACACCCGCAACAGCAACAGACGGCGGACTCACCGAAGAGCTGGGTGACATCGATAGCCAAGGATATTTCGCCGTGTGCCTGACCGACGAGCAGCTCGAGCGCCTTCGAAGTGGAACGTACCAGATTGGCGTAGCCCATCCCTCGTATGAGGATGCAATGACCACTTATGGAATGGGTACGTTTCCCTGCGAAATCCTGGCGACAGAGGCCAGTCAGGCGAAAGGTTACAGACTGCCCTATGAGAAGATGTCCTGCGAATTCAGGAATTTGAAACAACAACTTGAGTCCGCCGATAAATTGAAAGAACTCAACCTGGCTCTGTCTGCTTATTGTGCCGACCACGCCGATACCTTCCCCATAATGTTGGAGGAACTGAGACCCTATGATGTTAACGACCTGCTGACCTGGCTGAAAGAAAATGTCGAGTACCTCGGCGCCGGACAAGTAGGAACCGCCCAGCAGGGCGAAGAAATCGCTGTCGCCTATGACAAAGCCCTGCTGGACAAAACAGAACGCCGGGGTACAAATGTTCTCTTCATGGACGAACATGTGGAGTTCTGCCGAGCCAAGCGACTGCAGAGACTTGGTATTGACTGTCTTGAGGAATAGGAGAGACTGTCTATTTCAAGAAGATACCGACAATAGGCCGCGCTTGCGCCCGCTCGTCTTTTCTGGGCTGCTATCCGCCATAGAAGGCATATTTGTCGAAGGCGTCTGCGCCGCCGACAATGCGGGGGTCGCCGGTGGCCTTGAGTTCGGTGATTAGGGCGGCGGACAGCTCGTTTTTGACCTTCGCGTACTCGGGTTTGTCGGCAACATTGTTCAGCTCGCCGGGGTCGTTTCGTAAATCATAGAGTTCCTCCGCCGGACGCTTCCCAAACCCCAGTTGGAAGAGTCTCCTGACCTCCGGGTCGTCTCGGTGCTCCATTATGTAAGTCTTCGTCGGCGAGCCATCAATGTCACCATAAGGCATCTTCGGCCAATAGCCTTCGCGCCAGTCAGGGTCGCCGGCCGGCCAAAGCTCAGGCTTGAAATTGCGAATATAGAGAAAATCATGCGTCCGTACCGCCCGCATCGGATAGCTCGCGCCGCCCGGCCGACAAAGCGTGTGCCGCTCCTTGCCGGTAAAGACCTTGTCGCGCCTGCGGTCCACACGGCCCGACTTGCCCGACAAGAGCACGTTCAAAAAACTCTTGCCTGTCATCTCTTTCGTCGCCTTCAAACCCACCGCCTCCAGAAATGTCGGCGCCAAATCCGTCAGACTAATGAAGTCCTCAGCCACCCTGCCGCCCTTGACCTGGGCCGGCCATCGCGCCGCCAACGGCACATGCGTTCCCATATCGTAAACATTGCTCTTGCACCGAGGAAACGGCATACCGTTATCACTTGTAATAACCACTAAAGTATTATCCAATTCACCCATCTCTTCAATAATCTTGAGAATCTCACCAGTCTGCCGGTCGAACCGCTGAACCTCCCAGTAGTAGTCACAAATATCCGTCCGCACCGTCTCATTATCCGGCAGACACTCCGGCACCTTAACGTCCTCAAGCTTCATTCCGCTCTCGAACCCACTCTTCCACTTATATTCCCGATGCGGGTCACTGCTGCCGAACCAATAACAAAACGGCTTGCCATCTTCTCGTTCTTCCAGGAACTTCGTAAAATTCGTGTATCTTTTACCTGCGGGATTGCGCTTCCAGCCGCCCGGCTTATACTCACCCGGCGACCAGCCTTTCTTCTGATAACCAACGTGATAACCTGCCTCTTCCAGCATATCGGTATATACCGGAAACTTCGTCGGCAGTGTCCCGAATAGGTTGCCCCCCTCTTCCAGCCGCCAGTGCCACTGACCCGTCAAAATCGCCCCGCGTGACGGCGTGCACGACGGGGCACTGACGAATGCGTTCGTAAACATCACCCCTTCCTGGGCAACCCGATCAAACATCGGGGTTTTTACCACCTTGTCACCGGCTATGCTCGCGTGGGGCCACGACCAGTCGTCCGCAATCGCAAACAAAATGTTCGGCCGCTTCTTCGCAGCCCCGCTCCCAAACCACCCGGAGCTGCCGCTGCATCCCGCAAAAACCAGCGACCCTATCCCCAGACCCATACCCTTCAGAAAGTCACGCCGACTGTTACAACCTGTAGTCATGTTTTTCTTCTCCTGTTCTCGTTTTCTGTTTAAGTCGCCTCTGCCTTGCCGGCGTCGGTTATCTGCAATCGTAGGATTTTTCGCGTTTCCTCGGTAACTTTGGCCCGTTCACTTATCCGAATCGGCCAAACCCAGATCACCTTTTCACTGTCCGCCACAATAAGCACCTTTTCTCGTATTCTCCGCAGCACTCGCTGGCCCGTCAGAAACTTGCCTACTTTTTTCTCTTCCGTCAAACCCAATGGAACAAACCGCTCGCCGGCCCGTCGAGAACGCACCTCCAGAGGCAAACTCAATTTATCCAAATCGAACCATTCGACAAAGCTCGTTTTTCCCGCTTTGTATTTGCCTCCGCCCATCTCAGCATCGAAAATACCTGCCTCTATCAAATAATTGCCGAATCTTGTCTGCCCCGGAATCGCCGCTGTTATACCTCTGCTGATTTGCCCTTTGGTGCGTGAATTCTCTTTAGGCCGAGCAAAAATTAAATTCCCGTATTCGCGCCAAGCTACAAACCCGTTTGGCAGCTCAATCTTCCTGCCGCTGACGTTCTGGTCTGCCAATTGCAAAATTCTTTCGTAGTGCTGATGTGTCAAGTCTCGCTCACCACTTCCGATCGCCGCCAGACTTCGCCGAACAAGCTCCACCTTAACCGCCGAGTGTTGAGTTGAAAGACTCTTCAAATCCACCACTACCCTGTCACCGTCATAATCAGCCAGCTCCGGCCACATCTTATCCGCAAAATTGCAAACCCGACTATAAAACTTTCGCGCCGACTGCGCCAGCTCGGATAATTGCTCCACAACACACCCGCTGCAATCCTCTTGTAACGCTGGAAGCAGCCGGTGCCGTATATAGTTTCGCCTGTACGTACAATCATAATTTGTGTGGTCCACCCGCCACTTTATATTTTGCTTCTCTAAATATTCAATAATCTCGTCTCGCCTGACACACAGCAGCGGCCTTACGAATTGAACCCCGCCGGCAAGCTCCCGCACCGCCCAGATGCCTCCAAGTCCGCGAAATCCTGTCCCGCGAACCAGACGCTGGATAATTGTCTCAGCATTGTCGTTCTTTTGATGGGCCGTGGCTACCCGTCCGCAATTGTTCGCCTTTGCGACCTCCAGCAAACTCTCAATCCGCAGCTTACGAGCAGCCGTCTCAATCGACAACTTATTTTGGCGGGCGAAGCCGCGCACATCCAATCGCTTTGTTGTTATCGCTAACTTCAGTTTGCCGGCCTCCGACGCAACAAACTCTTCATCTAAGTCCGCCTCGGCCCCTCTTAACCGATGATTTATATGTGCACACAGCAGCTCCCCTCTCAATATGCCCGCCGCCTTTAGCGACGCCATTGCATACATAAGCGCAGTTGAATCCGCCCCGCCGGAGACCGCCAACAAAACTTTATCCGCCGACTCAAAAAGCTCGTTCGCCTTGATAAAATCGGCCACTTTGTTTTCAAATTCCAACAGCGCCCTCTCCATACAAAAAAAACGGGCCTGATATCCACCCAGGCCCGAGACTATGTCAGAAAAAACTCTTAGCTCAATCTTCTATTAATGTCACTTCCCCACTTGCTCGCTCTTAGTCAGCTCTCTGATCCGCTTTTCAGCAAATTCTTTCCAGTTATGATGCTCACCTTCTCTTTTGACGGCCTTTACCGCCTGCCGATAAGCCGCAAGCGCCTCTGTTCTGCGGTGCAGCCGTTTATCCAGAATGAACCCTTCTCTGAACCTCGCAGGATAAATCGTCTCGGAGTTCCACTGATACGTCCGCTGGTAATACAGAAGCGCAATTGTGTAATCCTTAAAACCCTCGTAAATCTTGCCGGCCTTGTATGCCGCATCGTCAATCTTGTCACTGGAAGGATGTTCTCTTATCAGTTGATTATATTTATCCAGAGCCAGCCGCAACTGCTGTTTACTTCGCAGCGGCCCGGCCTTCCTCTCGAACTCCTCCGCGTCCCTAAAAAGATAGTCGGCTGCAGGAATCGAGACCCTCGCCTTCAAGCCCGGCCCTGCCACGCTCGCTTCAATGATGTAGTTATATTGCGGCATACCATTTAAGGCCCTCAACTCCCTTTTAGCCCACGTCAATTTCGTATTGTTGCCCGTCCTGGCGTAATATTCTACCAGCAATTCAAGCCCCTGCCGATATGCCTGCCGATTCGCCACCACCTGTTCGACAATATCGGTTTCACTCGCTCCGGCAACCTCAACTACCGGAGCTGTCCCAACCGGTCTTTTCGCGCGGGCCGGCCTAATCTGCCCCTTCCCACTGTCCACCGTCTCGCAGCCCACCAGCACATTCAATAAAACTATTAGCACTGCGGTCAAAACTGTCCTTGCCATAATGGCCTCCTTTCACGTCTGAAAAAAATTTCCGTCAGTTTAACAATTTGCTTATTTACGCATAGACCCTTTACTTCTGCCTGTTCTCAATCGCACCTTTTACAACTCGGCTAAGTAAAACCAATTTCTACCTCTCCGTCAAGCCCAAATATTGAAAAAATATCACCCCCGCCGGATTCGCCTTTGTGAGCAATCCCCGTAGGCATTTGGCCCCCTCTACCGGCACCTTATTCGCCCAGCCTGCATTTCCCCAAAAATATAAACCTGCCCTGCTTTCACAGCCAAACTGATATTCGCTTGCACCAAAAGACTATCACCAATATACTATTACTTCACGTTGAAAACTCAAGAAATAGCCAAATAATAAAAAGGAAAGCAAAATGAGATGCGATTACCCCAATCCTGAAGAAATGTTTGCCGTTTTCGGCCCTGTCATCTTAATAATCCTCGCGGTCTTTGTCCTGGCAATATCGCTGGCGATACTTATCATCAAAGCAGTCATCTGTTGCAAGATATTCTCCAAAGCCGGCTACCATTGGGCCCTCGGCCTGCTTATGCTCGTCCCCATAGCCTGCATAATTATGCCCTTCGTCCTCGCCTTCAGCGACTGGCCCATTTACAAAGAGCTCAACAAGCTACGCCGTCGGCAAAACAAAAACTCCCCCTGACAAAATGCCTCAATTGTCACCCTGAGCGCAGCGCCACTCCGCACTGTCATCCTGAGCGCAGCCCACCGCCCCCTGTCATCCTGAGCGCAGCCCACCGCCCCCTGTCATCCTGAGCGCAGCGAAGCGCAGTCGAAGGACCTATTGCGAATTCTCATTGCGAGCACCTCAGAAGCCAGGCAGCAGGCATACAAAAAAAATCTCGCCGGCCTGTCATTGCGAAGGAGCGAAGCGACTGCGGCAATCTCCACTTCATCATTCAGAATTCCTTGTTCGATATTCGATATTCCTTCCATCGTCCATCGTCCCTCTTCTATCTCCCGTCTTCTCCGTAAGGAGTCCATAGGACTGTCTTCTGCTGTCTTTGACATTTGAATTTTTGTCATTCGAACTTGTTTCGGATTTCGGATTTCGAGTTTCGGATTTGCGAATTGTTCATTTCGAACAATTCGCGCGGGGGGGTATGAAAAAGTGGTCCAAAAACGGTTCATTTTTGTTAAAAACGTGCGCATTTTTGTAAATTTCTGTCAATTTCTGCGCATTTTTGCGCTCTTGTTGACGAAAACTTGCGTGTTTGCTTCGAAAACCTGCACGTTTGACTGATTTCTTGACAAAAAACCTGCACAAATGCTTCGAAAACCTGCGCATTTGACACGAAGTTCTTGACAAAATCGGCAGCTCCCGAAACCTCAATTTGCTCGTAATCTCACCCCCTCCTATCAACTGCCTGCCCCTACGAAATCTGAAGCAGTTTCTCCGCGATTTCATTGGCCGCCCTTACCCTGGCGACTGCTCCGCAATTCCTTGCCATCTCTTGCCGCTTCTCGTCGTCTTTCATCAGCTCTTCCAATACTTCCCACAGCCATTCAGCACGCTCTTTTTCATCCGGCAAATCATCCACTATAACCGCCGCTCCCGCTTCAACCAGCTTTCCCGCATTTAGGTACTGATGCCTGTCCCTGTGATAGGGATAAGGCATGCAAATACTCGCCACATTAGCCGCAGCATATTCAGCCACACTAACCGCCCCGCTTCTGCCGACCACCAAATCCGCAGCCGACAACAAATTCGCCATATCGTCATAGTATCCCAAAACCCAATGGGCTATTTTCGCGCCGCTGTATTTCTCCTTAACCTTCGCAAAATTTGCACGACCAGCCAGATGGACTATCTGCCAGTCATCGGCGAAAGCATTTAGTTTATCCAACAGCGAACACACTGCTTTGTTAATATTTTCGGAGCCGCTCGATGCGCCCGTTATAAGCAGAGTCTTTTTATTCTTATCGAGGCCCAACTGCCCTATTGCCTTGCCAGGCTCAGGATTCGCAAAGCTGCTTCTCAAGGGACACCCGACAACGTTGACAACCGCCTTGCTTTTCTTGAAATACTCGGCGGTATCTTCAAACTGGACAAAAATCTCTGTTGCAAAACGCCCTATTATCTTATTTGCCCGCCCCGGCACAATATCAACGTTTAAGAGGGCAACAGGCACTTTTAGTCTATATGCCGCCAAACAGACCGGTGCCGCAACGAAGCCGCCGACGCCAACAAGCACAGCGTTTTCACTTGCAGCGAGCATTTCTTCGGCAATCCGGCGACTTTTCAAAAACGAAGTGCAAAACCCGATTAGCTTGCTCGGCCGAACAGAAAAACCCTTTGCGGCAAGCCGAGTTACTTCGAAGCCGGTTCTCGAAAGAATTTGTGCATCAATGTCACGAGTGCTGCAGAAGAAATGAACTTTCGCCTCCGGCTCGAGTTTGGCCAACTGCTCTGCGACGGCAATAGCGGGATATATATGTCCTCCCGTTCCGCCGCCGGCAAAGAAAAAACTTCTGCCGTCCATTATTCTTTCTCCTCGGCTGGTGCTTTGGGAGACTGTTTGGCGATATTTAACAACACACCAACCCCAACCGCGGAGAGCAGCATACTCGTCCCGCCGGCACTTACAAATGGCAGAGGTATGCCTTTTGTCGGCAGCACAACCGTCACCACGCCAATGTTAAGGGCCGCCTGAATACCGATTGTCAAAACTATTCCACCGGCCAACAACTGCCCGAACCGATCCTGGCAACGGACAACGACCAGAATTCCCAGCCAGACAAAAACAACGAACAACCCAATCACTGTGATAGTTCCGACGAAGCCGAGCTCTTCACCGATAACGGCGAAAATGAAATCTGTTGTATCTTCCGGCAAATGCCCGTATTTGCAAATTCCTCTGCCGAGTCCTTTGCCGCACAGGCCGCCGGAGCCAAGAGCAATCAGTGACTGATTGGCCTGATAAGCAGCCGTTTTTGCCCATTCTTGGGGGTTCAGGAATGCGGCAATCCGATGCAGCCGAGCCGGCGAGCGGAGCAACGCCGCACAAAAAGCAATAAAGCCTAACGGCAAAGTGGTTAAAATATGCCACCATTTTGCACCACCGATCAGCAACATAAGAAAACCCAAAAGCGATATAAATGCTGCTGTCCCAAAGTCTTCGGTAATTATCAAGCCCACGACCAGTGCTATGACCAGACAAGCGGGGATAAACCTTTTCCAGTATAACCTGATACTATCACAGAAGTTATGACAAAATGCAGCAAGGAAGAAAATAAGCGACCACTTTGCCAGCTCGGAAGGCTGAAAACTTATCGCGATGGGCCCGACAGGGATTCTAAGCCAGCGGCGGGCGCGGTTTACCTCGGTGCCGAACTGCGGGAGCAAAACGAGTATAAGTAACGTCAGAGTAAGGACTAATAAATAGGTGGTGGGGGATTTCAGGCAGCCGTTTGTAAGAGTAAACCTGCGATAATTGAAAGAAGAGACGGCGTACATGAGAAGAACGGCCAGGGGGAAGAATAAGATTTGGCGAAGAGATTGGAAATCGTAGAATCTCTGTAAGTCAAGCTGGCGGGTGATGTTAGCGCTTGCTGAGAAGACAAAGACAGTGCCGAGAGCCATTAAAAGAACAATCACCATTGCGATGTAGCCGGGGAGCAAGTTATCTTTCGTTGTAGTAAGCACTGAACTATACTGAACTTACAGCCAAAGCCGGTTTCCTAAGGAACTTGAAATCAATCCTGCTTAAGTGTATTTTCGGCTGATAGAAGGCGATAGCAGCAAAAATTATTGGGCGATAAAGGGAGCAGAGTGTGAGGAATTTCGAGTCAAACTCGCGAGTTTTGTCAAGAACTTCGCGTCAAATGCGCAGGTTTTCGAAGCATTTGTGCAGGTTTTTTGTCAAGAAATCAGTCAAACTCGCAGGTTTTCGAAGCAAACACGCAAGTTTTCGTCGAGAAGAGCGCAAAAATGCGCAGAAATTGACAGAAATTTACAAAAATGCGCACGTTTTTAACAAAAATTAACAAAAACGTACCGTTTTCGTACCACTTTTTCATACCCCCCCGCGCAACTTGTGCGAAAGGCACAATTTGCAAATCCGAAACTCGAAAGCCGAAATCCAAAAATTTTTCCTGGACAGAAAAAGGCTCAGACCAGCGGCTCGGGAGGAAGCGGAGCTGGTGATGAGCGGTCATAAAAACCTGCGCAAATGCGCTTGCACTATTCTGCTACAGAGGCCTGCGTATTTGATTCAAAATTTTTCTTGTTAAAACCTGCACATTTGATGCGAAAAGCAGAATTCGTATCTCGTATATCGTATTTCGTATTGCGTATACCTGTGGCAGTCCTATGGACCCCTTACGGAGAAGACGGGAGATAGAAGAGGGACGATGGACGATGGACGACGGAAGGAATATCGAATGTCGAAGTGAAAAGATAAAGGCGGGGAGAGAAGAAAGCGAAGACAGAGGACGGAAGACGGAAGGAATATCGAATGTCGAACAAGGAATATCGAATGTCGAAGTGAAAAGATAAAGGGGGGGGAGAGAAGAAAGCGAAGACAGAGGATGGAGGGCGGAGGAATCTTGCTTGCGGGAAGCGGAATTCTTCGTGTTGGCGGGACGTGCGGGTTTTTGTTCGTGGCCAGTGGCTCGTGGGCCGTGACGAATGCGGGATTAGCTAAGTGGTAATGCGCTATAGCTCAATGCCATCTAGCGCAGCGCAGCAAGGGTGCCTTACAGGCAGGTAATATCGGTGTGCGGGGCAGGGAGAAAAAAAGGAGAGATCACTCGGCTGCGCTCGGGACGGAAGACAGTCCTATGGACTCCTTACGGAGAAGACAGGAGACAGAAGGCAGAAGACAGAAGGCAGAAGACAGAAGACAGTCCTATGGACTCCTTACGGAGAAGAGGGACGAGGGACGATGGAAGGAATATCGAATATCGAACAAGGAATTCTGAATGATGAAGTGGAGATTGCCGCAGTCACTTCGCTCCTTCGCAATGATTTTATGAAAGCGCGTGCCTCTTGTTGCGGTTAAAATACCGCATCAGAAATATTAGCGGCAGAAGGCCGCCGAAAGGAGGCACGCACAATGGAGATGATAGCATTTGATTCACATAAACGCTACACGCCGGCTTTGGTGTTGTGTGTCGGCTTTCGCCGTCGGGAGGAGAGAGCCTGGGACAGCTACTGGGGGAACATAGATAGAATTTACAAGCTACTCCACGACACGGGGGAACCCGTCCAAGGTGGTTGGCGTGCATGACGAGGGGAACTAACATGGTGCTTCAGGGGCGCCGCGAAGGAGTCGCCCCTGAGTATATACGTTGTCCGAGATTTTGGATTTTGCTTGTTCGTATTTGCTTTTCTTTCCTTGCCATTGGCGACAATACCGACCATAATATGGCCGGCAGAAGCGGGATTGACAGGTTTGATTGGACGAGAAGGACCAAGCGAGTTACTTTTGAAACCTCGGTTAAATAAATAAAGCAATTTAGGGTAGTGCGAATGGGCGTTCGAGTATTGATTTTATGCGTGAGTCTTTGTCTGGTAACTTCGTGCGATTCGTCAAAGGATATGACAAGTCAGGCGAAGCAGGAAGAAGCGCCAATTTTCGAAAACATGCCAGCGGGCGAAGTGAGCCTGTTTGACGGCAAGAATCTGGGGCAGTGGAAGATTACGGATTTCGGCGGGCAGGGAAAGGTCTATGTCAAAGACGAAAGCATTATGCTGGAGATGGGCAACAACCTGACCGGCGTGACGTGGGGGGGTGGGGTGCTGCGTATGAATTACGAAATCAATCTGGACGCGATGCGGGTAGATGGAGACGACTTTTTCTGCGGCTTGACGTTTCCGGTGGGCGATTGCTTCGTAACGTTTGTAGTAGGCGGCTGGGCGGGTTCGGTGTGCGGCATTTCAAGCATTGATTACTATGATGCCTCGGATAATGAAACGACGGTAAAAGCATATTTTGATAACAACCGCTGGTATCACATCCGGGTCCGCGTGAGTGGCGAGAAGATTCAGTGCTGGATTGATGACGAGCAATATGTTGACCTGGAAACGAGGGGCAAAAGACTCGGCGTCCGCATAGATGTTAAAGAGTCCAAACCTCTGGGTATCGCTTCCTGGCGGACCGCCGCCGCAATCAAAAACATCCGCCTAACGAAACTGCCGGAGACTGCCATCATGGAATTTCCACCAGGGACAAGGGTGTATGACGCAATTGCAGAAAGGAGCTATACGCAACTTGGTTCTGTCGTTGGCAAACCCGGCGTTCGCACCGGAGGACGGAGGACGGGGCTAAACGATTTGGATTGAGAGAGGCTTATTGTGTAGTGATTTCGATGCAACAGGTGTCGAAGAGTGCGAAATCGAGGAAGTTGACCGTGGAGTTCCGGTCAATGTCGAAGTGGTCGCACCAGTGAGGCGAGGTGCAGTCGGTTTGGAGCCAGAAAGAAACAAAAGCGGCGAGGCAGTTGAAATTGTGGTTGATTATCCTGATGGAGTCGGTGCCGCGGAACGGCTGACGTGTGGTGAGCAAAGCTTCGACGGTTACGAGGGCGGGGCCGAAGTCCGGTAGAGGGCAAAAATCAGTGCGGGGGAAAGCAGCCTCGACCTCGACAAAACGGTCCCTGTTGAGGAAGACATTGATGTATTCGGACTCGATGCCGAGCGGCAGGATTATGGCAGGCGTGTTGGCGTCCACATCGTGCACAGTAAAGCCTTCGGGGAGGATGAAATGCGCTTTGAGCCATTTTCCTTTGCTGCTGGGGTTGATGGCCTGTGGTGTGAATTTCATTGGCACTTCAATCGGGGGGACAAATTCGTCGGCGCCCATATCAATTCGGTCATCGAATATACGGGGCTGACCATCGATGTCGGTCTGGTTCGAGTCGTGTGCGTGGTTGGGGTCGCCGGCGTTTATGCAGGGTGAGGTGTTGAGCAAATGATAGTCACCGTCAACCCATAAGGCATTGGGGTCGTTCGGCTCAACAAGGATACTTGTGTCATTGGCGTCGGCCCAATAGCCGGGGTGAACAAAACAGGGGTCGGCATCGATATTGCCCTGGCCCGGGTAGCCGGCCCGGATGTTGCTGTATGTAATGGCGATGTTTGAGCCGTCGTTGTTGCATATTTCGTTGCCGCCGTCGGCAAGGATGCAGTTGGTAAGCTGAAGGTCGCCAGGGTTGTTGTGGTCGTAAGAATCGCAAGCCAAGGCGTTACCGTTTGGTGCGTAGTTTTGTGCAAAGGTGCAGTTGATAATGACAGCGTTGGAATCTTCCCAGTTGAATATTGCGCCGCCGTCACCGCCGGCGGAGTTTGCGGTGAAGATGCAGTTTGTGAGTGTGGGGCTGCTGGAGAAGGTGCTGCAGATGGCACCTGCCCAGTCATAAGCGGAGTTTGCGGTGAAGGTAGAGCTGGTAATCGTTGGGCTGCTGCCATAGTTGCTCATTGCGCCGCCGTCATTTGTGAGGGCGGAATTCCGGGTGAAGGTGCAGTTGGTGATGGTTGGGTTACTATTGTCGTAGTTGTAGATTGCGCCGCCGTCGCCTTTTGCCAGGTTTTCGGAGAAGGTGCAGCTGGTAATGTTTGGGCCGGCGGAGTAAACGTTTCGTATTGCGCCTCCCCAGTCATAAGCCGAATTGGCGGTAAAGGTGCAGCTGGTGATGGTTGGGCTGCTTTGATGGTTGTTGATTGCGCCGCCGTCGTTTCCGACGGCGGAGTTTTCGATGAAGGCGCAGTCTGTGATGGTGGTATCGGAGTTAACGTTTTGGATGGCGCCGGCGTCCCAGGCGGCGGAGTTTTGGGTGAAGATACAGTTGGTTATGGTGGGTTGGGAGTCTTTGCAACGAATGGCACCGCCGTGAGGTTCTCCTTCTCCGGTGCCGGAGGCATAGCCGTTCTTGATAGTGAAGCCGGCGAGGATGCTGTTTGCGTCTTCACCGCGGCGAAAGTTGAAGGCGCGATTGGTGGCCTGGCAGTCGATTATACAGTTTTGGGGGCCGTGTTGGCTGCGAAGGGTAATTGCCCTTGCTTTGAAGTCAATGTCGCGGTTTCCCTGGCCGGTGTAGGTGCCATCGGCGACCCAGACAGTCCCGCCATCCCAGGAGCGGTCTATTGCCTGCTGAATGGTGGGGTACTGAGCGGGGACGTAAATGTCACCCGGTGCATCGGTTGTGAATGTATAGCAAGAGCCAGCGTTGTCGTCGGTAGTCTGATTGCGGACATAATCGTTGGCCTCAATCAGAAAGAAATAATCGGTTTCGGGGAGAAGGTCAAAGAGTGTTATGGTGTGGGTGGTCGTCAAGATTGGGTCGGCTGCGGCCATATAGTCGGGGGCTCCACAAGTCTGAGCGTAGAGGACGCGAGCGGTGGTCGGCTGGTCTGTCTGGAAGGTAACGGTTGGCTCGGAGCCCAGTGCATCAATCTCGACGTTGAAAACGAGCGGTCCCTGACAGTCGGCTGTTGCGAAGTCAGTGGCAGTTGCGGGGTTGCCGGAGCCGTCGTTGACGTCGTAATATGTTGCGGTGATAGTTTGGCCGTGGGATAATTGGAGTTCGGCGTCTTGCAGGTTTGGGGCGCCTGATGTGGTCGAGATTGTCCCGACAAAAATGCCTTGGGTGGGGGTTTCGGTCAGTATGACAGTTTCAAAATCACCTTCGTCAGTGGACACAGTTACCTCCTGGGTTGCGTTTGTACCAAGGTCTGTATCAAAGAGCTTAATTTCTACGAGGTCAGAGCAGGAGTAAACATCACGGTCAAGCCAGATGGTTCCTTGCGGTCCGAGGATGCGTAGTATTGCGGCACAGAGGTTGAGCCTGCCGGAAAGGCAGATTTCTGGTTCAATGGGGTCGGCAGTTTGCATCAGCGCATTTTGGAGCTGGTCGGCAGAAAGACCACTATCGATGGACAAGAGGATAGCGCATGCTGCTGAGACGTGTGGGCAGGCCATAGAAGTTCCGGCGGCGATGGTTGTAAAAGCGTCGTAGGTGGTTCCCATGGCGGTGTTTTCGGCTCGAAGCGAGAGTATGTCAACTCC